>JAESGQ010000133.1_pt1 | contig 40895 bp, 34 predicted proteins | sample 9266251 | NCBI WGS metagenome assembly JAESGQ01 (sample SAMN17056778, study PRJNA650883) | algae metagenome | isolation source: Kaiparowitsia implicata GSE-PSE-MK54-09C and co-occurring heterotrophs from... | place: USA: Kaiparowits Plateau, Grand Staircase Escalante National Monument, UT ... | reverse complement strand
CGGTCAAACGGCTGTGGATAAAACTGCATCGCTTCTGGATCAGAGAGGACTTCAAGTAAATCATCCACGTCATTGGGAGTCAATTCTCGCAAAATTAACCGTTTAGTTTCCAACAACATATTGCGATGCCTCGCCAATAGCTCCAAAACGCCGCCTGCACGACAGCTCTACACCACCTTAACTTCAAGCACCAACAAGTAAGCTTTCGGCTGCGCCCTCACCAACTAATCAGCGGCATAACGACTAAGATAAGCGGCGGCAAATAAACTTGAATCCTCATCGATAATCTCTGTACTGTCCGCTTCATCGACTTGTTAGCTGGCTGGCGCTACCAACCGCCAACTAGTTCTTGAATTTTAGATTGTGCTTCGTCTAGCCCCCGTTTCCGTGCCTCGTCTCCCATGTCTAGACCATTGGCATGAATAAACTGAATATCAGTCACACCTATGAATTGAAAAGCATACCGGAGCGCAGGTTCCTGACAATCCCACCCTTCATAAGGAGAACCTGCTCCATACTCAACGCCTCGTGATGTAATGAACAAAACTTTTCTACCGTTCGCAAGTCCTTTGAATTGACCATCTTCAACTGTGAATGTGCGACCTACACGAACCACTTGATCAATGTACGCTTTGAAGTTGGACGGAATGCTAAAGTTGTACATCGGCACACTGAAAACACACCGATCAGCCGCCAAAAACTCATCCACCAACTCATCAGAAAACTTAAGCAGTTCAGCCATTTCTGGGGTAAGCGCTTCCGGAGGAGTAAAATCAGCCGCGATCCAGTCTTCGGTGACATGAGGAACTGGCGTTTGTCTTAAATCACGATAGGTGATCACATCATCAGGATGTAGGTCTTGCCACGCAGCCATGAACTCTTTGGCTAACTTGCGAGATTTGGAGCTATCACCACGCGGACTCGAATCAATATGCAGAATGTTTTCCATAACCTTAACCAGTACTTTCATTTGCTACATAGACAGTAGACTGGCAACTTACTGAAGTAAAGTAGAAACGAAAAAGTAACTAGAAACCTAAGGGAAACTGGTGAGTCGACATGACTGAGTTTAAGTGCTGTCCATTGGAAACTCTGCTAAGACACATCTCAGGACAATGGACAATCTACATTATCTGGATCCTTGACACGAATGGTACACTTCGCTTTGGTGAACTGAGACGAAAAGTAGACGGCATTTCTACTAAAGTGCTTACCGAGCGGTTAAGGCTTTTGGAATCAATTGAACTTGTCCACCGTCACCACGAACCCACAATTCCACCGCAGGTCACCTACACGCTCACTGAACGCGGCAAAGAATTATCGGGAACACTTGATCACCTTTATGAACTGGCTACGCGATGGTACGGCAATGACCCAAAAGCTGTTGGCTGACCAAAGCTTGAACATCACAGATGTTTTTCAAATAATGCCACCACTCGCAACCGAAGCTAGCTAACGGTGCCCATCACCCGCCGCACACACTTCTCAAACCTCACCGATCACCTCCCAACGGTCGGTGTGCATGGGCATTGTTAGACATCTACCAACAGCTCAGTTATACCTTTGAGAAATAACAAGCATGGCTCAGCATTGAAAATCAGGAACATCACAATGAAATATCCCTAAACAAAACATTGACCATTCAGTTTAAGTTATGTTAGTCTTGTAATGTGCTTGAACAGCGGGTAGATTTTCGATGACTCGTGGTCCTGAAAAGCAATTCGATACAGAAATCGCTTTAGCCAAAGCTATGGAAGTGTTTTGGGCACATGGCTACGAAGCCGCAAGCCTCTCTGAGTTGCTAAAAAATATGGGGATTGGCAAAAAAAGCTTGTACGACACCTTTGGCAACAAGCGATCGCTTTTTCTCAAGGCGCTAGAACACTATGCCAACTCCATTATTCGGGATATGCGGAATTGTCTTGCTGCTGCTGGTTCTCCACTAGGCAATTTGAAGCAGTTGCTGAGAAACGTGCAGAAAATACATAGTCAACCTGGTAGCTGTGGCTGTATGCTCGGCACCAACATTGCCGATTTTAATACCGATGACGAGGCCATTGCCAACGTTATGCGGGGCTATTTGCGCCAGGTTGAAGATGTCTTCACTGCAACTCTAGTGCGTGCCCAAGCGGCAGGGGAAATCAGCCCTGATGCCAATCCGCGTAATCTGGCTCGTTTACTGCTTTGCGCCACCCAAGGGATTGCCCTGCTGGGGCGTGTGATGGATGATGACACCACCTTAGAAGGGGCGGTTACTGCCGCCATTTCCCTTCTCGATTGCCGCTAATTTTTTTGGCTTAACTTAGACCGATTGTTCAATCTTTTCATTTACATCTCTGGAGGTATTCCAATGGCTTTCGACATTACTAACAAAACAATTCTGGTTACGGGTGCCAATCGCGGCATTGGTAAGGTATTGGTTGAGTCTTTTTTAGAGCACGGGGCGGCTAAAGTGTATGCTGCTGTGCGAAAGCTTGAAAGTGCTGCACCGCTAGTTGAGCGATACGGTGACAAAGTAGTCCCTATTTATATTGATCTGTCCGACTCCCAATCCATTGTCGCTGCTGCCCAAACCGCAACGGATGTAGAGGTTGTGGTGAACAATGCTGGGGTGCTCAAAACTTCAACCCCGTTTGCCGAAGATGCGATCGCATCCCTCAAATTTGAGATGGACATTAATGTATATGGGTTGATTACTATGGCTCAAGCCTTTGCTCCAGTACTCAAAGCCAATGGAGGGGGAGTTTTTGCACAGCTCAACTCGGTGGTTTCGATGAAGTCATTCTCAAACTTTGCTACCTACTCTGCCTCCAAAGCAGCAGCTTATTCTATTACCCAGGCATTGCGAGAACTCCTTCATGAGCAAGGCACCATTGTGTTAAGTGTTCATCCTGGTCCCATTGCAACCGATATGGGGGATGCTGCTGGAATGACTGAGATTGCAGAATCGCCTACCCTAGTCGCAGAAGGGATTATTTCCGCACTTCAAGCCGGTGAATTCCATGTTTTTCCTGACACCATGGCCAAGCAAATTGGTGGTGCTTACCAAGGCTTTGCTAAGAATGTGATCGAGGTCAGTATGACTGAAGGCTAACGTTCAGTGGAGGTTTTGGTGTTGAACAGTTGAACAACGGATATCAAGGGCCAAAACATAAATTGACCCATCACTAAAACTAACTCTAAACTTCAAATGGGAGAGATATGAACTCATATCTCTCCTAAATTTTTTGAGATGTCTAACTATGTATCAAGCGTCAGATCTGCTAGATAAGATCCTACTTTTCCCGCATCATCCAGCAGATCTATGGGATAATACTTAGTTTTTAAGGAATTAAACAAAATATTTGCTGGATAAGTCTGAGACTTTGGGGTGTTATCCAGTAGATCTGATGGTTAATCCTAAAGAATGGGGTGCTTATCCGTCGAATGTTCTGGATAATACCCTCGCTTCCGGGGTTATCCAGCATCTACTGGTGCCATCTGTATGGGTCAGTGGCGCGGCCTTACAAAATGTAGAGAAAAATACTTGTTTTCTTTGATCGTTTGGTTTATTCTTTGCGGTACCGGAATTGGATTCCGGTGACAAGTAATATGCGCGCTTGGGGTTTTGGGCGCTGATTAGGAGTGTATCCAGCACTCACTAACCAGCTGACCTGACTCCTGGCGAAGGCAGGAGCCAGGCTTTGATGATTATCAAGCGCCTCGCTAATGCTGACAAGTGGTTGGGTCAACCATACCCCCGAGCGCGTTTCTTCGATACATCTCATTAGCGAGGCAAAAACCCATGAGTTCTGAGATTAAGGCCTTGGTGCGATCGCACCAGGGCGAGAGTAACGCGCAAATTTGGATCATCGGCACGAGAGACCAGGTGATCCACTTAATGAACGAGCTGTATGTGAAAAAGGTGGCGACGGATCGAGCGCAGTTTACGCCGATTATTCCTGCGCCGTTTATAGACGGGCAGTATATGACGGTGTTGGTGCGATCGCCCTCCCCACCGTCCCGAGACTTGCCTGCGTCTACCCGCTAGGCAAGCGAACAAGGGCGTTATCTCTCAAAGCTCGCATCAGCCTGCATCCTTGGGTTTGGGGCACTTAACGCCTCGAATTCCCCAGCCTGACGCGACCTTAGGCGAAAAAAATAGAGGATGAGAATGCGGTTGGGCATCCTCATCCTCTATTTCATCCTTTAAGTTAACCTGAGTTCGGGATACGCTCAAACCCTTAATGTGCCGTGCGCGATGCGCACGGCACATTAAGGGTTTTGGGACATTGCGCGTCGCGCGATGTCCCAAAACCCTCTTATCCCGAACTGACGTTAAGTTAGGCCCACTAAATTAGGCCCACCAGACATTTAGTGAACCTTTGAGCGCTCTGCGGGCGTGTCTACACTAAACTGCTGCAGCAACCGCTCAGCGATTTGGTTACTCGTCAGCCCGACAGCCGCCATCGACTCTGCGGGTGTCGCGTGATCCACCAGCGCATCCGGCACTCCAATGCGTGTCACCGGAACCGTAATGCCTGCATCCATCAGCGCTTCGGCCACCGCCGTGCCAAAGCCTCCGGGCAAGCAGCCTTCTTCTAGCGTTGCCACTCGCCCAATCTGCTGCGCCAGCGGCAGAATGAGTTCTGTGTCGAGCGGCTTGGCAAAGCGGGCGTTGATCACTGTCGCTTCTACCCCATGCTCACTAAGGATTTCTGCTGCCTGCAATGCGGTGTTTACCATCGTGCCGTAGGCCACCATCAACAGCGAGTCACCCTGGCGCACCAGTTCGCCCTTACCAATGGGCAGGGGTTCCCACCCTTCTTCCATCAAGGGTGCGCCGATGCCGCTGCCTCGGGGATACCGCACCGCAATCGGGCCATCGGTATAGTTCACCCCGGTGACAATCATACGTTGAAATTCAGCTTCGTCTTTGGGAGCCATCAGCACCATGTTGGGCAGGCATCGCAGGTAGGCAATATCGTAGAGCCCCTGATGCGTGGGGCCATCTGCGCCCACAATTCCCGCTCGATCTAGACAGAAGAATACGGGCAGCTTTTGAATGCAAACATCGTGCACAATCTGGTCAAAGGCACGCTGAAGGAAGGTGGAGTAAATGGCTGCCACGGGGCGCATGCCCTCACAGGCCATCCCTGCGGCCAGGGTAATGGCATGCTGCTCAGCAATGCCCACATCAATATATTGGTGGGGCAGGCGTTTTTGCAGAATGTCGAGCCCAGTCCCGGTTGCCATTGCTGCGGTGATGCCCATGATGCGGCCATCGTTCTCGGCCAGAGTTGAGAGCGTTTCGCCAAAGACTTTGGAATAACTCGGAGGCTTGGGCTTGTTGGACGGTTTGGCTTTGCCTGTCACCAGGTCGAACGGGCTTTGGGCATGGTAGCCGACTTGATCTTTTTCGGCGATCGCATAGCCCTTGCCCTTGGTTGTAGCCACATGCACCAGCACCGGCCCCGTCATCTGATGTGCCCGATTAAAAGAGGCCAGCAACTCTTCTAGGTTGTGCCCATCCACTGGCCCCATGTAGGTAAAGCCCAGTTCTTCAAACACAGCACCAACCTTCGGCACCGCCAGCCGCTTCATTCCTTCTTTGATGCGGGTTAACTCTGGGGTGAGGGTTTCGCCCACAAACGGGAGGTGTTTGAAGTCTTCTTCGAGCCGATCGGTGAGGAACTGCATCGGCGGGCTGAGGCGCATTTTATTCAGATAGCGGGGAATGGCACCCACATTCGGAGAAATCGACATTTCATTGTCGTTAAGCACGACCACTAAGTTGGTGTCTGGCAGGTGGCCCGCATGGTTAATGGCTTCTAGCGCCATGCCCCCGGTTAGGGCGCCATCCCCAATCACCGCAACGACTTTGTAGTCGTCGTTTTTGGCATCACGGGCGATCGCCATCCCCAGAGCCGCAGAGATACTCGTAGACGCATGGCCTGCGCCAAAGTGGTCAAACTTGCTTTCGCACCGCTTTAGATAACCAGCGATGCCGTCTTTCTGGCGCAACGTGTGGAAGCGGCCATAGCGTCCAGTGATCAGCTTATGGGGATAGGCTTGGTGCCCCACATCCCAAACCACCTTGTCCCGATCGAGATCAAGGGTTTGATAAAGCGCCAGCGTCAGTTCCACCACGCCTAACCCCGGCCCGAGATGTCCACCTGTTGCGGCGATGGTTTGCAGGTGCTTCTCTCGAATTTGGCGGGCAATTTGCTCTAGCTGATTAATTGACAGACCATGCAACTGGTTAGGGTGGGCAACGTCACTCAGGTGCATAAAACGATACCTTTTGAGATGTTAAACAAAAACCATTACTCTTTTTAGGGTAAATCAATTAGACAGATCATTAGGTTTACTTTTGTCAGTCTTCAGGTTTTCCTATACTAGACAGCATGGATTCATCATCATGGGCTATGCTCCCTGTCCCCGGCTCGTGAGTCAGTGCTGCGATCGCCACTGGACTCGTTCAATTCAACGTCGATAACGCCTCTCTAGCCCACTTCAAACCCACTTCTAATTGGATTAAAAGTGAATTGAGCCCCTTGATCCATGCTGATACTGCAACCTTCAAGCGACCTTCAAGCCTGAACGAACCAAAGGCTGCGGCACAGGATTCAGCAAGTGAGCCTAATTATTCTGCCAGAGTTAAGACAGCGAAGTCCAACGCCGGTCAACAATTTGATAACAAGCCTGTCGTTTCTGGGCATTCTGGTTGAGTATTGTGAGGACAAGTCCTGATTTTCACCTCTCATCATCAAGTTTCATTATTTTTTTGACACAAGCACCTACGATAGACCTACCTGAACATCCAACCGTGAGACCTGGCTTATGACAGACGCCCAACATCCCTTCAATCCGCCACCTTCTATGCCTCGCCCTCCAGCCCCCCCTCCAAGAGCGGCTCAGGGCAATCCAGAGGTGACGCAGGTGGCGCGCCCCATGCCGACTCAGGGCATCCCCACTACCTCAACTCGCGTCAACACGGGGCCGGCGACTGCGATTAATGCACCTCAAGGCACACGGCCACCCATGGCAGGCGCCCCTGCTGCGCCACCGCCGCCACCGCCTGCGGCCCATCGCCCCGGTGCTCCCCCGCCAAAAGCAACTCAGACGAAACTATCGCCGGGTCAGCCTACGCTGGCACAAATCGTGCGCGAAGCCTTCGATAAAGGCTTTTCCGATGCTCACCTCGGCGTGGGTGAAGTGCCCCGCTTTCGCAACCGGGGGGAGATCGACGTTACGGATTACCCCAACACCGACCGCGATACGTTCATGAGTTGGCTGGGTGAGGTGCTGACCGACGGAGAAATCCGCCATTTTGAAGATCATCTTGAGTTTGATGGTGCCACGCAATATGAGTTTGCTCGGGTGCGGATCAATATCTTTGATTCGTTGCGCGGGCCTGCTATGGTGATGCGCTTAATTCCCCTGCGCATTCCCACCATGGAGCAGCTGAACCTGCCGCCCGTGCTGCGCGACATGTGCCACTATCATAAAGGGCTGATTTTGGTAACGGGGCCAACGGGTTCAGGCAAGTCCACCACCATGGCTGCCATGATTGACTACATCAATAAAGAGATGGCGAAAAATGTCATCACGATTGAGGACCCAATTGAATTTGTTCACACGAGCCAGAAAAGCTTGATCAAACAGCGGGAAGTGGGCATGCACACCCTCAAGTTTGAGTCTGCGCTAAAGGCGTCTCTGCGAGAAGACCCTGACATTATTCTGGTGGGTGAGATGCGCGACCAGGAAACGGTGAACACGGCCCTGAAGGCGGCACAAACTGGACACTTGGTGATGGGGACGCTGCACACCAACAGCGCTGTGAAGACGATTGAGCGGATTGTGGGTCTCTATGAACCTGAGCAGCAAGTCCCGGTGCGGTTGGCGATCGCCGAATCCCTAGTGGGTGTAGTGGCCCAAGGCCTTTGCCGCACCACCGACGGCAAACGTGCCGCCTTCCACGAGATCCTGATTAACACCGACGCGATTCGCGATTATATTCGCCGGGGTGATCTGGATGAAGTTGAAGCGCTCCTGCCCCGTTGCGAATTTGACGGCATGTGCACGATGAACCAGTCCCTCTATCGTCTCTATGAGGCAGGGCGGATTACGGAAGAAACTGCACTGGAACTGTCGCCTAAGCCCAACGAAATGGCGCAGATTCTGCGCGGTCGCGTGTAATTAAATCACTCGTGGCTCCAGATTCGCTGCCCTAGATTCGCAACTACAAAGCAGTGAGGGTCGGGCGCAATACGCCCGACCCTCACTGCTTTTAGATGGGGTTTAACGTCAATTTGAGGGAACAGGGTTTTGAGCTTATCCCGAACTCAGGCTTTTTAGATGAACCTTACAGCAACGCTGCCGCGTGTTCTGCTAGCTCTGATCGCTCGCCCTTGAGCAGGGTAATGTGCGCTGCTAGCGGATCGTGCTTGAACCGCTCCCTGACATAGGTAAGGCCGTTGCTGGCGGCGTCGATGTAAGGGTTGTCGATTTGTTCTACATCGCCTGTGAGAATAATCTTGGTGCCTTCTCCGGCCCGGGTGAGAATGGTTTTTACCTCGTGAGGTGTTAGGTTTTGGGCTTCATCCACGATCAAAAACTGACGGGGAATGGTGCGTCCACGAATGTAGGTAAGTGGCTCAATTTGCAACAACCCTTGCTCAATGAGTTCGTCGTAGCCGCGCCACCAGCGGGTATGTTTGCCAAACCCCTCTTGCAGGCTAAAGATCAGGTCAAAGTTGTCGTAGAGGGGCTGCATCCAGGGCGATAGCTTCTCATTGATATCACCGGGCAGGTAGCCAAGGTCGCGCCCCATCGGCACAATTGGGCGGGAGATCAGCAGACGGCTATAGGTGCCTTCTTCCAATACTTTTTGTAGGCCTGCGGCGATCGCCAACAGTGTTTTTCCCGTTCCCGCTTTGCCCACTAGCGTGACCAGTGAAATAGAATCGCGCAGCAGCAGATCCAACGCAAACTTTTGCTCGCGATTATGAGGCTGAATGTGAGAAACGCCCGCATGCGGCAGCTTGGTGATGGGCAGCAGCGTTCGCCCTTTGGAATCGGCGATCGCCAGTGCCGTATGGTCAGGATTAGTAGCATTAACAAGCGTCACCGACTGGTTTGGGTAGAACGTGCGCTCCAGCGTGACCCCACCGCCTTTGAAGAGTTGATCAATCTGCGCCGTATCCACCAGCGCTTCCGTCAAGCCGAGATAGAGCTCTCCCACATCCACCTTATCGGTTTCATAGTCTTGGGCCGTTAACCCCAGCGCATCGGCTTTAATCCGTAGGTTCGTGTCTTTGCTGACCATCACCACTGGGCACTGGCACTGGTGCTTCAGTTCAATTGCCACAGCCAAAATGGCATTGTCGCCGCGATCGCCCTCCAGTTCTAGCGGCAGCCCAGCCAACGTTTCGCGGCTGCATAGCGCCACCCGCAGCGACCCCGTTTGATTAATGGTGACGCCCTGAATCAGGTGCCCCTCCAGCCGTAGCGCATCAAGCAGGCGCGACACCTCGCGCGCATTGCGACCCGTCATGTCTGGCTGGCGCTTAAACCGATCCAGCTCTTCAATAATCGTCATCGGTAAGACGACATCGTTATCCTCGAAACGCAACACCGCAGATGGGTCATGGAGCAAAACGTTCGTATCGAGAACAACAACTTTTTTCATGCTGTAAAGAAATAAGGCGCGGTCTGAGCCGGTCAAGATCTCGGATGAGAGATTAAGGTGCTAAAAAACACCAACCAAAATCTCGTTCCAACCCTCTATCAAGCAGGAACTATCCGAATGTCATGGCACTCAGGTAAGAATCACCAGACCGCTGTGCGTATAGAGCCTACATCATGATACAGATGGGTCTGAGAGCGCAAGCGAGGATCGGCAGATCTGTTGCACAGGTTCATACTGAGGCCGCTGGGTGATCCCTCAATCCAGTGATCCAGGTGGATAATGGCCCACATCACCCTCCGAACCTACTTCCCCAGCAACGACTCAAATTCAATTTGCATCGCCTTATAATCGCCAAGGCGACCAATCAGCAACGTATCCGCTCCTGCATCCTGTAATCGCTGCTTCCAGTGGTTGACCTGCTCAGCGTTGTTCAGCCAGAACTCGATCACGTCGTCTACCACGCGATCGAGATTCCAGCCGCGTTCTGGCACCACAGTCTCAGCCGATTCTAGAAATGCATCCAGCGTGCAGCGATGCGTCGCCAAATATTCGGCCCCGCTCAACCGCTGCGCTTCTGTGTTGTATTGATGGTTGAAGAAATTCAAGATTGGCGCAATGCCTACAAGCTCAAAAGAGTACTGCATCGGGAAAACCTGCAATTCGCCTGCGATTTGTCAGATCTATCGCGTTCAATCACGATAGATCATGGGTAAATTCCATTTAGAGTTCCAGCCCGCATCTAGAACTTGGGCGTAGAATTCGCTCGTTAAGCGGGTTTGTCATGGTTCCGGCTCCATTGCTGGAGTTATCGCCATCGCGTTTTCATCTCTATTAGGACTTACGCAGTTGGACGCCGCACAACGTGTGTAAGACCTGATCGTTTTATCGAGAACCTAGCGTCAGCCCTGTTCCTGCAAGGCCTTGTGTCAGAGTGGAACCGGAAAATCATGCACCTCCCCTGTAGATAACACCATAGATAACAAGAGCAGGCTTAGGGCGTGTCATCAATTCCAACCAAACGCCTTATGCCATGAGCGTTGCCACGCCCGACCCAAAAACCAGGCTAGGGGCTGTGACGGTTGATTTCTGGGATATCAAAGGCTAATTAATGACAGCCCCTAGCTTTCGCCCGCTGGTCATAAAATAGGACTGAAGACAGGGCTAACTGTTGATCATGCATCCTCAAGTTTGGTTCAGTCTAAGGGCTGCAATAATCTGTGATGGTTCACGGAGTACACCTGCAGCGGTTCTCTTAGTGATAGAGCAGATAGAGATAGCACAGACAAGGGTGGTGCAAACCAGGTCATTTGCTCGCAACTGTCTCTACTAAGCCAACGCAACAGCTATTATTCGCTAGCATTCTGAGATAACGTCTCGCTTTTTTGATTTTCTCCTCTAGCTAATCTCCACATTCTGAATGCAATCCGCTGTTACTCCTTCTGACGCATCAAGCACACCCAAGGTTCTTGTGGTCGTTCATCAAGCTACCTCCAACCCCGGCCTAGTCGGCCATCTACTGCGCCAGCACGGCTGTGATCTTGATATTCGCTGTCCTGCCGTTGGGGAAGATCTGCCGGCCTCAATGGATCACCACAGTGGCACAGTGGTGTTTGGTGGCCCCATGAGCGCCAACGATGATGGGACGCTTCCCTTCATTCGGCAAGAGCTGACTTGGATTGAGCAGATGCTGACATCGGGCAAGCCCTATCTGGGCATTTGCCTGGGCGGGCAGCTGCTGGCACGGGTGTTGGGGGCAGCGGTGACGCCTCATCCTGATGGGATTATGGAAATTGGTTATGTGCCCATTCATCCGCAGGTTGAGGTTGCGCCAGAGTTGGCGGAGCTGCGCCAGGTGTTTCAGTGGCACCGAGAGGGGTTCGATATCCCCACTGGGGGAACCCGGCTAGCGCAGGGCAAAACGTTTATGAATCAGGCGTTTCGCTATGGGGCGGCGGCCTATGGGTTGCAGTTCCATCCTGAAATAACCGCGGCTATGATTCAGGAGTGGACGGTGCGTGGCGCAGAGTTTCTAAAACGTCCAGAAGCTCCGTCTCCAGCTCAGCAGTTGACCCAGCATCAGGCTTATGGTGAGAGCGTCAATAGCTGGCTGAATCAGTTTTTGCAGCATTGGTTGAGCGCGACGGCTTAAGGTTCGCCAAGCTTGAACCTTGCCCAGATCGGCTGTCAGCGGTTGGCCTGCTCAATTTGCCGCACGACGATTTTGGCGGCATAGCTGACGCCAGCGGTGCCTTCGCCGGGGTGGGTGCAGTCGCCCACTAACCACAGCGCTGCGATGGGGGTGCGGTTGGCGAACCCAAAGGGGCCGAATGTCGTGAGCCGCTGCCCTAAGCCGCCGACAGTACCGCGATCGCGCGCGGTGTAATGGGCAAAGCTGCGGGGGGTGGCGGCTTCAATATGAAGTAGCGTGTCGGGCGTGAGGTGAAAGTGTTGGGCTAAGCGGGCGATCGCCCCATCGGTATAGTGCTGCTTTAGCGCTGCGTAATCTTCACAGCGCCACCATTGCTCGGGCTCGGTAAAGCTAGAGGCAATGATTGTGGCGCAGCCGTCGGGAGCCCGCCCATCTCCTGGGTGGCTCACAGAGACGAAAAGAGAATTATTTTCGCCAATGGGGCCATGGTCGTCATATAAAAATTGAAGGTGAGGTGGGCAATCTGGCGGAATCGCCGCCTGGGTCACCCCCAGATACGCCACAAATGCGCCCGATCCGGGCGGCAGCTTGTCTACGCGCTGGCGATACCCCTGAGGGGCCGCAGTGCCCAGGAGCTGCATCAGATTTTGCACGGTGACGTTGGCGACTACGTGGCTGGCAGGTATGCGGCGGGATTCGCCTGTTTTTTGATTGCGCACTGAGACGGCGATCGCCTGCCCTTGCTCCACCTCAATCTGCTCAACCGTGTGGCGCATGTGCAGACTGCCCCCGTCTCGCTCAAGGGCGTCTACCAGGCGATCGCTCAACACCTGCATACTGCCGTGGAGATGGTATAGCCCGTGGGGAGCTTGCGACATGGCAAGTGCCGTAGCGGCATAGAGCAACGCCGTGTCTTCGGCATCGACCTGGGAATACAGCTTGAGCTGCAAATCCAAAAATCGCCGCAGCCGATGGTCGTGGCTTAGGCCATACCACCGCAACACCTGCCCCACCGTGGAAAACGTATGGGGCAGCGTCATCAACGTGCCCGGGCGCACTGCTTGCAGCATCTGGCCTACATCCCACCCACTGCGAGGGGGTAGCACCGGCTGCCGCTGCTGAAACGCCCAACTGTAGCGAAACAGCTCTACCATCAGTTGCCAAAAGGGTTCGCTGTTGGGGAACTGTCGCTGTCGCTCGGCCTGCCACCGGTGGGGATCGCGCCAGACTCGCACCGGCTCAGCGTCGCCGGGCAGATATACCGCACAGGCGGGATCGCAGGGTACCGCCTCGGGCAGCGCCACCCCTAACTCGGCAAAGATGTCGTGATGGATGCCCCCCGGCTCTAGCCCGGCCACCTGAGTTGCGCCGACATCAAAGGTGAATCCTCGCCGCCGAAAGGTAGAAGCGCACCCCCCCGGCACCAGCGCTTGGTCAAACACCTGCACCCGATAGCCGCGATGAGCCAACAGCGCCGCCGTCGTCAGCCCGCCAATTCCAGCGCCAATCACAATCACTGGGTGAGCCTGGGGTTCAGCGGCTGGCAGCATGAGAAGGTTACATAACGTTACACTCTCGATCATACGTCAGATTCAGCTTAGGGGGCGATCGCCCTGCTCAAGCCACTGCGGTGCCTGGGTTCAGGGCGATCGCCCCCCAGCAGCCTTGCCTTGCATCTATCCGGCAAATCACCTGCCCGTCTGGATTTGCGCCCGATTGGGGTGCGAGCCGATTAAGATAGATTAAGACTCATCCAGACGGGATTTCATGACCTTCACCCTCGCGCCTTCCGCCCAGTTCAACAGCCTTAATTCACCTACCATTCAATACCTGCCTAACGGCATCACCTTGATTGCGGAACAGGTTCCCGTCAATGCTGTCAATCTCAGCCTTTGGCTGCGGGTGGGCTCATCTGCGGAATCAGATGCCATCAACGGCATGGCTCACTATTTAGAGCACATGGTGTTCAAAGGCACTAACCGTCTAGAAAGCGGCGAGTTTGAACGGCTGATAGAACAGCGGGGCGCCGTGACGAATGCGGCCACCAGTCAAGACTATACCCATTACTACATCACCACTGCGCCCCAAGATTTTGCCGATCTGGCGCCCCACCAGCTCGAGGTGGTGCTGAATGCGGCGATCCCCGATGAGGCCTTTGAGCGTGAACGGTCGGTGATTTTGGAAGAAATTCGTCGGTCGCAAGATAGCCCTCAGCGGCGGCTATATCGCACCGCCATGCAAACCGGGTTCGACCGCATGCCCTATCGTCGCCCAGTCTTGGGGCCGAGTGAGGTTATAGAACATCTAACGGCGCAGCAAATGCGCGACTTTCACCAGCAGTGGTATCAGCCGAGCCGAATGACAGCAGTGGCCGTAGGAAATTTGCCCGTTGAGCAGTTGATGGAAACTCTAATAGATGGGTTTGAATCGATTGCTAGCCACGCCAGCGCGCCGGTTCACAAGTCTTCTATCAATCCTGCACCCGTAGACCTCAGCAGCAGCGTGCCAGAGCCGCCTTTTACCTCTATCGTGCGGCAGACAGTGGTTGATCCGACCCTGCAACAGGCGCGGCTAGTGATGCTCTGGCGCGTACCTGGAATGCAGCACCTGCCGCAAACCTATGTCTTTGACATGCTGGCAGCGGTGCTCGGTCAGGGGCGCATGGCCCGGCTAGTGCGCGATTTGCGGGAAGATCGACGATTGGTGTCAAGCGTGGGGGTAAGCAACATGACCTACCACCAGCAAGGGTTGTTTTACATTTCAGCGCAGTTGTCGGTGGAGCATCTCGAGACGGTGGAAGCGGCGATCGTCCAGCATATCCAACGCTTGCATGATGAGCCAGTAGCCGAGTCTGAGCTGCAGCGCATTTGCACCCTCGTCACGAATCGGTTTGTGTTTGGCAATGAGGCCCCGAGCGATCGCGCTAGCCTGTATGGGTATTACCAAGCCACCGTGAGCGACCTAGAGCCCGCCTTGAACTATCCTGCTAAATTGCGATCGCTCGATCCCGAAGAACTGCAAGCCGCCGCCCAGCGCAGCCTCTCCCCTCAAGCCTATGGCGTGGTGGTCATGCGACCTGAAGACTAGGAGACGCTGAGGGGTCAAACGAACATGGTTTCGAGTGAATGCGGGTTTTAAGTATACAAAGGGCAAGCGTAGCGGTTTACTGATCAAAACTGGAGTTATGGTGGGTGAGACCTACGCCCTACCTCTGGGCGATCGCCCCCTGTATTTTGCGATGTGGAATCAAATTTCAGCCCATATTTCCCAGGCTACAGCAGTCGAATTTGTAGCGCGGCATCAGCGTCCCGTGGGCGGCGGCAGCATCAACCGCGCCTACGCAGTATCTAATGGAGATGCAGTCAATGCCGTCTCCTATTTCGTGAAGCTCAATCGGGCTGATCAGCTTTCCATGTTTGAGGCCGAGGCAAAAGGCCTACAGCAAATCGCTGACACCCAGACCATTCGCGTGCCTCGTCCACTCTGCTGGGGCGTGGCCGAGTCGTCTGCCTACCTGGTGATGGAATGGTTGGATCTGGGCTATGGCACCCATCGATCGTGGGAAGAGATGGGGCGAAACCTAGCAGCCATGCATCGCGTGACCAGCAGCCACGGGTTTGGCTGGGAACACGACAACACCATCGGCTCAACCCCCCAAATCAATGCTTGGACGGCGGACTGGACTGAATTTTTTGGCACTCATCGGCTGGGCTATCAGCTCACTCTGGCAAAACAGCAGGGCGGCTCATTTCCTGAGGGCGATCGCCTTCTGTCCGCCCTTCCCGATCTGTTGGCAGGGCATCGGCCTCAGCCGTCACTGGTGCATGGCGATTTGTGGTCGGGCAACGCTGCCGTTACCAAACTCGAAGAGCCCGTGATCTTAGACCCGGCGACTTATTTTGGCGATCGCGAAGTCGATCTCGCCATGACCGAGCTGTTTGGCCGCTTCCCCAACGACTTCTATCGCGCTTATCAAAGCAGCTTCCCCCTCGCGCCAGGGTACGAGCGACGCAAGGTGCTCTACAACCTGTATCACATCCTGAATCACTTCAACCTGTTTGGCGGCGGGTATGCCGCTCAGGCAAACAGCATGATCGCCTCACTGCTGCGCTAGGGGCGGTCTCTTTACGTTCCGGTTAAAGACTCACCAGAAAATAGTAAGCCTGCTGATTGGGGTTTTTCCCAGTTCAGAGACGGGACACGTGGACAAGACCTGTCTCAAGAACAAGAGACGGGACATGTCGACAAGACCTGGCCAAATCACAAACGAGGTCGGTCAGCAACCCTCCGCAGGCCCCTGGCACATCATTAACCTGCGGATTCCCGTCTGTGAGTTATTCCTTGATTTCTGCCTTCATGCGTTCTAGCGTCATGTGCATCTGTTGAAACATTTGCTGAGGTGTGACCCCAAACTGGTTAAGCTGAGTCTTCAACTGTTCGACTGTCATTTGTGCCATAAAGTCTTCTGACAGCTCAAACCGTTTCATAAAAATTTGATAGCGCTCCATCACCGATTCCATCTGGTCGATGTAGAGCTTTTTACCTTCACGATCAAACTTGCCGTAATTGCTGCCAATCTGCATCAGCTGCTGATAGTCTTCGAACAGTTGCTTGGCTTCTTGCTGTACCAGTTCGGAATCAAAAAAACTCATTGCTACTCCAGTCCACTCGTTCTGAATTCGTTCCCAGCAGATTTATCACCTAGATGCTGATGCCATCGGCTCTCTCAGACGATTGGCAATCTATCGGCAGGTTTGGGGCAACCGCAGCCCGCCCGCATGGAGCAGTTGCTGTGATGGTTTAGATACACCCATTGTAAGCTAGATAGCAGAGGGGCTAAAGTTCGGAAAACGCTACCTGAATGGCGTGTAGCCCCTGAGCGTAACGTGGGGCGATCGCCCAGCGCTATTCGCTATTGTTACCCAAATCCCACTATCCAAACCCCACACGACCCAGAGGGAATCCAGGAGGCTCCGATCATGATGGATCAAATCAACCGCTGGCTAAATCGGCACCCTGAGCGAGTTCAAGCCCAGGTTGAAATCTATACTTGGCAAACTTGCCCCTTCTGTATTCGCGCCAAACTGCTGCTGTGGTGGAAGGGAGTGCCCTTTACGGAATATAAGATTGATGGAGATGGGGCAGCACGGGTAAACATGGCAACGCGGGCCAATGGGCGGCGCTCGGTTCCCCAAATCTTTGTCAATAATCAGCATGTGGGCGGCTGTGATGATCTCTATGAGCTAGATCGGGCAGGCCAATTGGATGGGCTGCTAAGCCAGATGCCAGCGGACTAAGGATGCCAATGCTGACGTTGGCAGATCATCCCGATTACCAAACCCACTGCCGCTGGATGCGACGGGCGATCGCCCTAGCCGCGTCAGCTGGTGCAGCTGGCGAAGTTCCAGTGGGGGCTGTGGTCGTAGATGCTACAAATACCTTAATTGCCGAGGGAGAAAACCGTCGGGAGCGCGATCGCGACCCAACAGCCCATGCTGAAGTCGTCGCCCTGCGAACAGCAGGGCAAGCCCTCAACACTTGGCATCTCAATCACTGCACGCTATACGTCACTCTAGAACCCTGCCCCATGTGCACCGGTGCCGTTCTGCTGGCGCGGTTAGGTCGGCTGGTCTACGGCGCTGATGACCCCAAAGCTGGAGCCGTTCGCACCGTGGCAAACTTGCCAGACAGCGCCTGCTCAAATCATCGGTTAACCGTTTTGCCCGGCATCTTAGCTGCCGACTGCCAACAGCAATTGCAACATTGGTTTCGGCAACGGCGTTAGCCCTTAGCATTACGGGTATCTTAAATTCAGGGCGGTATCCAGATTTTTTGCTGGTTCAGTGTTTTTACGGCTTTGCCATGACAGACCGACAACTGTCATCCCGGCGAGAGAGGCACACCTACCACACAGCTATGCTAGAAGAACAAGAGGATGCAAGGGTTGGATTATCCATGCCCTGTTTTTTTATACGCTATGGGTCTATTTAATCGGAGTTCCAGTTTGACTATGCAGGTACCGGATCGGTCAACGACGGTTAACTCTCGGATTTCGCCTTGGCTGTCGGCGATCGCCTATTCCTTAGGGAGCCGGTTGCTGCTGCCTGCATTCTTTGGGCAGATTCACGTCACAGGCCAAGAGCATGTGCCCCAAAGCGGCCCAGTGATCTTGGCTCCGATGCATCGCTCGCGCTGGGATGCTCTCGTTGTCCCCCATGTGACAGGCCCCAACCTAACAGGCCGCTATCTGCGGTTTATGGTCACCTCAGATGAAGTTAAGGGGATTCAGGGCTGGCTCATCCGCCGGTTAGGTGGGTTTCCGGTCGATCCTCGTCGCCCTGGCATCAGTAGCCTCCGTTATGGTGTAGAACTGCTGCAACAGGGCGAAATGTTGGTAATTTTCCCAGAAGGCGGCATTTTTCGCGATCGCACGATACACCCGCTCAAACAAGGTCTCGCTCGGCTCGCGATCCAAGCTGAGGGTAATCCACCAGAACTGGGCATCAAAATTTTGCCGATTCAGATTGAATACAGTCGAGAGTTACCTCGCTGGGGCGACAGTGTTACCGTTCGCATTGGCGAAGCTCTGTCAGTGGCAGATTTTGTAACTGGCTCAGCCAAGCAAGATGCAAAAAACCTCACGCAAGAATTACGCAAGCGCCTAGCCAATCCAGAATGCCCCAGCGCTCAAACTCCTACAGAGCTTTTCTACAACGACCAGACTAACGACTCAACTCCTCTTGCGTCCCATAGTATCTCCAATTATCAACGGGAGTTAGCACAGCCCTAATCGACTCGGGCCAAATTCTTCATAGTTCCATCGCCACAATATTTTAAGCGCTATGGCGTCGGTTTGAGGGAAGGATCTAGACTATCTCGAACTGACGCTAAATCCACGCGAATCCAAAAGCGTTGTTTCAGCCTTGCAATGCGGGGTCGAACAACGCTAAACCGCTCTGCTTGTGATGCGGGCAGAACGGTTCCAAGCATTTGTCGAACTGACGTTAAACTCAGTTCGGTTTGAAAAGATTGTAGACATTGAACGACGCACGGTGCCCCAAAAACCAAGTCCCTTGCTGTCCAGTCTGCACAGCAAGGGACTTGGTTTATCTCGAATCCACATTAAGGACGAATGAAACTAGACGAGGGTTGAAAATTTTCTACCGGGACACCGCGCAATGCCTGCTGCATAAAATCTCTCCAAATTGGTGCTACGAAACTACCCCCAGTTGCGCCACGCCCCACTGGTGAATAGTCATCGTTGCCGACCCATACTGCAACCGATAGCTGGGGCACATACCCTACAAACCAGATATCACGCTCAGACGATGTCGTGCCGGTTTTGCCCCCAGCCGGACGCCCGATTTGAGCCGCAGTCCCGGTTCCCTGAGTAATCACGCCTTGCATCACATCATTCAACGCGGCTACAGACCAGGGGTCGAGTACGAGCTGAGGCTGGGGCGTATTGTCGAGCAGCACTCGCCCCGCGCTATCAGTAACCCGCACAATAAAGGTGGTCTCTGACTTCCATCCGCCGTTGGCAAATGTGGCATAAGCCGCTGCCATCTCTAGCGGGGTTAAATCTACCGACCCCAACGGCAGCGAGGTTACTGGCTCAATTGGGCTCTTAATGCCTAGAATTCGAGAGATCTCAATGACCCGATTAATCCCTACATCCTGCCCTAGCTTCACAGCAGGAACATTGCGCGATTGCTCTAGCGCTGCGCGGATGCTCATGGAGCCATAGAAGCTGCCGTCATAGTTTTTGGGTGCGTAATACTCATAGCCGTCAGGATAGGTGACGGGCGTATCTTCCACAGTTGTCTCAGGTGCGTATTTGCCGCTGGCAAACGCCGCATAGTAGACTACAGGCTTAAAGGCTGAGCCTGGCTGGCGCAAGGCTTGAATAGCACGGTTGTACTGGCTGTTTTGATAATCGACGCCGCCCACCATGGCTTTCACAAAATGGGTGCGGGGATCTACCGCGACCAATGCCATTTGGTCAGCATTGAGCGATCGCGACAGCCGCGCATGGCCTTGACGGACTGTGTCTTCCGCAATTTGCTGCAATTCTAAATCAAAGGTGGTCTGAACCCTCATACCACCCTTTGAGACCGCATCACGCCCAAAACGGCTTTGCAACTCTTGTACGACCGCTTCCGTGAGATAAGGTGACTTGCTGGCCCCAAAAGCAGTGATCTGCCCTAAGTCTATAGGCTGCTGCTTTGCAGCTTCTGCTTCGGCGGGCGTAATCCACTGCAAATGCAGCATCCGGTTGAGTACAGTCGCCTGCCGTCGTTTTGCTAAGTCATAGTCCACAAAGGGGCTGTAGTCTTCGGGTGCCTGAATCAAACCCGCCATCATAGCGGCTTCGGCTAGGGTAAGCTCCGACGCACTTTTGCTGAAATAACTACGAGCAGCGGTTTCGGCTCCGTAGTTATTGTGCCCCCAGTAAACCTGGTTCAGATACATTTCAAAGATCTGATCTTTGGCAAAAATCTGCTCTAGGCGCAGGGCTAGCACGGCCTCCGCGACCTTGCGGCTCATTGAGCGCTCAGGGGTAAGGAATAGGTTTTTGACCAGCTGCATGGTTACGGTTGAGCCGCCTTCGACTGTTTCCTTCGCCTGCAGGTTACTCAGCAGCGCCCGAGCAATGCTGGTGGGGTTGATTCCCTGATGGGAGAAGAAGTAGCTGTCTTCAATGGCAAGTACGGCTCGCTTGAGATGGGGTGACACCTCATTGAGATCTACGATATCTCGGTTGTATTCATCGTGAATGCTGTCGAGCAGGGTGCCCTCGACATCATAGATATAGGTGGTTTCAGCCGGAATGTAGTTCCGCAGCACGCGCACGTCGGGCAAGTTGCGAAAGCTCACCGCTAGCCCCACCAATCCCCCCGCGACAACTGAGCTAGCTAGCATTGTGGCACTCAGGAGGGTTCCTGCCGTGACCTTTCCGACCGCTTGCACAAAGTGAAAGATCGGCTGTGTTTCGTTACTACGGCTAGACGCACTGTAGGCAACGCCCGGAGTCGATGGGGCGCTAGCTTTGCCCTGGGGTGCCCCTGTCTCCGCTGGCGACTGGGAAGAGTTGGGCTTGCGGGGTTTTTGAGGTTGTCCTTTTCTGACGGTATTGGACGACACGGCTGGCTGTGATCCTTAAAAGTGGTGACTACTGAACTGATTTGTGAATGAGGGGGAAATGTTGAATCAGTGGCTTAATCAGCCGTCAAATAAAGGTGCATTCAACAGGTATGAACTGAACGGTAACGCTGGGAAAGCAGGAGATCGCTGAACTGTGAGGGCATAGTAGGTGGGAGCAATTTACGGTGTGACTCAGCGGTTTCATCCCTAACCTTTACTCCCGCTTGTGGAACTGAGGCTTGGTGTGGCCTGCTTAGGTTCTGTAGGGTGCAGAATTTACAGATGTGCAGAATTTACAGATGTATAGGCCTAGGGAAATTCGATTCTTCAGCATCTCTAGTCTTTGCTCTTCAGGGATACTGCATAAGGACAGAGATTGGCCAGTCCATGCAGAATCTTGGAGTTCATAGAGCACCGATTTGAAATTCAGCCCTGCTTTCGAGGTTCAGGTTGATCAAACATCCAACGTTATCCTATGCGTGTCTCTAACCGTGATCTCTAACACAGGTTATAGCGGCTAAATGGGCCAAGGTTGCAAAAAAATATGCAGTGATTGCTATCCTTTACAATTCAGCCGGGTGTTGATCAGGGAATAGGTTGAATCAACGCCCCCTTGAATAGTATGAATGAAGTAGACCTAAGCGCGTGCCAAGTGGATGCGAGTATCAAGGTTGTCTTGATGTCTTGCTATTTAGTGTCTCAATCATACTCATCAACCTTGCGACCTGCCAGCTATGGACTTAGATTCTTCTCCTCTTTTGTTTCCGTGGTTGCGTCGTGGGGTTAGTGAAATTTTCCCGAATGTGGATGATTCGCAAAACCCAGATGAAAATTTGACGCAGCGGTTGGTTTCGAGCGATCGCCCCCTTCGCATTAAGTTGGGGATTGATCCAACAGGCACAGAGCTGCACCTGGGGCACGGCATTGTGTTTCGTAAAATGCGCCAGTTTCAGGATGCGGGGCATACGGCGGTGCTGGTAATTGGCGACTTTACGGCGCAGATTGGCGACCCCACCGGCAAGTCGGAGGTGCGGAAGCAGTTGACCCCAGAGCAGGTGAAGCAAAACGCCCAGACCTATCTGGATCAGGTGCGGCCTATTTTAGACTTTGATACGCCGGGGCGATTGGAGATCCGCTATAACTCGGAGTGGCTGTCGCAGCTAGACTTGGGCAAAACGCTCGGGCTGCTGGGCACGATGACGGTGGGGCAAATGCTGGCAAAGGAGGGCTTTGCTGAACGCTACGAAAAGCAAACGCCGATTTATCTGCATGAGTTCCTCTATCCGCTGATGCAGGGGTATGACTCGGTGGCGCTGGCGGCGGATGTTGAGCTGGGCGGCACCGATCAAAAGTTTAACTTGGCGGTAGGGCGCGACTTGCAGCGGGTCTTTGGGCAGCGGCCCCAGTTTGGCTTGCTCATGCCGATTTTGATTGGCACAGACGGCAGCCAGAAGATGTCGAAATCACTGGGCAACTATGTGGGGCTGCAAGAGGACGCGCTGACGATGTATTCAAAGCTAGAAAAAACGCCGGATAGCTTGATTCGCGACTATGTGGAGCTGCTGACGGATTTATCGCTGGCACAATTGCCTGAGAACCCGCGCGATCGCCAGAAGCTCCTCGCCCTCACTGTGGTTAGCCAGTACCACGGCGAGACGGCTGCGATAGAGGCTCAGGCAGCTGCACTCCACCTGACTCAGGGCAATGCTGATGCGGCTGAGGCGGTGCCCGAGTTCTCTCTGGCGGGGGTGCAGTTTCCGGTGAAGCTGTTTTATTTGGTGGCGGCGACGGGCCTGTGCAAGAGTAGTTCTGAGGCGCGACGGCAGCTTCAAGGAGGTGCAATTCGACTAGAGGGCGATCGCGTCTCGGCCGTAGACCTGAGCTTTGACAGCGCTGCAGAGCTGGAGGGCAAGGTGTTGCAGATGGGCAAGAGCAAGTTTGTGCGATTGGTGATGTAAGAATGCAGATCTCAGATCGAATCATTGTGGCGTTGGATGTGCCGACAAAGGCAGGGGCGATCGCCCTGCTCGACCGCTTGCCCCAGGTGTCGTTTTGGAAGGTGGGGCTAGAGTTATTCATCAGCGCTGGGCCAGAGATTTTGCAAGAATTGCAGCATCGGCACAAGCGAATTTTTCTGGATCTCAAGCTGCACGATATTCCCAATACGATGGCAGGGGCCTGCCGCGCGGTGGGGCGCTACGGGGTCGATCTGCTCACGGTTCATGCCACTGCGGGCAACGAGGCCTTGGCAGCATCCCTGACGGCGGTGGCAGAGGGCGCTGCCGAAACGGGCTGCGCGCCGCCTCAGCTCCTGGCCGTCACCGTGCTCACGAGCATCGACGCGCGGATGCTGGCGCTAGAGCTCAATGTGCCGCTAGAACTGCCGGAGCAGGCGCTCAAACTCGCGATGCTGGCGCAAGAGGCAGGCGTGACGGGCATTGTATGTTCGCCACAGGAAGTCGCGGAGTTGCGGCGAGTGCTGACGCGGGATGCGGTGCTGGTCTGCCCAGGCGTCCGTCCCGCGTGGTCAGTGGCGGCAGACCAGCGGCGGGTGATGACGCCTGCAGAGGCGCTGGCCGCTGGGGCTGACTACCTAGTGGTGGGGCGACCGATTACGGGTGCGGCTGATCCCGCAGTGGCGTTTGATCGAGTCTGCGAGGAGTGCGCCACAGTTGGGTCAAGCTAACGGGGGTCAAACGGCGGTCAAAATGAGGGGTGATCAAAACAAGGGGCGATCGCCCAGTCTGTTCGCGCATCTGATCCCCGATTTGAGTCCCAATGGGAGACTGCATGAGTAATAGGGTCTGGCGTAAGCTGGGATGAGTCGCCCTAATCCATCAACTGCACCCACTGGATTCGCCCATTGGATTCGCCCATTACATAACCCACTGAGATAGCAATTGCGCGTGATGAACCTCAAGAGGGCTGCGATCAGGATGGTGAGAACGGAAAAGGCTCAGAGTGCTTGGGGGATCAGCGTGGCGATCGCCCTCACTATGCTTTCTCTTGGACAACGCGTCGTTGCCAGCCCGTCTGAGCCGATTCGCCCCAGCATCGCTTGCCCAACCGAGTTAGACGAGCTACTGTCGCTGCTGCTGCGTGACCTGCCCAGTTATGCCAACCGGGTGATTCAGCGATCGCGCGATCGCCGTCGCTCAGAAGATATTTCCGGCTACGTGCTACTCGCCAGCCAGCCCGATGTTAATCTGCCAGACGAGGCGGATCTGCCAGACGAGGCTGGTTTCACCTTTGAGCGAGAGATGAATTCAGAGTCGGCCTCAGCCCTAGAAGAGGATGCCACTGCGGCGATCGCCTTTCCCGCTGATTCCACTATGGATTCCACTATGGATTCCACGACTGGTTCAACTGCTGGTTCAACTACAGAGGCGCCGCCGATTTTTTTCACCACGTTAGAGCGCCAGTATGGCATCAGCGGCTTTGCTCAACTTCAGGTGCATCACCGACTGTTTCTCACGCCAACGCAACTAGGCTGGCAACTAGTGCTGATGCAGTCGGCGTTTCAAGACTATCCCGCGCGCTTGCCCCCTGGCCCACCCCGCGACAACAGCCATGGAGTCGTGGCGCAGGCGGTGCGGCTATGGCTGCGAGATTGCAGCGCTGGGGCAGTCTATGGAGATGGAGAGCGATCGCCCTTTTCACCCCCCCAGTAAATTAAAAACACATGAGGTCGATAGCGTTGTTTCAGCTCTGCGCGGCGGAGCTGAAACAACCGTGCTGCTGGCATCGCAGGCAGCACGCTCGCCTAGAGAACGATGGAGGCCAAGACATCGATGGCACTCTAGGCTGAGTGCAAGCCATCTGCACCCTTATTCCATCAGGCCCGACATAAAGACGTATCGAGAGAGAAAAATAGCTGCCAAAATCCAGGTGGCAATTGGCACCTGACGCGCTCGCCCCTGAAACAGCTTCATAATCGGATAGGCGATGATCCCCGCAGCCAGACCCGCGGCGATAGAGTACCCCAACGGAATCAGAAAAATCGTCAGAAATGACGGGATTGCTTCTGTTAGGTCAGTCCAGTCAATATCGCGGACGCTTTTCATCATAAGTACGCCCACAATCAGCAGCGCGGGAGTTGTCGCAAAGGCAGGAATTGCCTCAAACAAGGGTGCAAATAGCAGCGCCAGCACAAACAGCGCGGCCGCCACCACTGCCGTAAAGCCCGTGCGGCCCCCCTCTGCGATACCTGACGCCGATTCAATATAGGTGGTGGTCGTTGAAGTCCCCATGATTGCGCCCGCTGTCGTCGCTACGGCATCGGCAAACAGTGCTTCGTTAGCGCGGGGCAGTTCGCCCCGCGCATTAATATAGCCGCCTTGGGTGCCCACAGCAGAGAGGGTGCCAATGGTGTCAAACATATCCACAAACAGAAACACCAGCACGATAGCCACAAAATTCCACACATTAGCGCCAATACTGCCCAGCCCCACAAACGCCTGACCAAACAGGTCAGCGGGGAAAACGGGCAGCGCCACCACAGCCTGGGGAGGACTCGCCACACCAAACACCCAGCCGAGAATAGCAGTGCCCATGATGCCCCACAGCAGCGCCCCTTTCACTCGCCGCACCAAAAGCATTGCACTCAAAAAGATGCCAAAAATGGCGAGCAATGCTTGGGGCTGTGCAAAGGAGCCAATGCTAGTCTTTGTCGCTTCATTGGGGACAATAATGCCCGCACCGCCTGTGGCTGGGTCACCTCCCAGAGCAATGTAGGCCAAAAACAGGCCAATCCCTACTGTGGTGGCCAACTTGATGCTGTCAGGCACAGCCGTGATCAGGTGCCGCCGAATATCTGTCACCGTGAGCAGAATAAAGATCAAGCCTTCAATAAAGACGGCGGCCAGCGCCACGCGCCAGTCGATCCCCAGCCCCAGCACAACCGAAAAGGCAAAAAAGGCGTTAATGCCCATGCCCGGTGCCATGACAAAGGGATATTTTGCGAGCACCCCTACCAGCAAGGTGCCGATGGCGGCAGACACCGCCGTGGCCACAACCAATTGAGGAAACAGGTCGCCGCTTTCAGTCAGAAAAATCGCGTTGGACAAAATAGCGGGGTTGACGATGAGGATGTAGGCCATCGTCATGAACGTGGTAACGCCTGCCAGCACCTCAGTGCGAAAGGTGGTGGCGTAAGATTCAAAGTCAAAATAACGGGCGATCGCCCCCCAAACGCCCGTATCAGGTGCACCACCGGGATCAGGTTGCGGTCGATTTAGGGTTGTTTCTTCCATTAGCCTCTAAGATGCTGAATTGTTGATCTGGATAGTATAAGAGGTTTGGCTCAGCGCGCAGTGTCTTAGGAACTTTTAGGAACTTATTCGGCATTCGATATTGATGTTGGATCACCGTGAGATCAATGATTGGTGATGGCAGAAATTGGTGATGGCGGCATGGTTTATCCCCAAAGAACCTCGCCCATACCGGCCACAACTTCGCCTGCGATCCAGCTCGCCAACCCCTGTTGCTGAAAGAGGGCACACGCGTCATCCGCGCGATCGCCCGGCACCAGCACCACAAACCCCAGGCCCATGTTGAAGGTGTTAAACATTTCTGTGCGCGAGATGTTACCTGTGGCGGCGATCCAGTCAAACAGCGGTGGGATCGACCAACTGGCTTGGTGAATCTGAATGGATTGATTAGCGCCCAAGCAGCGGGGTAGGTTTTCGGGTAGGCCGCCACCTGTAATATGTGCCATGCCGTGAATCGGTAGATTTGCTCGCAGCGCTGCCCGCACTGGCTTCACATAGATATAGGTGGGCGTTAGCAGCAGGGTTCCGAGCGGCTGGGAACCCAGGGCTGCAATCGGTGCATCCAAGGCTGCGCCGCTCAGCTCTATCACTTTGCGGGCGAGACTATAGCCGTTGCTGTGCAGTCCGCTACTGGGCAGGGCGATCGCCACATCCCCCACGTGCACCTGAGAGCCATTCAGGATCTGCTGCTTTTCGGCAATGCCCACACAAAAGCCCGCCAAGTCATAGTCGCCCGGTTGATAAAACCCTGGCATTTCTGCGGTTTCGCCGCCGAGCAAGGCGCAGCCTGCTTGCCGACAGCCCTCGGCAATGCCTTCTACCACTTGGGCTAGCTGGGCCGGGTTGAGCTTGCCCGTAGCGAGATAATCGAGGAAAAATAGCGGCTCTGCACCGCAGGTGAGCACGTCGTTGACGCACATCGCCACTAGGTCAATCCCTACGGTGTCATGGCGATCGCACTGATGCGCTAGCTTTAACTTGGTGCCCACCCCATCGGTGCCCGACACCAGCACCGGCTCCCGATAGCCCCTTGGCAATTGAAACAAGCCGCCAAATCCACCCAGGCCGCCCAACACCTCGGGTCGTCGGGTGCTCTCGACTGAGTCGCGAATGCGCTGCACAAATGCCCGCCCTGCTTCGATATCAACCCCCGCCTCGCGATAATCCATGATCCCCGTCAAACCCCAGTATGGTCGGCAAGCCTGTATTCTACCGTTTGGACTGATCCGGTTGGGTTGAAACCTTTAGCCCAAACGAACGGCGATCGCCCCTCCCTGTTCAGCCTCTGATAGAAAGAACACCCATGGAGAGAACACCCATAGGGGAAACACCCATAGCGAACATCCGAAGCAAGATGCCCCTCAGCCCTGACATTAGACCTCACAAAAGTAGAACCGGAGTTATAAAACAGAATTATCATGGGCTAAACCACCGCTGATTTTGTTCTTATTGGCCGTAGCTGCTGTGTCCTCGCCTGATTCAACTCACGCCAATTCTGCTGACTCGCCTTGGGCTGTGCGGCTGCCTCGGCAGCGGTGGCAGATTTCAGCGGATGGGGGCGATCGCACCCAGCGATTAGCTGAGCAGCATCACCTACCCCCCTTGCTGGCGCAGGTGATGCTAAATCGGGGCATCGACACGCCCCAAAAAGCCGAGCGCTACCTTGACCCAGAACTGCAACAGTTGCCGTCTGTCTTAGAAGAATTTCCCGACCTGGCGATCGCCCTGGAATATTTAGGCGAGGCGGTGGTGAAGCAGCAGCCCATTGCCATCTGCGGCGACTATGATGCTGATGGCATGACCAGTACAGCGTTACTATTGCGGGCGTTGCGATCGCTCGGGGCCCAGGTCAGCTACGCCATTCCTAGCCGAATGCAAGAGGGCTATGGCATTAACCAGCGCATTGTGGATGAGTTTTACGCAGAAGGCGTGCGGCTCATTCTGACAGTCGACAACGGCATCGCCGCCTACGAACCCATTGCCCACGCCCGCAACCTCGGCATGGTCGTGATTGTCACCGACCACCACGACCTTCCGCCGCAGTTGCCGCCTGCCCACGCCATTCTCAATCCCAAATTGATTCGAGAAGAGTCTCCCTTTCGCGGTGTCGCGGGCGTGGGCGTGGCCTACATCTTGGCAATCTGCCTCGCGCAAGTGTTCAACCAATCCGCCGCCCTGACGAATCCCCTATTGGAGCTGTTTACCCTAGGCACTATTGCCGATCTGGCCCCACTGACGGGGGTAAATCGACGCTGGGTGCGGCGGGGGTTGGGGCTACTACCGCAGTCGCGGCTAGCGGGTGTGCAGGCGCTGATTCAGGTTTCGGGTGTGAGTCAAGAAAAAGGGGCGCTCAAGCCTGAGGCGATTGGCTTTCGGCTGGGGCCACGCATCAATGCGGTGGGGCGAATTGGCGATCCCCAGGTGGTGATTGATCTGCTGACGACGGATGATCTTGAGGTGGCGCTGGAACGTGCCCAGCAGTGCGAAGAAGTGAACCAACTGCGGCGACGGATGTGCGAGCTGATTGAGCAGGAGGCGATCGCCCACTGCGAGGCGCAGCAGTATGACCTAGCGCGGGATCGGGTGCTGGTGCTGGTGCAAAAGGACTGGCACCACGGCGTCATCGGCATTGTGGCGTCGCGTTTGGTAGAGCGCTACGGTGTCCCTGTGTTTATTGGCACCTATGAGGATGAGGCGCAGCAGCAGGTGCGCGGCTCAGCTCGAGGCATTCCTGAATTCAACGTGTTTGAAGGCTTGCAGTGCTGTGCTGATGTGTTGGAGAAGTTTGGCGGCCACCGAGCGGCGGGCGGCTTTTCCCTAGCGGCAGCGCACCTAGGCGAGATGCGATCGCGCCTGGTTATTTTCGCCAACATGCATCTGCAACCGCAGCACCTGCAGCCGCTCGTGTCGGTAGATGCCGAAGCCAAACTCGCAGACCTCACCTTGGATCTATACCAGGCCTTTGATCAACTTCACCCCTGCGGGATCGAGAATCCTGACCCCGTCTTTTGGACGCCCAACGTGCGCGTGTTGGAACAAAAGACAATCGGGCAGAACCGGGATCATCTCAAGGTGACGATGGCGCAAGCCCGAGATGGGGCAGATGCCATGAAGGCGATCGCCTGGCGCTGGGGTGAATACTGCCCACTGCCAAGCCCCATAGACATTGCCTATCGACTGCGGCTCAATGAGTGGAACGGGCGGCAGTCAGTTGAACTAGAACTGGTTGGGGTTCGATTGCCCTGCCGCATCCCGTCAGAGACGGCCCCCCTCGTGGCTGCATCTTCGGAGGGTGATCTCCTCTCCTCACCCGCGGAGGATGATCTCCCCTCCTCTGACGCGACCTCTCCGCAACTGACCATTCCTGTCATAGGCCCGACTCCAGAGCCGTTGCCGCCGTCCCCAGTCTCGCCGCCGCTGGTTGATGGAATTGCCTTTACCTTCAGCCGTCGTCGCTATCAGTGCAGCATTCTGCCCCACGACACTAGCCGCGAACTGCATATTCACAATGCCGAAGGGGGCGTGCTGGTGATTCGCCCCAAGCACAAAGTGGGGCAACTGGTGCGGGCAACGGGTGAGGCGCAGACCGTGGATCTCACGCATCCGTTCTATGCCGATCTCATGCATGCCGCACTCAATGCCTTGCAACTGGCAGAAAAAGACGACCTGCTTAAAAAAAAAGATCGACTAATTGCTGAACAAGCTACCCACATTGCCGCCCTGCAGCACCAGCTTGACCAAAACCGGGAACGCCCAAGCAGTGCCGTTCCACTGCCGCGCCTTGCAGATGATGCAACAGCAATTCACCCAGGCACTGCCAGCGATCCCCAGGCGGCTGCCAAACAGAATGCGACGGCATCAGAGTCCTCCACAACGGATTCACCTCCACCTGTCCCCAGCGCAACAGCCCTAGAAAACGTCGCTCCAATTTCATCCCCAATTGCCCCTACCGGAACAGCCCCGGAACGCGTCGACCCAATGGCTGCCAGCTCAGCAGAGCAACCCCAGACGACGGCCTCCGAAATTTCCGGTATTCCAGATCAAGGAAAGGCTGCAACAGACCCTGCGCCGACGGTGGAGCGATCGCCCCAGCCTCGATCGCCCCAGCCTCGATCGCTCCAGCCTAACGGCGATCGCCCTGCCTCGTCGTCCCCAATTCCCGCCCCGCCATCCCCGCCACCGCTCGAACCTGCCCCAGTGATCCCGCCAGTGGCCCACACATCAGGGGATCGAGATGCCGCCGTGCAAGCGCTAAAGACCCAACTGGGGAGCTCGGTGTGGTTTTGCCTCGATGAGCGCAGTCAGAAAGCGCTCGTGCGATCGCACCTATTGCATCAAGATGCCCTCAGCACAGGTGGCCTAGACTTTTCGGCAGCAGGCGATCGCCTTTGTGCTATCGTGCAGCGCGAAGTAGTGCAGCCCTTTTTCAATACCCTTTACACCTATCTAGAGCAGCATCAGCACTCAACGCACATCGGCAGCCTAGAGTTAGACGTGAAGGGACGCTACCCCATTGGGGCTGTGCCGCCGCTCATCGCAACCCAATGGGAAACCTTACAAACTCAGGCGCTCAGCCAATCTAATCAACCTGCTGACCCCGTACTGTATTGGGTCACAACCCCCACGCAGTTTGTCAGCGAGGGCGATCGCGCCCTGATCCAACAGTTTCTGACAACCTGGGAGCACCCCCTGGCAGACTGGTTTTTAGAAGACCTAGAGGCATCTGCATCCCTGTTGGATCAGGTGGATAAACTGCACCGGATTGTGATGGCTGACGATGTGCCCCTAAACGCATGGCATTTTGACTTAGTGCGATCGCTCGTCATCGGCACGGATATAGAGCGCGGTCTACTGCAAGAGCTATATGGACCGCGCAATTAGGGTCGATCGGAGCACACTATCCGTTCCTCAAAAGCATGATGAATATCAAGTTTTACTGAACAGTCTCATAAGTATTTTGTCTGGGTCTGCTTAGATTTTGCCCAGAGACGCAGGCAACAAAGCACTCTAGGCGCATCTCCCACAACTCCCTCCCTGATTGAGAAGTATGAATTTTTCTTGATTTATTCACAATTGTTGGCAAGCATCCTGTCGAACCCAAAAAACCAAAGTAGAACTAAGATAGAACCACAGTCGCAAATCGTCATAACGTGGTGCCAAACTAACGGCATTTCCGATTTCATGGCTGAATGTTGCAGTCGATACCTATGGATTGCATCGAATTGAATATCCTAGATTGGGTGCGTTGTAAGTGTAGGCCAAAAAATCAGTCAGGGCTGATGATCCGCAGCACGAGCCTCTACTTGCTCCAACCGTATTAGTTATAGTTAGTTACAAGCTTTGAGCGTGTGATTAGCCCAGTTGTTCAGTTTTTTTGTCCAGCTTCAGCGGTTTAGACTTTTAGACTGTTTAGCTCAGGCGGTTCAATGTTGAAATCGTTGAACAATTGGGCAGATTGACTTTAAGCGACACTTTCTGAAAGGTCAGCAGATGTAGTGACGCGCCTCCGCAGAAGATGCACTGTGAAACGAATTCTTAAGAAAGTATAAAATCAACTAAAATTGAGTGTGGTGATTGGAGAACGGGAATGTTTGTAAGACTTGCAAACCAGCACAGACAGTTTGTTCAAGACCTAGTGATGAATCTCCAGGCCTTGGCAACGGTGCTTGAGCGACAGGGTTATTTAGCGTCTTGCTATACCTGCGGGGATCAAATGAACAGCGCCTCGTTCATGGTGAGCCTGGGCGAAAATCATCTCATTCGGTTTCTGGTGTCTGACTACGGCATCACGTGGACAGAGATGCGAGATGACCGTGAACTGATGAAGCTAGAAGGCGCAGAAGCTATTAGTCAGCTTCAAGAGCTTGCCAATCTGGTCAAATTCCAGGTAAAGCCAGCCGATCAGCAATTGACGCTGGCAAATACCGCTAGATAGAAGATCCGATCTAAGTTATGGCAGGATATGGGGTTTCGATTGGGGGCGATCGCCCACCAGCCCTGTGAAGCCTGTGCTGGCCTTGGTGACTCATCCTTAGTGGCTCATCACGATACTGTAGACCGACAGCAAAATTTCTACCACGATCAGAATTACGACGTACCACTCGACGCGCAGGGTGCTGTTGTGTTGCAGCAGATTGAGTACCGTCTCTGCGGTGGTAGATAGCAACCCCAACTTGCGCTCTAGTGCTAGATGACGCTCTCGAATCTCATACTCATTTTCTAATCGCTGATAGATGCGATCTAAGTTGGGAGAATCCCACAGCAGTTCTGGCTTATCAATAATTTCTACACGCCCTACCATGCGATGCTGAATCGAAAGGGTCGTGCCCAATTGCCGAAGCAACTCCTTCCCCATCTGATCGTTTTTGGTAGTGCGTTGCAGGCTCGTCGCAAACGGCTCCAAGCGATCAAACACCTTGGCGGTGCCATTTTCGTATTGAGCCAGCACTACGCTTTTTGCCAGCACATCCGCCACAATTTGAATTCGCGCTGTGGTGAAATCTTGCAGACGAATGACCCCGTTCTCGACCTGCCCTGCACCCACGGGATCAAGCCGCAGCAGGGCATCTTCAGACTCGGGTGACTCGAACGGCTGAACCACAAACGGCTTGAGATTAGTTAAGAATGAGGCTTCTTCAATAGGCTCTAGCCCAAACAGCACAACCGCACCATAGCGAAACAGCACAACACACCCATGATCGCCTGCAGTCACCACCAGCGGGTCGTGCGCAAGATAGTCTGTGTTTTCTAAGGCGTGGTGATCAATTTGTTCTCCCAAAAACAGCGCTCGAACTTTGACTGAGGTTTTCTCTAAAAACAGGTGCTTATCCATAATAAATACACAGAAAGATCAAACAGGGCGGATCGATAAATCCAACTCAAGGTGGGCAAGACAGAGAAGGTGAGCGTAAAAATATAGGTGACAATTAGTGGGCTCAATGTAGAATCACAAGCTGCTCTCAATTCACTAGAACGCTTGCAGCTCACGGATCGGATTGAGGAGGATGGAGAATGCAGACCAGTTCTCGAAAAGCTCCGTCCCGACTGGATAAACCACCGTTCGCTTCTACGGTGTAGTTGATAATTGACCGGGGAGGGTCTCTGGCAGAGATTGCCCTAAGCTCGGCTCTCAGCTACTGTCCAAAGTCTCTAGAACTCCTAACCAATCTTGAGTGCGGAGTTCGCGAGTATCTTAGAATTCCCTAGCGCCTGTCTATAGCAGATGGCTTTTTCTAATTTCCCTGCTTAAGGCGCGTTCTGAGGCTTCTGCTAAGACGATTGGAACATCTGCAGGCGATCGCCACACGCTGTCTGCTTGAATCTGAGGCATCCCAAGCTGCTACTGGAGAGATTCATGCCGAGCAAACAGCTCCCACGCTCGAGTATGGGCCTGAGACACTGCGACATTCCTGAGATTCCATCGTCTGGTCGGACAGCCGTCAGGGAGTCTCAGCATCAGCCGTCGCACCATGAGGGATGACACCAGGTCTGACAAGGCGCTTGAGGCTGGAGCAAGTTCAATTGAGGTAGCGTCGCTCCAGCTATAGTTTGGGCGGGGTTATCGCTCATAAAAGTTGAACCTAGGCAATGACCTAGACAGTGCCTTGTGGATCAATTGATGAATGTTGAAGAACTGAACGAGTAACGCCCTAGCAAGGCTCAGTCTAGGGACAAGCCGCTAACCTAAGCCCTAGGGCGTGTCATCAATCCCAACCAAACGCCTGATGCTATGAGCGTTGCTACGCCCGACCCAAAAACCAGGCTAGGGGCTGTGACGGTTGATTTCTGGGATATCAGAGGCTAATTGATGACAGCCCCTAGTAATTTTGGCGTGACTTTAGGTTTTCTTATATTTAGTTTAACCTTGCGATCGCCCTTGAGTCGGTTAGCATGGCTACCTGCCCAAGCCACTTCAGGCTAAATGCTGGCTGAGGAGCAAGCTAGCCCCGAGCCAGTAGGAGCCAGATGCCCGCTAGCGCAATCAAAACACCCAGCCAGGCCCGCACGCTAAGAGACTCGCCGAGTCTTAGGGCTAAGGGTAGTATAAAGAGCGGGCTAGTTGCTCCTAGCGCTTGGGCAATGCCCGCCGCGGTAAATTTCAGCGCTGTTTGCTGGAGCCAGATGCCGAGATAGGTGCCTGCAAACGCGACTAACACTACAGTCTGTAGAACTTTGGGCGATCGCAGCCATTTTAATTCTCTCAGTATATGAGGCTGCCGCCCCACACCCAACGATAGGATGAAGACGCCCGCGACCAGCCGCAACACCGTGCTCCACAGTGGACTGATATCGGTCGTGGCCAGTGCCGCCCGCGATAGCACTGCGCCGACGGCTTGCCCAAGGGCGGCCAATAGACCCAGCGCAACGCCCATTCGCCACTGGCTCGGCGGGGCGTCAATGGGTAACGCCAGGGTGGCAGGACGAGTGCGTTCGGCGATCACCCAGGTCACGCCAGCGACCGTCAGTGCAATGCCCCACCAGGCGATCGCCCGCAAGTATTCTTGCAGGGTTAGAAGCGCCAGCAGGGCCGTCAGCGGCGGAGCCAAGGCTTCCATTAATAACGCACGGCGCGCCCCCAAGCGGTTGATGCAGCCAAAGAAGGCCGTGTCGCCCAGGCCAATGCCGATGACACCGCTGAGCAACAGCAACAGCACTGGCGTTGGACTGGTGGTCGTGAGAGGCTGCTGCAGCACAGCTAAGGTCAGCGCCAGCATTAGGATCGCCAATCCACTTTTGACTAGGTTGAGCACCAGCGGCGACAGACGCTGCCCCAAGTGGGAATAGATGACCGAGGCGATCGCCCAAATCATTGCTCCGGCCAATGCTGCCAACTCACCCTTAACCGCAATCAGCAAGCCCATTCCCCCATCCCCAACGGTGCCTAGCGTCGTCGGGCAAAGGGCGATCACCCACGTCATTGTTAGCGTAGATCCAACGTATCCGAGCACTCTATAACCCCAATTGATTCAGCAGATCTGTCGTCTGCTGGGGCGACACCAGCGTGTTGGCACACAGCAGGCCCGATGCCGCGACTGCAGGCACGCCAATTCCCGGCATGGTGCTATCGCCCACTCGATACAGCCCAGCAATGGGCGTTTGCGGCGAGGGAAACATACCCTGCTTGGCCGGAATCGCGGGGCCATAGGTGCCGCGATCGCGCCGCAGATAGTGAGCATGGGTCAGCGGCGTGCCGATCATCTCTTGAACCACCCGCTGCCGCACATCGGGGATCACCCGCTCTAGCGCTCGGTAAAGCGGCTCCGCCTTGGCGTGTTTGCGGTGGGCATAGTCCCCATCTCGCTGCCAGCTCACAAAGGGCTCTAGCGTGTAGGCATGAACCACGTGGTGCTGCGGGGGCGCTAGGGTTGCATCCCATACAGACGGAATGGAAATCATGCAGGTGTTCCCTGGGTCTGTCAGAGGGCGATCGCCCTCATGCAAGACGACATGGTGCCCTGTTAGCCCTTCTAACCCGTCGGCGCGAATGCCCAGATGCAGATGCATAAAGCTGTCGATCGCCGCAGTGTCTAAGGCGGTTTGCCGATAGGTAGCGGGCAGCCGGTCAGGCTTGAGCAGATGGGTATAGGTGTCCCAGATGGTTGCGTTGGAGATCACAACTGGAGCCAACAGGCGATCGCCCCCCCGCACCTGCACGCCTTGCACCCGCCCCTGCTCAACCACGATCTCCTCCACATGAGTATTCAGCCGCAGTTCGCCGCCCCACGTTTTAAGTCCCCGCACGAGCGCCGCCACGATCGCCTCGGCCCCACCGAGGGGATAGTCCACCACAGAGCGCGATCGCTCTCCTAACATAAAGCTCACCTCAGGGGCCACCGTGCCCGCCGCCGTTAGCCCCGACAGCAAAAAACATTCCAAATCCACCAACCGCCGCACAAAGGGATCTCGCACCCAGGTATCCAACACATCCCCCACCGAGCCCCGAATCAGCCGCAGGTGAGGCAACAGCGTCAGCAACGCCAGCGGATAGCGGCCCATGAGCGTGCTCACCAGCTTCCAATCTGCTCGCAGCGCCAGCGTCGGAATGCCCCGCAGCGCTTCATATAAACGCAACATCTGCTGCTCAAACTGCGCCAGTTCTTGAGCCCCGGTCGGGGTGAACTGCGCAACCGCCTCTCGGTAGCGCGCGGCATCGCCATAAATGGGCAGCGTGCCTTCAGGGAAGTGGTAATGCCCTAGGGGATCGTAGGCGATCGCCTCTACAGTCTCCCCCAGTGCATCTAGCACCTGCCGCAGCGGATTCAAGGAGGTGCGATCACTCAATCCACAGAAAAACGACGGCCCCGTATCAAAGCGAAACCCCCGCCGCTCAAATCCATGAGCGGCACCCCCAGCAATTCCATGACTCTCACACACCACCACCCGACGCCCATAGCGCGCCAGCATTGCGCCTGCCACCAGCCCGCCAATACCGCTGCCTACAATTACTGCATCCACTGCATCTGGCATGCTTTATCATCCACATCTTTATAACCAGCTTATGTCTGCGCACACCCGCTCAACATTGAAGCCCAACCCCAAGCTAAGGCCATCTCTACTAGGAATTGACCTACTGGTAGCCTGCCTAGCGCACAGACCTATCAGCATCCCGGCCTCCTCCCCTGGCCCTAGACTATTAGGAATTGTAAACATCTGTGAACACTCTCCTGATCCGCGTCCTTTGCCTCTGAGGTATGACGATACTTCCCTGTAACCGTCAGTTCAGATCATCCTCAAAGAAATGAAGCGGAGAGACCGGATCTCCTGATTTTTTTGTTTCGAGAGGCTATGCAAATCTAAAATAAACTTCACGAAGAATTTTTAAATATCGTCAGAAGTTCGCTAAAACTGCATAATTTGTGAATTTCTAGCGTTATGACTGAGGAAATCGTGGCCTATGACTGAAGGAATATCTGCCAAAATCCAAAATATCTCTTAAGGATGTGTAAAACTCCTCAGCCTTCTGATAGATTTTTCGGAAATAACTAAATATTTCGCAGTCTTCCTTAGTAAAGGGCTGTATATTTTAAGTAGAAATACCGAAAGCTCTCGTATGAACGCTCTTTTCAAATTTTTAGCGGTTGCATGTGCTGCGATGGGACTGTCTATCGCGACACCAAGTCATGCGGTGGCATCAACGTTGGGTAATGAGCCTTTGTCTCAGCAGGTGGAGGCGTCTGCTGCTTCTATTACGTTAATGCCTGAAGAGTTTGAGCGTCATACTGATGAGGCCAATGGTGTGATAGCCGCCGACTTAATTATTCAAATTGCGAACGGGTCTAGCTCTCCTCCCTATAGCCCCCCTGTTGCAGATGGCCCCGGTAATACACAAGGTTCCGGCACTCGCTAAGCCTATTGCGCCGAATTCCATGCGCGAACTTGAGCATCTACAGATCGCTCAGGTTTTTTAGACTTTTTGATGTGGCTGAATTGAGGAATGAACCTTGAAGAGACAGGGACACCCTCGAACGTAAGGCAGTAAAGTAACAGTCGCACAGCGTGAGCCAGCATTTCTACGGACTCGAAGCAGCAGAGTGTTTTGTGGTGCTGGCGGGCTAGATAGTGCAATGTAAAGCTTCGCTCCGCCAAGGGCGTACGAGTGTTGTCTCCCGTTCCCAAGGGAGACGCTGCGCAAACGAACCAAGTCATGTAGGATTTGCAGGCAATTTGATTGTCCTCTGGAATAAACCTGGGATACACCGTCTACCCGTCGTTGACGTAGAAGTGGCGCTGCCAATGGGCGACCCGCGTCCAGAGCGGTTGAAACGTCTCGGATTAGGAGCACTAAAATCTATGTTCTGCATTGGTCAACGTCCATTTACAGCCAAATCTTGTTTGTTTGAGCCGACAAAGGTTTCCAATGCCCGGTGATGTTCTAGACCTGTGGTCAGGGTTGCTAAACTGCTTAAGGCTTAGGGCATTCAGAATTATCATCCACATGTCTACAACACGACCCCAATGCCCTTCGGGAAGCAAGCTACGTTGAGTTCGCCGACCTCTGGAGTCGTTTCAGGGTCGTCAACATTCTGAATCGTTCGCCCACTTGCTTCACTCAAGTGATCACCGTCGTTTGGTAAGCTCCCTTTAACCCGTTCTATGGCCCGAAACCCGAAACCGACGACCGCAGATTGCACCAATTTGATTTTGCTTACCTTTCTTGTTGCCATTCTTAAGGATAGGAGTGGCTCCACACTCTGGATATTGCATCGCAGATCACCTTGATTCATCTCTTAATTATGCAACGCCCCGTAGGAGCATTGGCGCAGCCAAGCCAGAGGTCTGACAACTGGTGACAGCCCTGCTCAAAGCAGACCGTAACCTTAGATGGAATACTCCTAACTGCTTCAGTCGAGCCAGGTAATTTTTCTCGTAGGATCCTTGCAGGTCAGGTTCCTCAATCATCTAAACCCGTACCTATGGATGAAATTGGTATGTGCATCTTGTGAGGCTATCCTCGCAAAAAGCTCTCACACAGCCACCGTTTGCATCTCTCAGTAACTACGTAAAAACACGACTAGCATCAACCCATATCCCGGTCAACTTTGACAGTCACCGTTAGAAAACGAGTTTTAGCCATCTTCTGCAATAGCTTGCCCAGCAGAAAATTTAGATGTTTCAGCGCTTGTATAGAAACGTGGCTGAACTATTGATCGTCCTATATCAACTGTAATTGAAGCGATTTCACTGCGGTCTATACGGCGAAACTGTTAGTTGGGTTAAAAACGATGTGATGGGCATGCACCTCATCATTTTCTTTGGGCCTCCAGAGGCCATCTTCAATGAATTTATCTATACTTACGAGCGTCTTTCTGACTTCAATCTCATGCTTCTTCAAGAAAATATGCCGTTTCCTCAGGAATTATACGGAGAGACGTTGTAGTTCTCCTTTGGGGGCTAGATAGGTTTCTGTGCAAGGGTTTCAGCAAGATAAAACCATTTTTTGTTATTTAGCCTACGAATTGTTTTCAGTAGTTTCAACCTGCCGCAAACCCGGTCGATAAGACACATTAACAAGTGACACAGGGATAGATGCATCGGTTATCTAACCACAAGATACTGAATCTAAAGAGACTGAATCTTAGTGGTGCTGTCCATAGGCTCTGATTCATCGCAAGGATGCTAAAACCATGAATACCCGCCCCTTTATTAGCCGTCGAACAAAGGCAAACCCAACCAATGCTGTGGGTAACCAGGTGCAAATCCTGGAAAAGTCTGTTAAGCGGGCTCAGAAACGCTGGCAGTCGAAGCGATTACCCATGGGGCATCCTATAGCAATGACGCCAGCCGAGCACGAAACCCGGTTGCGACAGCAAGCACTAGAGCAAGTGCATTATGGAAATTTTGATGCGGCTCTATCTTTGTTCAATCGATTGTTACTCCTTAACCCCTCTAGCGCTCGCGATTATAACAATCGAGGGCTAGTTTACTTTCAAGGTGGGCGGATGGTAGAAGCAATTGCCGACTACAATCGGGCTCTAGATATCAACCCAATGCTAGACAGTGCCTACAACAATCGGGCTAATTACTATGCTGTGCAAGGTCAGTTACTCGAGGCAGTTCTAGATTATGACGCCGCGCTAGAATTAAATCCAGAAAATATACGTGCTTGGATTAACCAAGGTATTACATTTCGAGATATGCAGATGTATGACCGCGCTATCGAGAGTTTTGATGCTGCACTCGCGCTGAATTGTTTGCAAGGTCATGTCTACAGCGAGCGAGGGCGAACCTATCATCTGTGGGGTGATTGGAATTGTGCGATCGCCGATTATCAGCGAGCCCTTGATACTATCAAGCATTCAGAATCGAGTGCTGTGGACAACAATTCCACGCGGCTTCATTTGCACGTCGCAGCTTGGATGAATGAGTTATTGTCCCCATTGGAAGTTTGAGTCTGTTGATAGGGGGCTTTTAGTCCTTTATTATAGATATCTACTGGATTGAAACAATCAGTATTGTGTAACTCTCTATTCGCATAGATTCCACAATACTGATTGTATCGGCTAGCACTTCAGGTGCTCTGTCAGCGAATAAGCACCTGTCAATTAGCCGTTGTGGAGTTGGGCGATCGCACGTTAGTCGATCGAAATTGATTGTGGGCCACTTCCCCGGCCATTAGACAAACTACCATCTGCCGATGGTGAGCTAATGCTTGCCCCAGTCTGTTGTTCTAGCCAACTTTTGACAGGGTCATCTGACAAATTAAGGCGAAACAGCCCAGATGCAAGTCCTCCTAGAAAAGCAACTGGATGACTTACTAGTTCCTTTGCAACAGGCGATAATTCATCTAAAAACATTAGGTTCAACTCTCCCACTATATGTTGGCTAGACGATCACAATTGCGGCCACCTAAATTGAGGCATTTGCAGCATAAAGTGCGTGAAGTCCTCGCAGAATAAGGCTTTAATAACTATCTAGACTCTGTAGTGACCATCGTCGCGAAGACATAACGCTAGCTGCGCCGCAGCATACCTAAATCCTAGCGCACCTCTAATAAAACTCTAATGTAACCCTCTTACAAATGAGTCCAGCCTAAGGTAGGGCTGATTCACTGTGATGAGATAGAAATTAAGCTATAGAGACATCCCTTAAACGCTGGTGTCGCGATGAATCTCATTGAAGCTTTACAGACCGTCCCCGATTATCGTAGTGCTCGCGGGAC
>JAESGQ010000132.1_pt1 | contig 41803 bp, 32 predicted proteins | sample 9266251 | NCBI WGS metagenome assembly JAESGQ01 (sample SAMN17056778, study PRJNA650883) | algae metagenome | isolation source: Kaiparowitsia implicata GSE-PSE-MK54-09C and co-occurring heterotrophs from... | place: USA: Kaiparowits Plateau, Grand Staircase Escalante National Monument, UT ... | reverse complement strand
TCGATGACCACCTGATGCTCACCGCCGCTGGATTATGGAACTTCTACCTGATGGCCGCTTGAGACCAGCACCAAAACAGAACCACTGCCAGCGAGGGTAGTTCTTTCAGTTATTCCCCAACAGCTCTCTTCTTCTTACGAACCTTCAAGGTAAAACAAAATTGCTTCTCAAATTTGTTTCTCTGTTTCTTCCAGGGTTTCCCCAACAGAAACGCATCCCGGCAGATCGGGAATGTAAGCTGAATAATTCTCAAAAGCCTTTTCAATGACAACTACGTATCGCACTATCAAACAATATTAAAAAATTTTAGAAAAATTGCTAAGCAGCATGAAATACTGTTGGTTGCGGAAGTAATTCCCCGGAGGCCTCGTATGCCAATACCAATACCTCCAAAGCTTCCATGCCGTTAGCTACTGCTGCCTCGTATGTGTCGCCATGCGTGTACCACTCTTGGCCTGGAAAGTCTGGAAATCCAACTAGAAAGCATTCGTCTTCCTCAGACCACTGAATCACCATCTGGTATTTCATCTGAGCCATCTGAGTCACCGTTAATTTCTAAATCTGCCTTCTTTGTACCTCAGCGATAGCCTGTCGAACAAGCTTTACTTGATAAGGCTTTGCATCATCCCCATCTTTTCCCGAAATTATCAGCTTACCTGCATATAACGGATGAGACCAGCTTGTATGACTACCCTTACCAGTATCCTCTTGAAACTGACTCTTGCGAAGATCTCGCTTCAGGTCACGAATCTTTGAAGTTTTCGCCATAGGACTTCTCTACAATAACTTTATGAGATGCCCTATGGAAAAAGGCGCCCGTACAAAGATAATACAGGCACGATACCTTAATGTCAATGTCTACAGTAAGCTTAGCTGAAATCTTGTAGATTGTCAAATGCTTTTGTCAATCGTGTTTGATGCCGTTTAGGAAGTGTAGGAGCAAGGAAAGGAGAAAGTCCTTATCAGGTAAAAGGATTATGTGATAGCAGCGATCCATTCTCCTCTTCGATCGAGCAATTTAGTTTGACACCCTATACGGTTGCATCTTCCTTCACGAGTTTTTCCCAGCCCAGATCTTTGAGGGCGGTGTTGCGGCGGAGGGGGCGGGTAGCCAGTTCCAAGATATCGCGGGCGTTGCTGAAGCCGTGGATTTGGGCAAAGGTGAACTCCACCGACCACTTGGTGTTAATGCCCCGTGCTTCGAGGGGGTTAGCGTGGGCCATGCCCGTAATCACCAGGTCGGGCTTGAGGTCATAAATGCGCTGAATTTGGTTGTAGTTGTCGGGCTTTTCTACAATGCGCGGCAGCGGCACACCCATCTCTTGGCAGGTTTTTTGCAGCAACTCTAACTCGGCTCCCTGGTAGCGCTTATCCATATAGGGAATGCCGATTTCGGGCACCGTCATGCCGCAGCGGATGAGGAACCGGGCCAGCGATACCTCCAGCAGGTTGTCGCCCATAAAGAACACCGACTTGCCCCGCAGCAGTTCCAGATAATCTTCCATATTGGCCCAGATTCCGGCTTCCCGCTCATCCAATCCTTTGGGTTCAATGCCAAATACGGAGCAAATTTTCTCGATCCAGGCGCGGGTGCCATCGGGGCCAATGGGGAACGGTGCGCCAATTAGCTTGCATTTGCGACGGCGCATGAGCGTGGTGGCCGTGCGCGACAGAAACGGGTTAACGCCACATACGTAGGAGCCTTCTTCCAGCACAGGCAGTTCTGTAAACCGTTTGGCAGGCAGCCAGCCTGAGACCTTGATGCCCTGGCGCTTTAGCTCTAGGGTGAGCTGCGTTACTACTGGGTCAGGCAGCGAGCCAAACAGCACCAGCGGTGGGTGATCCACATAGTCCGACTCGTCAGCGTTGACATCGTCTTGCTTGCGGCCAAAGTTCAGCAGCTTTTGAATGCTGTTGCGCTCATTTTTTTCGGTTTCGGTTTCGGGGGGCTTGCTGGGGCAGCGGTGCGCCATGGCCGCTAGCACCGTGTCTTCCCCTTGGGTAAAGGCATAGTCCAGCCCGTTGGCGCGCGCCACCACAATGGGGATGCCGATTTCTGCTTCTAGTTTGGGGGCTAGGCCTTCCAGATCCATCTTGATGATTTCGGTGGTGCAGGTGCCAATCCACACGATAACGCTGGGATTGCGATCGCGCTTAATCTGCTCACACAATCGCTTTAGCTCGTTATAGTCATTCAGCTGCGCCGAAATATCACCTTCTTCTAGCTCTGCCATGGCATAGCGCGGCTCAGCAAAAATCATCACCCCCATGGCGTTTTGCAAAAAGTAACCGCAGGTCTTAGTGCCAATCACCAAAAAGAAGCTGTCTTCAATTTTTTGGTAGAGCCACGCCACGCAGCTAATGGGGCAAAAGGTATGGTAGTTACCCGTTTCACATTCAAAATTCAATGCTTGGGGTTGTTGATTATCAGCAACAGTCATGGGTTAAGTCCTCAAATTAAAGAAGCGGGAGCTACAAGTTCACGGCAAGAGCGCGTGGCATAGAGTTTAGAGAAATTAGAGAATAGTTGACGACCTAGGTTTTATAGTGACCCTGCAAATGTTTCGATGTGCGTCAGCCTTTTTCTACGTCTCTTGGCAGTTTGCGCTGCACCCGAGCCTGGCCTGCACCCGTGCAGTCTTCATCGATTAGGGAAGGGAGTTTAGTGCGGTGAGTGGCGGGCACATCTTTGACTGGAGGGTCTCCGCCGGGCAGCATTTTCATGGCCTCTTTTTCCTCTGCCTCTTCTACCGCCTTCAGTTCGTCATCAGGGTTGAAGTTTAGCCCCAGCGCCACCACAATGCGATCTGGGTTATTGCTCAAGTCCACCACCAGCGGCAAGAGCTGCATGAGCTGAGGTTCGAGCGTGGTCAGCGTACCGATAATGAAGCCCGACGAGGGACGGCGCTGCCCGTCACAATCAACCCAAACGGCGAGCTTTGTCAGCCAAGGGCGGTTGTCACGATAGTAATTGAGCCAGCGCGCTTTAAGGGATTGACGAAGATACTGGATGTTCACAGGTTCGGTTCAAGCACCACGAGAGAATTTGCCTCTACTCATCATCCAACGCTTATCACCGAAGCCTGTAAACTTTAGAATTTCGTCACACCTTTGCTGAGTCTGCTCTGGCTAATCGTAATGCTTGATCTAGGGACTGTCATTCATTAGCCGCTGATGGCCCAAAAATCAACGGTCACAGCTCCTAGCCTATTCTGTTGATCGAGCTGGCAACGCTCATAGCATAGGGCTTTTGGTCGGCATTGATGACACGCCCTAGACCATCATGAGATCTAACTCTTCTTCTCTGGGGGCAACCTTGGGCTGCACAGGGTTGAGGTAGAAGTCTGATAGCAGGCTAAACAGATCGCGGTCGGGGGCGTCGGTGGGCACCACACCTTCGGGCTGTGCAAGAACCTGGTCGGCAATGTTGAGGTAATAATCGCAGACATAGTTCAGTTCTGGCTCTGTTTCGGCCATTTCGAACAGGGTTTTGCCTTTGACGCGTGAGATGCGGATGTCTTCGATCAGCGGCAGCACTTCGAGCACAGGCATGGGCACTGTTTCGATGTACTTGTCAATTAGGTCGCGCTTGCTGGTGCGGTTGCCGATGAGCCCTGCCAGGCGCAGGGGGTGGGTGCGGGCTTTTTCGCGCACGGAGGCGGCAATTCGGTTGGCGGCAAATAGGGCATCGAAGCCGTTGTCGGTCACAATCATGCAGTAATCAGCATAGTTGAGTGGGGCGGCAAAGCCTCCACACACCACGTCGCCCAGCACGTCAAATAGAATCACGTCGTACTCATCGAAGGCGTTGAGCTCTTTCAGCAGTTTGACGGTTTCACCCACCACATAGCCGCCGCAGCCTGCGCCAGCCGGGGGGCCACCTGCTTCTACGCAGTCCACACCGCCATAGCCCTTGTAGATCACGTCTTCAGGCCATACGTCTTCGTAGTGAAAATTCTTCTCTTGTAGGGTGTCGATGATGGTGGGAATTAGAAACCCGGTGAGCGTAAAGGTGCTGTCGTGCTTGGGGTCGCAACCAATTTGCAACACTTTTTTGCCGCGTTTGGCGAGAGCCACGGATATGTTGCAACTGGTGGTGGACTTACCAATGCCACCTTTTCCATATACGGCAAGTTTCACGCTTCATTCTCCTGAACGTTGATTGGGAATTCTCGGAGCGGGGCAGGGCAGGCGGCTGGGGGTTAACCCGGTGATGACCGATCTGATGATGAGGGTCGGTAGCGCGGTGTTCTCCCAGCGTTGCCCTATGTGTTGCCCTGTGTGTTGGCCTAGGGTGCAATGGCACGCTTCGGCGTTGGCATGACCAATGGGTTCTCAGCCTTCCCGGTCACTGACTGCATATTGAGGCAAAACCGCAGGGATTGAAAGGGGGTGCAAAAATAACTTAATACGCGATTGGGAGCGATCGCCCTTCCAAAGCCTCAAAGCCGATTAGAATCGCTCAGAGCTTATCTGAAGCGTTTAGAATGCATCTAGACATTTTTTATGTCTTTCTTTTAATAAAAGTCAGAACAAAAAACAAATATTCATCCCAAGCTGCAAAGCTTAAGCTGATCTAGAGGTTTTGGGGTGAATTGCAGACTTGCAGGGGGTTTTGGCGGTTAAACCCGTTCAGAATAGAGAGATTGAGGTGAATGAGAGGGGCGATCGCCCTCTAAATTCGCCTCAGGTCGTGGGGTCAATCCCCCCCGCCAGCGCAATTGCGAATAATCGTAAAGTTTTTCGAGTTGACTCCGTTTATTCAACGTTTTGCAACAATAGTCCCTCTCTAAGGCTATGCCCAGGCCTTGGTTCACCTTCCTCTACGCCATGCTGATGTTTCCAGATAGGGTTCTATATATATCTAGATATCTAGATATATATAGACAGGCTTGGGACGTTGGAGCGATCGCTCCAACGTCCCAGCGTGTTGTCTCGGGGCTGGTGCTGGTGCTAGCGGCAGGGCTAGATTATGGGCTGGGCGATCCGTGGGGGTGGCTGCACCCGGTGCAGGTGATGGGCTGGGGGATTGCCGCCTACACAAATCAGACACTGCGGTGGCTGAAACATGCCAACGCGCAGCGGATTGCTGGCGTTGGTTTGGCGATCGCCCTCATTGTGGGGAGCGGCTGGGTGGGGTGGGCGCTGGTGGCTGCTGCAAAAATCCTGCATCCCCTTTTGGGCATTGCGGTGGAAACGGTGCTGCTGGCAAGCTGCTTTGCGGGGCGTAGCCTGCGCTGGGCTGCGGAGGAGGTGTTGCAGCCGCTGGAACAGGGGAATGTGGCGATCGCCCGACAGCGTCTCAGCCGCTATGTGGGGCGAGATACCCAGACCCTATCCGAAGCGGAAATTCTGCGGGCAGTGCTCGAAACGGTGACAGAAAATGCGACGGATGGGGCGGTGGCTCCCCTGTTTTGGGCGATCGTAGGTGCCCTCACGCCCGGTGGCGCTGTGCCGCTGGCACTGGCTTACAAAGCGGCAAGCACCCTCGACTCGATGGTGGGGTACACAGATCTGCCCTATACTCACCTCGGCTGGTGCAGCGCCAAGGTGGAAGACGCCCTCACCTGGGTGCCTTGTCGCCTGACGGTGCTGACTATTGCGCTGCTGTCGGGGCATCCTCATCGGGTGTGGGCGATCTGCCGCCGCGATGCCCCCCAAGACCCTAGCCCCAATGCAGGTTGGAGCGAGTGTGCCTATGCGGCGGCGCTGGGAGTGCAGGTGGGCGGATCGAATCTGTATCGTGGAGTGGTGAAGCACAAACCTCACTTGGGGAATCTGGGACGACCCATCTCGCCTCAGATTGTGCGGCAGGCGATGGCACTAACGCGGCGATCGCTCTTAATCTGGCTCATCGCGGGCATCGGACTCGTGGTCATTCTATAGCCGGTCATTCTATAGCCGTGGATGATAACTCTAAGCCTTACGCAGTTGGGTGATTTCTGGGAGGCTCAGTCTCCCAGAAATCACCCAAAATTCCCAAGCTGTCGCACGAACGATGTAAATCCTGAAATCGCTAGTGTAGACAGTCTGACTAAACGCATAGGTATTCGGCACATTACGTCTGTGAATGAATAAACTGTAGGCGCACAATATTTTGTGGGGAATAGAGAATGGCAGGAGCAACAGGGGCCGAGCCGGGCGTGGTGATACTGGCGATCGCTCTGTTGTTGAGTGCGGGAGCCACCTATTCTCTGCAACATCAGCTTTTGCCCCAGGCGATGCTGGCGGCGCTGCTGTCGGTGGGTCTGCTGCTGGCTACGGGCTGGCATGGGGTGCAGCGATGGTATTCGCCTCAATCGGGTGAGGGCTGGATGGTGTGGGGCGCGATCGCCGTCTTGGGTCTAGCGGCAATGGCCATACTGTTGGGGCGCAGCGATCGCCCGCTGTTTCACCTCTATTGCGCAGCAGCACGGGCTTGGTCGGGCTTGGGAGTGCTAGTCGGGCTGTCGGTGCTGACAGTGGCCTGTTTGTGGACGATACTGCTTGGCTATGTGCCGTCTGGCTCTATCTTGGCGGCGGTGACGTTAGGGATAGGGGCGATCGCCCTGCATCTGGTTCAGCGACCGACAAATGGGGGATTTTTAGCGCTGGGCTGGGCGGCTCAGTGCGCCGTAATACTGATCTGGCAGCCACCGGACGTCGCTCAGTGGGAGATCGCAACGCTGGCGCTAGGGCTAGCTAGCTATGGGTTGGGAGAAGGGTGGACCCGCTGGCAGCGCTGCGACTACTGGCCGAGCTGGCATGGGGTGCCCTTGCTCTATGCAGGGCTAGGCTTAGCGCTAGCGCACACTACTCGGTTCACCCCAATGACAGGGATTTATACCCTGATAGCGGGGGGCATTGCAGGGGGTGTGGGGCAGCGCGATCGCCGCCTGAGAGCAATTACGGCTGTAGGGCTGTTAACGATCGCCATTGCCATCGGTGAACTGAGCTGGGTCGTTGTGGGTGTGGGCAGACTGGATCTGCACGTGGTGAATCAGTTTGTGCTGCTGCAATGGGCAGCGGCGATCGCTTCGGGAATATGTCTGATGCTGTTGAGACTGCTCTGGGCGCGGTGGAGTGTGGCTCCAAAGCTGTGGCGGCGATCGCGCCTCGTCCTCTCCGTTTTACCCATTCTCGTTGTGCTGCTGACGACAAGCGAAGTCAACGTCCCCACCCTGCTACTCACGGCGGCATTCTACGCCAGCATCGCATCCCGCTTTCAGCATCGGGGGTTTAGCTACCTCAGCCTAGCGTTATTGGTCTGGGCCGTGCTCAAATTCCTCACGATTCAAGCTTGGCTCACGCCTTTGGGGTTGAGCAGTGTGGTCGGTGGATGTCTTCTATATGTTGCGCAGGTAGAGCCGACCTTGACGGCTGTCTCGGCTCGCACCCGTCGCCACCTGCTGCGGAGCTTAGCCACGGGGCTCATCTGTCTGACGGCTTTCTATCAGGCGATGGCCGCCCCAGGCAATAGCCTGACCTATACGCTGCTGGCGATCGCCCTTAGCGTAGGGTTTCTTGTGGCGGGGGTGTGTGGCAAAATCCGCGCCTATTTGTATCTGGGGGGGCTGGTGTTGGGCCTGCAAGGGCTGCACCTGTTGGGGCTGGCGATGCAGCCTGTACCCCTAGTGATGGGTGCCGTGTTAGGGCTGCTCGGATTGCTACTAGTGGGAATGGGGGCAATAATTAAACCTTGTCGGCATCAGGTCACGAACTGGGTCAATGGCTGGCTCAGCACCTCGCAGACGTGGCAATAGCCCTAGGGGCTGTCATCAATTAGCTTCTGATATCTCAGAAATTAACAGTCACAGCCCCTAGCCCTCGTTCTAGACTTTGTTTCTGAGAACCACAGGGGTGAAACATCACCCATAAATCTAAAATTTGTCGTACAGGATGCATACGAATCGAACATTTGCGGGTAGGTTATACCTAATTTAACGGTCAACGGCAGAAGAACAGCCCAAACCCTCCTACTGGAGGGATATGCAAACCCATGAGGCTAGTGTTAAGATTCTTAACATAGACACTACAGTCACTCATAAATCGCACGTTCAGATCAACTCGCAACATTTCGTCCGTTCCCTCAGTCCCCCAATAGATAGAAGATATTGCGGTGTTTTGGGGACTATAGTGGAACATCTAGCGTCTCTTGATATTCTCAGCACTTCGAATTTACTAAGCGGTATGTCTTAATCTTGTGAACGGATGTGTAACATTTTTTTACAGAACTGGTCTGCGGAGTGACCCATAATAGTACGTCCGCATCATTCTCTAACCTCACACACGCCCTGAATTTCTAATGGCTATGAAAACCTCCCAAACATCCACTGACCTGGTACGCACTTACCTTCGCGAAATTGGTCGGGTTCCGCTATTGACGCACGAACAAGAGATTCTGTTTGGTAAAAAGGTTCGCCGACTGAGTCTGCTGCAAGAGTCGCGAGCGTCGCTTGCAGACGAGCTAGGTCACGAGCCCTCTCAAGCGGAGTGGGCAGAGCGAGCCGACATTTCGCTAGATGACCTTAGTCGGGCGATCGCCGAGGGTGAAGTCGCTAAGCGCAAAATGGTAGAAGCCAATTTGCGTCTGGTGGTTTCGGTGGCGAAAAAATACATCAAGCGCAACGTTGATTTACTGGATCTGATTCAGGAAGGCACCATTGGCATGCAGCGCGGGGTTGAGAAATTTGACCCCACCAAAGGCTACCGATTTTCGACCTATGCTTACTGGTGGATTCGGCAGGCCATTACTCGGGCGATCGCCGAAAAGGGCCGCACGATTCGCCTCCCCATCCACATCACCGAAAAGCTTAACAAGATTAAGAAGGCGCAGCGCCAGCTCTCTCAGAAGTACGGGCGCGCGGCTACCGTTTCTGAACTTGCCGAAGAGCTAGAGCTAACCTCGAAGCAAGTGCGAGACTACCTGGAAAAAGCACGACAGCCCCTGTCGCTTGATTTACGAGTTGGCGATAACCAGGATACGGAACTTGGCGAACTGCTAGAAGACACAGGGCCGTCTCCTGAAGACTTTGCGGCGCAGTCCTCCCTTCGCAATGAGCTGGAGTCGCTGCTGTCAGAGCTGACGCCACAGCAGCGCGAGGTGTTGTCCCTGCGGTTTGGGCTAGAGGATGGTCGGTCGTTAACGCTGGCAAAAATTGGCGATCGCCTCAACATTAGCCGAGAGCGAGTGCGCCAGATTGAGCGAGAGGCGTTGACCAAGCTGCGCAAGCGCCGCGCCGAAATGCGGGAATATCTTGCTAGCTAGTGAGTTCTGCGCTCGCTTAGTCTTCTCAATTATTGAGTATCGAATTCTAGAAAGAGAGGGTTGTCTTGAAGACAACCCTCTCTTTTTGTCTGCCCGCGATGTGGATCGAGCGAAAGATTGCGCTAGACCAAACCAATGCCTGCACGAGGCTGGAGTGCTAGCCACCCTTAGCGTCTTTTAGAGCACCCATTGTGGCTGCGGCGATCGCCTGATCGGTGGCTTTGGGCAGGTGGTAATACTTACCGCCCGCGTGCTTCGCCAGTTCTTTCGCAAAGCCTGTAGAAATAAACTTACTTTCGGTGTCAATGACTAGGAGCTGCATGCCTTGGGCTCGCACTTTGGCCGCGATTTCTAGCAACTCGCCTTTGATATCGGGTTTGGTGCCTTCTTCAATGGTTTCGCCAAGCGATCGCGCCAGCGGCACATTGCCCCGCCCATCCGTAATGGCCACAATCACCACCTGACCAATATCGCCCGACTGTCGCGCATTTACCCCTACCCGCACCGCCTGGGTCAAGCCATGCGCGAGGGGAGACCCACCGCCGCAGGGCATGCGCTCTAGGCGGCGGCGAGCAGCCGCAATCGAGCGAGTCGGCGGCAGCAGCACCTCGGCCTGCTCTCCTCGAAAGGGAATCAGCGCAACTTGATCGCGGTTCTGATATGCTTCGGTCAACAGTCGCAGCACCGCTCCCTTTGCAGAATTCATCCGGTTCAGCGCCATCGAGCCAGAGGCATCTACCACAAACACGATCAACGACCCGGCTTTGCGCGCTAGGCGCTTGGCACGCATGTCGCTTTGTTCAATGAACACGCGCTTTTGAGTGGCCCCATTGGCTTGAATGTGACGCTCTCGGCGCGATCGCTGATAGGGTGAAGCCGCCCGCAACGTCGCATCCACCGCTACTCGCCGCACTGCACCCCGTGGCAGCATGGGCTTGATATAGCGACCCCGCTCTTCTGAAAAGATGATGCCCTGCGCCCCAGATTTGCCCCGGCGTTGCGCCATCTGCGCAAAGTAGAGAACCGATGGGTCGAGAATGACCCCCTCGGGGTCAAACACAAATTCTTCAGGGATGTTGGGAGGCTCTTCGGGCTGGTCGTCTTCAGTGTCGTCTTCGTCGGTGTCCTCAGGTTCCTCCTGCTGTTCGTCTTGCTGCTCGTTGTCTGCTTGAGATTCAGGCGGTGGCGGCGGTGGCGGCGGCTGGTCTTCTGGGGGTTGGTCAGTGAGGGTGGCGCGGGGCACAATCACCAACTCGACCGCTCGGCGCAGATCTTCTGCGGAAACCCGGGTGCGGCCATCCAGCGCCGCATGGGCTTTGGCAACGCGCACGGCATAAAGCTCAGCCCGATGCCCCTCAACCCCGGCACGCATCGCCTCGTTCACTAAGTAAGCAATTTGATCGGTGCTGATGACGACATCCTTCAACCATTCCCTCGCTAAAATAATCTGTGTACGGAGGTCGTCTATATCCTGCGCATAGAGGTCGAGAAAAGCCTGAGGGCCTTCGGCGTACTGCGTGGCGCGCTCCACTGCATCAACGCGCTCGTCTAGCCCCAGCACAGCGTCGGCAGATAGGGCGATCGCAATTCGATCCAATAGGTGCGATCGCAACTCCCCCTCATCGGGATTGTAGGTCGCCACTAGCATGGGCTTGCAGGGATGCTGAATGCTGATGCCTTCCCGTTCAATCTGATTGCGGCCATCGGTCAACGCGGCCAGCAGCAAATTTGCGGCTTGGTCATCCAGCAGGTTGATTTCGTCTACATACAGCACTCCTCGGTGGGCCTCAGCTAGCAGCCCAGGCTGAAACACCGTCTCCCCTTGCTTAATGGACTGTGCGACATCCACTGATCCAATCAGGCGGTCTTCGGTAATGCCGAGCGGGATCTGCACAAATGGCGCAGGGATCACCGCTGTCTCTGGTGGAGTCGAACGGTCTTGATACCGCTGCCGTGTCTCATCGTCCCACTCAGAGGGCGTGGCCGGATCGCAGTTGCAGCAGGTTTCCGTAATGACTTCGATGGGGGGCAACAGGGCATGAATGGCTCGTGCCATTACGGATTTAGCAGTCCCTCGCCGTCCAGCAATCACCACCCCCCCCAATCTTGGGTCTACTGCGGTGAGCAGCAGCGCCAGTTTAATCGCATCTTGCCCGACCACGGCAGTGAGTGGAAACGACAAAATTTGGGGAGAGGCAATAGCCATGGGCATTCGTGAAACTCAAGTATGGTAAGCCATTCAGTAATTCAGCTTAGCAGGAATTGACTCCCTAAAGGGCAAGCCCGTTGCTGTAGCGATTGGGGATGACCGTTTCTGCCAAGGATGGGCGATCGCCCTGATTCATTCTGACCTCATCCCCTTCTCCCATAAAGTCAATCAACTGCCGAATTGACCCGGCCTTGGTCACTACCAAAATGGTTGACCCCGGCTCTAAAATGGTGTTGCCATTGGGGATCACCAGGTTGTCGTGCAGATGATGCTGATAGCCGATGATCAGCGAATCGTTGGGGAACTCACGATCTTGAGCAATTTGCGCCACGCTTCGCCCCACAATCGAGCAGGAATCGGGGATTGAGAGCTTAACGACCTCAATTTGCCCCTGCTCAAAGTGCATCATTGATTCCACTTGGGGATACTCAATCGCGTTGGCCATCGTGGAAACTGCCAGATCTACGGCACTAATGACGGTGGTGGCTCCAGCAATGCGGTAAGGCTGCGCAAAGTCGCGGTGACGCATGCGCACAACGATCTGCCGCACGCCATAGTATTTGGCTAGGGTTGCCATCGCCAAGTTCAGCGGATCTTCGCGCAACACAGCAGCGACTGCATCCGCTTTGCGAATCCCTGCTTCTAACAGGATCTCTGTGCTCACGGCGCTGCCTTCAAAAGCCATCACACCCAGTTGCTCACGGGCATACCGGCAGGCATTGGCATCAATCTCAACCATGGCGACGGTATGCCCTAGATTGATTAACTGTTGAGCCAGCGAAACACCATACAGCCCTGCACCACCAATTAAGACGTACATATATTTAGCCTCCCTTAACTCGGTAGAACAGATGGTAGAAAGCCCATGAACTCACCGGAGCGATCGCCCCTGCGATCGCCAGCAATCTAGTAGATCAATCATGCCGTTGTGCGGGTCGCAGCCCGCGTTACCCAATGGCATGACCTAAACCACCACGACCCAATCGCCATCAGCGCCTATGACCTTAAACCTAAGGACAAAAAACCTAAAGACAAAACTAGCGATAGCCTAACGCATTCAGCACCGCCCCATGGTGCTTAGCGCCCAGATAGCTACCGATCTGGTACATCTGCTTAACCTGAGTTCGGAATAAGCTCAAACCCTCAATGTGCCGTGCGCGGTGCGCACGGCACATTGAGGGTTTTGGGGCACCGCGCGACGCGCGGTGCCCCAAAACCCCCTTAACCCGCTTAGGTTGGGGTCTGAAAAATTTGGGCATCTAAGGATGCAGATCACCACACTGGGCGAACGTTCAGTTAAAGCTGAACGACATGCAATCCAGAATGCAGCAATCCGTCTCTTTTCGTGCGTTCTACGATCTACCTAAACTGACAGTTGGGTTAACGTTTGTGTGGGGTTGTATTCATATTCCTCAATATAAATCGGATTTTTTATTGCAATAGTTGTAGTTTCTTATACACTAGTTAATAAGAAGGTATTAGTTGGGAATGATCTATGGATTGCTAATTGCGATTTGATGATGTTCCTCAAACCCGCTGAGACCTGTCATCTCTACTTTTTGAAATTTCTTCTGAAATAGGGATGTAGGCACAGTGACAGAATGGTTTCTCGCCCAGTAGTCCGGGGAGTGAGCTATCCATTTAGGTGTCCGCAGGCGGTAGCAGGTTTGATCTTCTGCTGTGTAAGATCCTGGTTCGAGAGAGGGTAGTAACTGCGTGAGTCCCCATCCCCTGAGTCGCCTTAAACGCTACGATGCAGGCGCGATCGCTCAATATTATCAATATCGCCCCTGGCAGGTCGTCTGGCGTGCCATCAACATTGGGTTTTCATTTATTTGGTTTGCGCTAGGGCTCAAGTCAGACGGCTGGTTTGGCCGAGGTGAGCTTAGCCGACTGAAGCGGGCTCGGCAGCTGCGCACGCTATTGACGCGCTTAGGGCCGACGTTCATCAAGGTAGGACAGGCACTGTCTACCCGGCCTGATCTGATCCGCAAAGACTTTTTGGACGAGCTAGTAAAGCTGCAAGATCAGCTACCGCCCTTTCCCAATGCGATCGCCTTTGCCATTGTGGAACGCGAGCTGGATCGCTCAGTCAGTGAGGTATACCGCGAAATTTCGCCCCAGCCTGTCGCAGCCGCTAGCCTAGGGCAGGTCTATCGCGCTAGGCTGCACTCTGGAGAAGACGTAGCGGTTAAAGTGCAGCGTCCTAACCTGCTCCCTGTCCTAACGCTAGATTTATTTTTGATGCGCTGGTCGTCCGGTTGGCTGGCCGATCTGCTGCCGCTCAACCTAGGCCATGACTTGACGCTAGTCGTTGATGAATTCGGCATCAAGCTGTTTGAAGAAATTGATTATCAAAACGAAGGGCGCAACGCCGAACGATTTGCCGAAAATTTCAAAGACGATCCACGTGTCAAAGTGCCCGCGATTTACTGGCCCTATTGCAGTGACCATGTGCTGACTCTAGAGTGGATTGACGGATTTAAGCTTAACGACACCGAGAAAATTCGTGCTTCTAACCTAGATAAGAACACGCTAATCGAAATTGGCGTCACGACGGGTTTGCGTCAGCTGCTAGAGTTCGGCTTTTTTCATGCTGACCCTCATCCGGGCAACCTATTCGCCATGGCCGATGGTCGGATGGCCTACATTGACTTTGGCATGATGGATCAGCTGCCGCAGCACACCAAGGAAGCCTTGGTGGATTCGCTCGTGCATTTGATCAACAAGGATTATGCAGATTTGGCGCGTGACTTTGTAAATCTAGGGTTCCTCACGCCTGAGACTGACATCATGCCGATTGTGCCTGCCCTAGAGAGCGTTCTGGGCAATGCCATTGGCAAGAATGTAGGAGATTTTAACTTTAAAACCATCACCGACGATTTCTCGGCCTTGATGTATGAGTATCCCTTTCGCATTCCGGCTAAGTTTGCGCTGATCATTCGTTCACTGGTAACGCAGGAGGGGTTGGCTCTCAGCCTCAATACTGATTTTCGGATTGTGGAAGTGGCCTATCCCTATGTGGCGAAGCGATTGCTTACGGGAGAAACGCCAGAGCTGCGTCGCCGTTTGCTAGAGCTGCTATTTAAGGATGGTCGTTTCCAGTGGCATCGGCTGGAGAATTTAATTGCGATCGCCTCCGCTGACGATAGTTTCGACTTGATCCCGACGGCTCAGCTTGGTCTGCAATTTCTCATCTCTGAGGATGGGCAATATATCCGACGGCAGCTTTTGTTAGCGCTGATTGAAGACGATCGCCTGCATACGAAGGAAGTGCAGCGGCTCTGGGATCTGGTGAAAGATGATCTGAAGATTCAGGGGTTGCTGGGTGCCGCAGTGGGCGCGATTACTAACCTAACGGTTGAAAATGCAGTGGGCCTGCTGCCCTCAATGGCAACGCTGCTGGCACCTAAGGGACAACACTAGGCGCACTGTCGCTGAAAGATTGCTGAAAGGCTGTGGCAGATGGGTCGTGGGTGCAACCTGCGGCTCGTTTTTGTGTCGGTTCCACAACATCGATAGTCCGTAATCATTGCACCTATTGAATTGATTTGATTTGGACAATTAATTATTGCTGTAAATTCTGCGAAGCCGGATTTTCACAATAATAAAATTTCAACCAGCGCTTCAATCGCATTAGGGCGTGTCATCAATTCCAACCAAACGTCTTATGCTATGAGCGTTACCACGTCCGACCCAAAAGCCAGACTAGGGGCTGTGACTGTTGATTTCTGGGATATCAGAAGCTAATTGAACCTGAGTTCGGGATAGGCTCAAAGCCTTAATGTGCCGTGCGCGACGCGCACGGCACATTAAGGCTTTTGGGGCATCGCGCGTCGCGCGATGCCCCAAAAGCCTCTTAACCCGAACTGACGTTAATTGATGACAGCCCCTAGTGCTCTGTCAAAGCTGAAATTTAGGGTATGACTATTCTTGGCATGGCATCCTTGTGGTGCATTGCTACGCGAATGCACTCTACGGCACCCTAATTCTTAGTCCTGGCACTGCACTAGAGGTGGTTTCGCTTGGATTTTTTGGTCTAGGATGAGTTCCATCCAATGTTGTGGGCGGTGTGCCATGCAAACGTTTCGTGTTGGGATTGCTGGCCCGGTGGGTTCGGGCAAAACGGCTTTGGTGAATTGCTTATGCAACGCGTTGCGAGACCGATTGAGCCTTGCCGTAGTAACAAATGACATTTACACCCAGGAAGACGCACAGTTTTTGGTGCGGCATCAAGCGCTAGCGGGCGATCGCATCCGAGGCGTTGAAACCGGCGGCTGCCCCCACACTGCTATTCGCGAAGATGCCTCCATTAACCTGGTGGCGATTGAGGAGCTAGAGCAACAGTTCTCGCCGTTAGATCTGGTATTTGTCGAGAGCGGGGGCGACAATCTGGCGTCTACCTTTAGCCCTGAGCTCGTAGATTTGACGCTTTATGTAATCGATGTGGCCGCAGGGGACAAAATTCCCCGCAAGGGTGGCCCAGGCATCACTAAATCTGACCTGCTGATTATCAACAAAATTGACTTGGCTCCGCATGTGGGTGCTGACTTGGCTGTGATGGAGCGAGATGCCCGTCGGATGCGGGGTGACAAGCCATTTGTGTTTACTAACCTCAAAACAGCGGAGGGCTTGGCTACGATTGTGGCGTTTGTGCAACACCACATGGGGCACCCGACTGCACTGGTCTAGCGGTGGGGAAGGCCAAAAGTTACGTTTTATTTCCGCCAAGGAGTTTCCAGGTCGTGTATTTGGCTGGTTGTGGAGGGCGATCGCCCATCAGCCTGCCTTACCCTTTTGCTAATTCCGACTTAAGAATCCCGCATCCTGGTTGATTCTACAGAAGTTTCCGCTTGGTGATAAAGAGTAAACCGTTAACGGCCTCTCGCGTTTAAGTCGCATTAGCGCACAACGGGATACAACTGTGATCCCATGCGCTTTTGTATCCAGTAATACAAAATGCTTTATTCTTCGCGCCTACCATCACAATTCATGTGTGTTGTGGCTGAGCTCAGTCTGTCAACCCGCTGCAGTCAGATAAGTCCCTCGAGTTGAGGAGAGAGAGATACATGGAAAGGCAACTAGGTCGCCGTAAGTTTTTGGTCTATGGTTCTGCGGCATTGGGAACCAGCATTTTATTGAAATCTTGTGCAACGCCAACGACAACGGAAACCACGGATGCAGCCGCCACGGGTGGAGATGCACCTGCCGCTGCTAGTGGTGACACCATTAAAGTTGGGGTGCTGCACTCGTTGAGCGGCACAATGGCTATCTCTGAAAAGAGTGTGGTCGATTCTACTCTGCTTGCCATCAAGCAGATTAACGAAGCGGGTGGCGTTGCAGGCAAGCAAATTGAGCCAATTCTAGAAGATGGATCGTCTGACTGGCCCACATTTGCTGAAAAGGCGCGCAAGCTGATCGATCAAGACCAGGTGGTTGCTATTTTTGGCTGCTGGACATCGGCCAGCCGCAAGGCTGTGCTGCCTGTGTTTGAAGAGAAAAACCATTTGCTGTTCTACCCCGTGCAGTACGAGGGTCAAGAATGTTCTAAAAACATTTTTTACACCGGAGCTGCCCCCAATCAGCAAATTGAACCTTCAGTGGAGTGGCTGCTAGAAAACAAAGGCAATGAGTTCTTTCTGGTGGGGTCTGACTATGTGTTCCCCCGCACTGCAAACACCATTATCAAAGCTCAGGTAGAAGCCAGCGGTGGCACTGTGGTGGGCGAAGACTACCTGCCCCTCGGCAACATTGAAGTGTCGCCCATCATCTCCAAAATCCGTTCAGATCTACCCAATGGTGGTGTGATCTATAACACCCTAAACGGAGACAGCAATGTTGCCTTCTTCAAGGAGATGGAAGGCGCTGGACTCACCCCCGACCGCTACCCAGTCATGTCCGTGAGCATTGCTGAAGAAGAAATTGCGGCTATTGGTAAAGAGTATCTGCTCGGCCAGTACGCTGCGTGGAACTACTTCATGACCGTAGATTCACCCGAGAATACGGCGTTTGTGGATGCATTCAAGGCTGAGTATGGTGACAGCCGCGTGGTGAACGACCCCATGGAAGCAGGCTATATTGCCGTGAACCTATGGAAGCAGGCGGTCGAGAAGGTGGGTGATGCGGGAACTTCAACGGATCTAGATGCCATTCGGGCTGCGGTGATTGGCACCGAGATGGATGCGCCAGAGGGGCCGGTCAGAATGTATCCTAACCACCACATCTCGAAAACGGTGCGGATCGGCGAAGTACGAGACGACGGTCTATTTGAGATTATCTCTGAGACTGATGGGCCAGTTGAGCCTCAGCCTTGGAACCAGTTTGTGCAGGAAACCCAGGGGTTTGCTTGCGACTGGACCCGGACAGATGTGCCCGATCCGGGCCGGTTCGAAATCTAGCTCTGAAAAGAGGGGCGGTTGCAGGGCGATCGCCCCTCTTCTATATCCAATCTCCCACCCTGTTGTTTGGCAATCTGGAGCAGGCTCGGTAATGCGGCTGCGCTCTTGGTGAGAGGGCGGCTGCGCTCCTAATGAGATGTCCAAAAAGTCTGTCCTTAGCGAGTGGGGCGGGTGAAGCGATGGGGTGGCTGCAAACAGTGGCCGACGACGAAGTAGCAATAGAGGGGGCGATGCCTTGGCTGCAAGTATTTTGGACGGTATTTTTAACGGATTGAGCATCGGCTCTATTCTGCTGCTGGCAGCGCTGGGCTTAGCCATTGTGTTTGGGCTGATGGGCGTCATCAACATGGCCCATGGTGAGCTGATGATGTTGGGTGCCTATACCACAACGGTGGTGCAGCGAGGGTTTCGGCTGTTTGGAGATGGCAGCCCTCTGTTTGACTTTTATATCTTTTTCGCACTGATCGCGGCATTCTTCGTGGCGGCGTTGGTGGGTTTAGCGCTGGAGCGGGGGGTGATTCGCTTCCTCTACGGTCGACCGCTAGAGACTCTGCTCGCGACCTGGGGCGTTAGCCTGATTTTGCAACAGTTTGTGCGCAGCGTTAGCGGGGTGGTGACAGCCAGCTTAATCGTGTTCTGCCTCTCGTTTTTTGGCGGGATGTGGGTGCTCAAGAAGCGCACCAACTTTGAACAAATTCGGGGCTGGGCGATCGCCGCACTGCTGATTCTATCGGGTGTGCTGGCGCGAGTGGTGAACCGGCTTCTGGCCGGAGCCTATGGGCTAGCGGTAACCCAACCCTGGTTTGGAGCCCAAAACCAAGACGTGACGGCTCCTGGGTGGCTGCGAGGCGGCATTCCCATGGGGGCATACCAATTGCCCAAAACGCGGATCTTCATCATGGCGCTGACGATCCTGTGCGTGCTGGGAGTTTATCTGTTTCTCAACCGCACAACATGGGGCATGCGAATTCGCTCGGTGACTCAGAACCGCAATATGAGTGCCTGCCTAGGCATTCCAACTCAAAAGGTCGATGCACTCACCTTTGCCTTGGGGTCTGGTTTGGCTGGCATTGCTGGCTGTGGGGTGAGCCTGCTGGGTTCTGTTGGCCCCAACACTGGACAAAACTACATTGTGAACACCTTTATGGTGGTGGTGGTCGGCGGGGTTGGCAAGCTGATTGGCACGGTCGTGGGTGCCTTAGGCATTGGCATTGCCGATTACGTGGTGGGTACGGGAATGCTGGCTAACCTGACAAACAATGAAGCGGTAGAGGGTTTCTTCCGCTTTTTTGCCACCACCAGCATGGCAAAAGTGATGGTATTTTTGCTCATTGTGGTGTTCTTGCAGTTCCGCCCAGCGGGCCTATTCCCTCAGAAGGGTCGCAGTGTCGATGCCTAAGTCTGGTCTGTTGATTTATTCAGGAGCGTTGGTGACGCAGCATGACAGTTCAAGCATCCTCTGAACGCGGTGGCATTGATTGGGTGAAATATCGCCCGCTGCTGATCGAAGCCGCTATTGTGGGGGCGATCGCCCTATTCCTTATCTTGGTATTGCCTGCGTTGCTATCGGGGTTTCGCCTAACGTTGATGGGGCGGTTTCTGGCCTTAGCGATTGTGGCGTTAGGAATTGACCTAATTTGGGGCTTTACCGGCTTGCTGAGCTTGGGGCATGGCATCTTCTTTACCCTGGGCGGCTATGCTTTGGCGATGCATCTTAAGCTGCCCCAACCCCCTGGCAGTGGCCTACCTGATTTTATGTCGCTCTATGGGGTGACAGAACTGCCTTGGTTTTGGACGCCGTTTTATTCCTTTTCCTTTACGGCAGTGGCGGTGGTGGTTCTGCCCGCGCTGATGGCGGGGCTGCTGGGCTATGTGATTTTCCGCAATCGCATTCGCGGGGTGTATTTCTCCATCCTGACCCAGGCAGCCACCATCATCTTCTTCAACTTCTTTAATGGGCAGCAGCAGCTCTTTAATGGCACCAACGGACTCACGGACTTTAGAACCGTACTGGGTCAGCCCATTCAAAACCCAGGCATCCAGACCAGTTTATACGTCCTAACCATTGTGTTTTTGATTGTGGCCTATGCGCTGTGTCGCTGGCTGACCAGTGGGCGATTTGGGCGGCTGTTAGTTGCAATTCGCGATGACGAAAGCCGAACTCGATTCACCGGCTACAATCCCACCGGATTTAAGGTGCTGGTGTTTGCCATCTCTGGCGCGTTGGCAGGGGTTGCGGGTGCCATGTTCACTCTGCAATCTGGGATTGTATCGCCCAACACGATGAACATTGCCTTTTCGATTGAGATGGTGATCTGGGTCGCGGTGGGGGGACGGGCGACGCTGGTTGGGGCAATTCTAGGGGCGCTGATTGTCAACTTTGCTAAGAGCTTGTTGAGTGAGCGCTTTCCAGATATCTGGCTGTTTTTCCAGGGCGGTTTGTTCTTGGGAGTGGTGCTCTTGCTACCGGCGGGGTTATTGGGCTGGGGTCGCACCCAGGGCGTTGAGTTGTATAAGCAGTTGATGGGACAGCGGCGCGTTGCCACCTATCCCAGTCTTGAAGAAGATCCTGAGGTTGAGCATGAACGGAAAAATCTTGGAGATTGAGAACCTGACGGTGAGTTTTGACGGGTTCAAAGCCCTAAACAAGCTCAACTTCAGTTTGGATTCAGGGGAGTTGCGGGTGATTATTGGCCCCAACGGTGCAGGAAAGACCACGTTTTTGGACATCATCACGGGTAAGACCAAGCCGACGGCTGGTCAGGTGCGGTTCAAAGGGCGCAACTTGCGAGCCTATTCTGAGCACCAGATTTCCCAGATGGGCGTGGGGCGCAAGTTCCAAACGCCTCGGGTATACCTAAATCTGTCTCCCCGAGAGAATCTGGAGTTGGCCTGCAACCGGGTGAAGTCGGTCTGGAATACGCTGATCCGGCGATCGCCCATTGCAGAGCGGCGTACCGTCGGCGGCCTGTTAGAAACCATCGGCCTCGATCACAAAGCCGACATGAAGGCTAATTTGCTGTCGCATGGCGAGAAGCAGTGGTTGGAGATCGGCATGCTGGTGGCCCAATCTCCAGATCTGCTTCTGGTTGATGAGCCAGTGGCCGGGTTAACCGATGAAGAAACCGAGCGCACGGGTGATTTGCTGCTGTCTTTGGCCGAAAGCCATTCTGTGATTGTGATTGAGCATGATATGGAGTTTGTGCGCCAGATTGCTCAAGGGCAAGTCACGGTGCTGCACCAGGGGTCGGTGCTGTGCGAAGGGTTGTTTGACGATGTGCAGCGCGACCCTAAAGTGATTGAGGTTTACCTTGGTCAAGATGCAGAGCATGTAGAAGGGACAGCGCAGGATGCGATCCGTGCAGAATTAGCCAGCTAGGTAGCGGCGATGCAGTTGTCTCGATTCACAGATTGCGACGTTGAGTTTATTTATGACACAAACCACTTCTACCGTTGCCCCCTCCCTGAATGACAGTACAAAACCGTTGATTTTGCAAGTCGCGGATCTGAATGTGTACTACGGAGAGAGTCACATTCTGCGGGATGTCGATTTGAGTGTGCCGAAGGGTGAGATGGTGTGCCTGATTGGGCGCAATGGGGTGGGCAAAACCACCCTGCTCAAAACCCTGATGGGGCTGCTGAAACCGCGGCGGGGGGCGATCACCTTTGAGGGAACGCCGCTGCTGCCGCGCACCACTGATGAGCGGGCGCGGATGGGCATTGGCTATGTGCCGCAGGGGCGTGAAGTGATTCCCCGCTTGACGGTGAAGGAAAATCTGCTGCTGGGGCTAGAAGCGAATTCCGACCCGGCGAAGCGTAGAGCGCAGGCGATTCCTGATGAGATTTATGAGCTGTTTCCCGTGCTGAAGACAATGCTAAGCCGCATGGGCGGTGATTTGTCGGGAGGGCAGCAGCAACAGTTGGCGATCGCCCGTGCCATCATGGGTGAGCCCAAATTATTGGTGCTGGATGAACCCACAGAGGGAATTCAGCCTTCTATCATTCTCGATATTGAGCGGGCTGTGCGTCGCATCATTGCGGCCAAAGGCATTTCGGTGCTGCTGGTTGAGCAGCACTTGCATTTCGTGCGCCAAGCCGACCGCTACTATGCCATGCAAAAGGGCGGCATTGTTGCCTCTGGCCCCACCAGCGAACTCAGCAACGACGTGATTCAGCGCTTCCTCGCTGTCTAAGAGCGGACTATTAGGTTTGACGTGAATAGTTTTGGGGGAATGGGTCTATCCTGCACTCCTGATTTTGGATGCGGTTCAACCTATCGGGTTTAGGGCCATCAAGAGACGGGTTTTGGCCTTATGGTGTAAGGGGGTGAACTCACGGTAGACTAAGCAGTGCCATCCAACCAGGCTGTGGGAAGAGACCTATGAATTGCATCATGACGGCTGAAGTCAGCGCAGGACTTAGAGTGGGAATGAAGTTGCTGCCAAAAAGCTTGGCGCTGCTGCTGGCATTGCTGTTGGGCTGGGGGCTGGGCAATCCTCAGTTGGCGGGGGCGATCGCCAGCCCCGCCAACCAAAGCATGACGACCGACGTGGTTGTGCATCTCGGCACCCCAGAGGGTTCACTGACCTTTGAGCCTAGCCAGTTTGAGTTTTCTGCAGGCAAGCGCTACAAGCTAATTCTCGACAACCCCAGTCCCCAAAAGCACTACTTCACCGCCAAAGACTTTGCTGATGGCATTTGGACGCAGAAAGTGGAAGCTGGGGATGTAGAAATCAAAGGGGCGATTCATGAGCTAGAACTCAAGCCAGGGGCCTTGGCCGAGTGGGTGTTTGTGCCCCAGCGTACCGGCACCTACACGCTCATCTGCACCATCGCCGGCCATGCCGAATCTGGGATGACGGGAAGTATTGCTATCGTTCCTTAATGCGAGGGTAGTGAATTTTACTAAAGAACAGAGGAAAAGACGGGTTCTTCCCTTTCTGCCAGATTCTCTCTGACCTAGCGATTGTGGTGGTGGATGAACATCCAGATCGCACCGATGTAAGTCTCTAGCTTCTTCGAGAAGGACAGCGTCTTCCTCACCAGCCGAGCAATCCGCTGCCTCAGCATGTTGTTCAGTCTTTCGATGTAGCTCGTCAACCCGCTGTCTTTACCAACAGCAACATGCCGTTTGTTTGGCATGACGGTGAGGTAGGCCTCCCAGTAATCAGTGTAGACCTGGGCACATTGTCGGTATACAGCCGGGATGGACTGCTATTAGGCGATCGCCGATTCTCTAGAGCGATCGCGAAGCGTCGCCTTCGACGAATCAGTGATATGACAGCCGATAATTTCTCGGGTGTCCCTATCTATTGCCAGCCAGACCCACGGCTGGTTGCCTTTGTTGTAGACAAATGACCAGAGCCCATCCATCTGCACTTTTAGATTGCCCTTGGCCTTGGGGGACGACGTCTGCCGCTTTCGGCACCGCCTCATAGCAGGCATTCACATCACTTTGCAGCCAACTATTGCAAACCCCTGTAGCTCTGGCAATGCCGACTAACGGAATCTTCTCTAACGGCAGCAGATTGACCCAAGCTTGAGTATCTTTATTAACCTGAGTATCTTTATTTTTCGGCTTCCGCTGAGGGTCTTCTACGACTTGACGGTTACAGTCTCGGCATTTGGAGTTTTTTTACCGCGCCTGGTAGTACCGTTCTTGGAGATGTCGTGAGACCTACAGGTTGGACAGAGGTCATCTCAATTGTCATGGGCCCTACTCCCTTGAGTGTGCTACGGCGATATCCTATTTTTTTTCTTTATCCTTTACATTAATGCACTACCCATTTGCATTTGGTTGATGGCAGGTTCTAGTGCCGCTAGAACACTAATTGTTGGGATGAAATCCTTTCTCCCAGCGTTGGATGGACTAATCGCTACTGAGTTGCGAGAGAAGTGGGTTGGCATAGATGATAGTTTCCGAGAACAGGTGCTGCCTCCCATCATTACATTGCCATTCAGTGTTGCCCAGCAGTCAGATGCTTCGTATAGGCCCATAGCGGGTGGGGCGAAACCCTTGCTCTATCTAACCTGAGTTCGGGATAAGCTCAAACCCTTAATGTGCCGTGCGCGACGCGCACGGCACATTAAGGGTTTTGGGGCATCGCGCGACGCGCGATGCCCCAAAACCCTCTTAACCCGAACTGACGTTATCTAGATCTCAAAAGACTTCGCCCCATCTGCTATCTCACATCAATCATTCCAAATCAATGGTGCACACCCAGACAGTCTAAGCCACTTGTTCTGTCAATGTTGGGTAGTCAATGTAGCCAGCTTCGTTGCCGCCGTAGAAGGTATCCCGATCGTAGGGATTAAGTGGCGCGTTGTGAGCAAAGCGGTCTACCAAGTCGGGGTTGGAGATGTAGAGCCGCCCAAAGGCAACTAGATCTGCGTGGTTTTGGGCGATCGCCCCATTGCCCGTGTCTTGCGTATAGCCACTCGCCGCCAGAATGATACCGGTATACACCGTGCGGAAGTACTCAGACGTGAGCATCACCGCTTTATCATGGGCAGGATTCTGTGAATCTTCGCCGGTGCGGGGCTCGATCAGGTGCAGATAAGCCAGGTTATAGGGATTTAGCCGCGAGATCACATAGGTAAATAAGCTCTGGGGATCTGAGTCCACCATGTCGTTAAACGTGCCGCTGGGCGAGAGGCGAATGCCGACGCGATCGCCCCCCCAAACATCCACTACGGCATCTAACACCTCAAACAGCAAGCGAGCACGATTTTCGATAGAGCCGCCATACTGATCGGTGCGCTGGTTAGACCCATCCTGCAAAAACTGATCGAGTAGATAGCCGTTCGCGCTGTGAACTTCGACCCCGTCAAACCCAGCGGCCTGGGCGTTTTCTGCCGCTTGGCGATAGGCGGCAATCAGTCCCGGCAGTTCTTCCGTTTCGAGCGCTCGGGGCGTGACAAAGGGCTGCATGCCGTCATAGGTGGCGGCCATGCCGTCTGGGGCGATCGCACTCGGGGCCACAGGCAACTCCCCGTTGGGCTGCAGCGAGGGATGCGAAATGCGCCCCACATGCCATAGCTGCAAGAAGATTCGTCCACCCCGCTCATGCACGGCATCGGTCACCTGCTTCCACCCTGCAATTTGCTCAGCAGAATAAATGCCTGGCGTGCCGGGATACCCCATCCCCTGGGGCGAGATCTGGGTTGCTTCAGAAATGATCAGCCCGGCGGTCGCCCGCTGACGGTAATAGACAGCATTCATCGCGGTGGGTGCATTGCCCTCGCCGGCGCGATTGCGGGTGAGAGGCGCCATCACAACCCGATTGGGCAGGGTGTAAGCACCAACAGTTACCGACGTTAACAGCGGTTGTGGAGTCGTCATAGTGTCTCTGCTAAGTTGTAAAACAATGATTCAAATAGAATCCTAAAGGAACCGCCTTAGGATAGTCAAGTAGTTGTTTAACCATTTAAGTATTTGCGTAAACTCATAGAATAGAACACAGTAAGAATTCACAGCTAAGAATTCACGGCATTGGCCTCTGCTCAATCGAGTTGCAGGTCTGCTTGCAGATCTAGCGCTGAGCCGACCCTTCACACCCCAACGTCTGAGCAGTGTTTATATTCTGTTCAGCATTGGTTTTCCCAACCTATTCATTTATTTTGACAACTAGCGACTAATGGATTCTATGACTCGCGCCAACTCCGTTCCTGCTGAATCGTCTAGCCCTGTTGAACCGTCTAGTAGGACGGAGGAGCGCGCTAAAATTTTTGCCGCCTTGGCAGATGCCACTCGTCTCAAAATTGTAGAGCTGCTGGCAGCCCAAGGAGAGCTAAGCGGCACGGATATTGCCAATCAAGTAGGCATCAGCCTGGCTTTGTTTTGCCATCATTCACGCACCCTAGCCGAGGCTGGCGTGATTCATTTTCGTAAAGATGGGCAAAGCAAGCTCAGTTCGCTCAATCAACGTTTGCTGTCAGATTGCTTTGCGAGCTTCACGTTTCAGGATAAGGCTGGCTTGGCCCAGCACCCCAACGACCCGCCGCCAGCCCCGCTCTCGCTCTCCACCACGCCTGGCGCCATCCGAGCGATCTATACCGATGGCGCTTGCTCTGGCAATCCCGGGGCGGGTGGCTGGGGCACGGTGATTTATTTTGCCGATGGCGGAGTGCAGGAGTTGGGGGGCTATGCTCCTCACACGACGAATAACCGAATGGAGCTAAAAGCGGCGATCGCCGCTTTAGAATTTCTGGCGACTGTATCGCCCAGCCAGCCCATTCCGCTCTATACCGACAGTCAATATGTGCAGAAAGGGATCACGCAATGGCTGCGGGGCTGGAAGCGCAAGGGCTGGAAGAAGGCCAATGGCGAGGATGTGACCAATCAAGACCTGTGGCAGCAAATGGATCAGCTCAATCTACCCCACGTGCGTTGGACCTATGTTAAAGGCCATGCTGGGGATGTGGGGAACGAACGCGCTGATGCGATCGCCCGTGCCTTTGCCCTAGGGAAAACCCCATCGCTCCACCAGGCCTCTAAGCCCCCGGCTTGAGACTAGCAAACCTTATCGAGCAGCCTGAGGGTTAAACCATTGCTCAACAAAATCATGCCTACGCTGGGCGAATCGCCCGGTGTCGTTGCCGCGTGACTGCTGAGTAGTGCAGGATTTTCTATCGCAAAAATCGCCCTAAGCCAAGCTGAAATTACCACTAGAGAAGCAGAAAGCCATGAAGATTAACGTATCAATCACTAATTTTCTCTAACGCAAACGATACAATCTGAACCACCTCTGAGCCGACGGGTCGCCCAACGCAATTATGGTAGACGACAATGCCGCCAGCCTTTATGACACCTCCGACAATCTGCCGCAAGATGTTCGCATCGCCCAACTCCGCGCCAGCATTGAATCGCTCGAAATCGCAGACCGCATTGCCAGCCACGGCTACCTGATTACCAGTTCAGAACTGGCGGACTTAATGGACGTGAATGCCAGCGCCGTCACTAGCCGAGGCGATAACTGGGTATGGCGCAATTGGGTCGTGTCGCGAGTGCGTCGAGAAGGAAATCAGATTTTGTGGCAGCTAGATCGAGTTGACTAGCGCCGTGGCTAAACCGCTAGTCCGGTCAACGCTTGTTCGACTAACGCTTATAGGACTTACGCACTTCGTGCGGCGTCCTGGGAATCTTGGATGATTTTAGGGAGTCTAAGCCTCCCTAAAATCATCCAATCGCGTAAGTCCTAGGGCGTGTCATCAATTCCAACCAAACGCCTGATGCTATGAGCGTTGCCACGCCCAACCCAAAAACCAGGCTAGGGCCTGTGACTGTTGATTTCTGGAATATTAGAGGCTAATTGATGACAGCCCCTAGCTTAGAGAAAACCCGCTAGCAGAGCTAGATTCAAGCTGCATCTAGTTCCGCTGACAAGCTTCAATGGGGAGATCTGTGCAACATGCCATTGCGCACAACGTTTTGCAGGCAAACGCTACATATGGAAATATATAGAATTGTTGCAGCTATTTGGCGGTATATCTAGTACTCTAAGTAAGCCGAGTTAACGTTCAGCGAGGCTATATGGCACTTGTCCAACCCATTCAATTCATGCCTAGCCCAACGAATCGAAGCGGTGATTTGCCAAGGCTGCATTAGCGCTGCATGACCCAGCCCAGCATTTGCTATTTAACCCCACCCATCTGTTTAGTAGGCTGCTTAATTAGGCTCAGGATGCCACCTCTGGGCGATCGCTCGCAAATCCATAGGCATCTTGCCCAATCAGTCTAGAGAGGGGGAACAGGGGCGACGCTCATCGCCACTAGGGCGTCCTGTGTGGGTGGGGCAACAAAGCCTATCCCAAGGTTGACTGATGGGCCAATTGCCCGCTATTGTTCTGTCTCTTGGGTCTCGTTAATCAGGTGTCTACTCGGTATAGTGCCGACAGTGGGGGCGATCGCCCAGGGGCAGAAAACCGCACTAGCACAGTGTTGGGTTCGAGATTTGACCGTTGAGTAAGCCGCATAGTAGGGGAAAAAAGCGTGACCGTTGTCCTGGAAACCTTCTGGAGTCAAGTGTTGGAGCGGTTGCAGTTGAAACTGAGCCGCCCCACCTTCGAAACCTGGATCAAGCCTGCCACCATTGAGCACCTGGATGACCAGCAGCTTGTCATTTGCACCCAGAACGTCTTTGCCCGTAACTGGCTGCAAAAGTACTACCTAAAAACCATCACTGAGGTGGTCTATGACCTGCTAGAACATCCCGTCACTATTGTGATCACCGTACGGCAAGGTGAAGATGCAGACGGAACGGTTGAGGATGCAGATTTGTGGCCCATGCCGGACGCACAGCCAGAGGTGCTGCCACCGACACCCGCAGCCCAGGGCCACCGCCCCAAACCCTCAGATCTCAACCCAAAGTATATATTTTCACGATTTGTGGTGGGGTCTAATAACCGCATGGCTCACGCGGCGTCGTTGGCGGTGGCAGAATCCCCTGGTCGTGAGTTCAATCCCCTTTTTCTATGCGGGGGGGTTGGGTTGGGCAAAACTCACCTCATGCAGGCCATTGGGCACTATCGGCAAGAAATTAACCCCGATGCCAAGGTCTATTACGTCTCAACAGAACAATTCACCAATGATTTGATTACAGCCATTCGCAAAGACAGCATGCAGAGCTTTCGCGATCTCTATCGGGCTGTGGATGTGCTCATTGTGGATGATATTCAGTTCATTGAAGGCAAGGAATATACGCAGGAAGAATTTTTTCATACCTTTAATACGCTGCACGAGGCTGGAAAGCAGGTTGTGCTAGCGAGCGATCGCCCCCCCAGCCAAATTCCCCGCCTCCAGGAACGGCTAAGTTCACGGTTCTCGATGGGACTGATTGCCGACATTCAGCCGCCCGATTTAGAAACCCGCATGGCAATTTTGCAGAAAAAGGCAGAATACGAAAACATGCGTCTGCCTCGTGAGGTGATTGAGTATATTGCCTCTAGCTATACCTCCAACATTCGAGAATTGGAAGGGGCGCTGATTCGGGCTGTCGCCTATATCTCAATTTCGGGCCTGCAAATGACGGTAGAAAACATTACTCCTGTGCTCAATCCACCGAATGAGCAGGTAGAGGCCTCGCCCGAGGCCATTATGATGGCGATCGCCGAAGAATTTCGTGTCTCCATTGATGACCTTAAGAGCACGTCTCGTCGCCGCGAGATTAGCGTCGCTCGCCAAATCGGCATGTATTTAATGCGCCATCACACCGGGCTGAGCCTGCCAAAAATTGGCGAAGTGTTTGGAGGAAAAGACCACACCACCGTGCTCTATAGCTGTGAAAAAATTACACAGTTAAAGGAAACGGATGCCGACATGGCCAAAACGTTGCGTCAGTTGAGCGATCGCCTTTCAGTCAACAACAAGGCACAAGCTCCCTCATCACGCCGCTGGAATCGGTAAGCGCTATAAACTAACTCTGACCTAAACTCGGGTCAAGACGCTTTCTTGGGGCGCGGCTCGATAGCACAGTGCCTCAAAACCCTGAATGTGCCGTGCGCAATGCGCACGGCACATTCAGGGTTTGAGTGTATCCCAAACTCAGGCTGTATTAGTTAGTCATTAGTTAGTCGGCGGAGTGGACGGATTAATGGGATTAGGCTGCGGAAATGTATTCGTTGGCGGGATTCCGCTAGGGTCTGCACCGTTCGGTCCGCCCACAGGAACCTCCGCATCATTGTCTAACGGATTTGGCGCGGGCGTTAGTGGCGTTTCAAACTCGCTGTCGGTATCAGAAAGGGTCTCCTCGTCTGGAGTGGTGAACTCAGTAGTGGCGCCGTCAGGCTGAGCAGTAATGCCCTGAATCCGCCATGTGCCATCCTGCCGAATCATGTCATAGCGCACTAGCAGGCGGCTGGCGGGTTCATCATTCGTGGCTTCTACAACAACCGCGTCTACCTGCGCTTGGTTTGGGGTTTGCGCGTTAATGGGCAACACCCGCACATCTTCAACAGAATGGCGATAGCTATAAGAAAGGCCATTTTGGCGAGCATCCTCTGCCATACCCTGCCGTTCTACCAGCACACTGCCGGTGAGCACGTTGCTCAACTGGCTGATGTCGTTAGTTGGCCCCATTGAAGCCCGTTTTGCCGCAAGCCACGCATCTATCACTGAGCGCGCGCCCTCGACTGAGAGAGGTTCGGTGGGGTCGGGTGTGGCCGGTTCAGCAGTGGGGTCGGGAATTTCTATCGGTGGCTCATTTAGGCTGATTTGCAACTGATCGCCAGTCAGTGTGGGGCCACGGAACAGGGCTCGCGAAATGCTTGACAGTAAGAACCAAACCACTGCTAATCCCAAAATGCCCAGTGCGACCAAAAACAACAGCCGAGCTAGGCTAAAGGAGGAATCGCTATCGGGTGAGTAAGGCGACGCGTTATCGCGAATAGGGGCGGCGGGGCTGGGTCTTCGAGGGCTAGATGGTGCGGGTGAAGAGGGCTGCGATCGCCCACCCCCACTCCCCGTTAGCCGACCTTCTGGAGACAGTTGGGAGACGCGTTCTGCGGTGGGCATCGCGCCGCTGCCATTGGTGCCATTTGCCCGCGGAGCAGGGCCAGACGGTCGAGAGGCAGGCAGGCGCGACTCTATTGTGGCGGTTGTCGCAGTTGCAAATCGACCGCCCGGCCCATCGCTGCCAGCAGCCTGCTCATAGGTATGATTTCGCGCTTCGGCAGGGGCTGTCATGGGGGCGATCGCCCCCGAATAGCCATAGACTGCAGGCGCTACGGCATCGCTGCTGTCAGCAGAATCACTGGGCAACTCTTCCAAATAGCCCTGCACTTGGCTGTCTGCAAAATAATCTTTCAATGAGGCCATTTGCTGCGCCAGGTCAGAGAAATGAGGAAACACTTCATTTTGTAGCCAGCGCTCGCTATAGAGGCACAGCCCCGGCAAGCAATCAGGCGACCCGTGAGAATGCTCGCGAATAAACCGGATGGACTCCGCCTCTTGACTATGATCTAAAGCATAGCTAGCATCTTCGGTTTGACCTAGCAGCAGCGAGCACACGGCCTGTTCCAAAAACACGTCCTGACGGCTGCTGAGCCGTTGGAGCAAGTTCTTCGCACGTCGCACCAACGCCGGTTGGCGATAGGCAAATCCGCGAGCCAGCAGGGCATAGACAGCCAGATATGTAGCGACCGCCGAAGGGCGCTGTGCCTCAGACTCAAACAGGGTTTGTTGTTCTGCCGTAGACAGGTAGCTGCGGAGCTGCTGAATAAACCGCAAAAAATCGTCAATCTGCAGGCCTGATTGATCATCGCCTAAGCCATCAATGCCGCCCCGGTCATTCAGCATATCCTGCAGCAACGTTAGCCCACGTCGCCGCTCTAGCTGATTTTGCTCAGGCAGTGCTAACAGTTCCAAAATGCGATAGGGGCGTAGCTTATACAGATCAGATTGCATCTCGTTACGAACATTCCCAAATAGGCCATCCCGCTGTAGCAGTGCATGCCCAGCCTGAAGGGACTCGGCGGCACCTTCATACTGACCCTGGTGCCACTGCTCGCGTCCCAATTCCAAATACGATAGCGCTACCGTTAGCAGCACATCGCTACGGGTGGTGCCTGCCGTCATTTGCTCACTGCTGGCGGGCCGACTGGTCAGGTAGGGTTGCCCCAGCTTCAGCACTAGCTCGTATTCCCCTAGCTCTAGCAGAACTAATAGCGCCCCAACCAGTTGTGACTCTTGAATGGTGATGCTAGACGCATAAGGATTGGTTGCAGGGTCGAGCGGCATAGCACCGGACGTGGTCTCGGCGTCTTCGTAGGTGTTAGCCAAAAAGCTAGCATTGTAAGCGCTGCGCTGCGCTGTGTCGGCTAGAACGGTATAAGCCTCATCTAGCAGTTGCTTGCGAGAGGCGATCGCCCCCTCAGAATATTCTCGTCGAGGAAGCTGCAACGCGCGATCGCGATGGGCTTGTTGCAGTTGGTCATCTGTCGCCTGAACCGGCAACCCTAAAATCCGATAATAATCAAGCGGAATTCTCACGGTCCACTTCCCCAACGATGAAAGAGAGTCATCAACAATCCTGGATATCAGCTCCGGCTGATTGCATGGGCTGCGCTGGGCTGCGGGCTTCCTAAAAACACCGCGCTTGCAACGCTCACTCAGGTCACATCAACGGAGTTGACAACAATGATAAGACAGGGTGCGATAGAAACCTCAGGCCATAAACACATCCTGCTCTGGCCCTGCTCTGGGCCATGCCCTTTGCATTCTATAGAATAGTCGCACTTTCGACATTCGGCTCAGATTTCCAAAAATTTATCCACCCGCACACAAAAAAGCGTCAAACTTGCAGCGCGCTGTTAACAGCGCGCTGCAACCTATATGCGAGTTAGGTCGTTCTCAGCCGATGCTCAACCGACTCTACAACACCCTGTCCTCAATTGAATCCTAGGCAGGGGCGATCGCCCTCCTAAGCCAACTGAATCTGATCATCAAATCGCATCGCCAAAATTTAGTGACGAACGCTGATGCGTTTGCTCTGCAATAGGTATGGCAATCCTGACTTGAATCAACTTCCCGATTTGCTCATCACCAACATGCACTCGTGGCGCTAAGGCAACATCAGAAGGAACATGCACCCGATACTCAGAACCCCTTTCACTAAAGCAACGCTTAGCTAAAGCGCAAGTTTATCCGAGCTGATGTTCCATCTATGATACGGATCTCTGACTAAGATGGTGAGCTAATAAAGAGCAAACATCAAAAATCTATAGATTTCGTGACTAATGCTGTACGGTCTAAGGAGTTAGATCAAATCCAAATCCCATGAGTAAGGCTGAAATCTTTGGTATTCAGACCTTTTGTTTCTTTGCACCTTCTTACCCTAGCATTGGAGACTCATGAGAATTAACCCTATAGTCTAAAACCTATGAGAAAGGTCGGTTTCAGCATCGAGAGCATCAGAATTCTGCCTCGCCCCCACTCTACGCTACGCAAAATCCTAACCAGATATCAGCTCAGATCAAGTCTGGTTAATGAGTCAACCAAGAGCATTTGGGGCACCCATCGCATGCACAGCAAATTGAGAATTCAAGCTGATTCCCCCCTAACATTGACCCAAGTTTTGGCTGGTCAGTTTATGCGCAACACTAACAAAGGATTATTTCAGGTTATTTTTATAGAGCACGTTGTAGCAGGACTAGACAAAGCGGATGGTTCAAGAGCGAGTACTTCCATCATTTTCGACCGCCCAGACCCGCCTAACCCACGACGAAGGGTTAACGGTTTACGAAGACATGGTGCTAGGGCGACAGTTTGAAGACAAGTGTGCCGAGATGTACTATCGCGGCAAAATGTTTGGGTTTGTGCACCTCTATAACGGGCAAGAAGCCGTGTCGTCGGGCGTAATCAAAGCCATGCGCTCCGATGACTACGTGTGCAGTACCTATCGAGACCACGTCCATGCGCTCAGCAGCGGCGTTCCGGCCCGCCAGGTCATGGCTGAGCTGTTTGGCAAAGCCACAGGGTGTAGCAAAGGCCGTGGTGGCTCAATGCATCTGTTCTCCGCAGAGCACAACTTGCTAGGAGGCTATGCCTTCGTATCTGAGGGTATTCCAGTGGCGACCGGAGCCGCCTTCCAATCCAAATATCGTCGCGACGCCTTGGGCGATGAATCTGCCGATCAGGTGACTGCTTGTTTCTTTGGAGACGGTGCTAGCAACAATGGGCAGTTCTTTGAGTGTCTCAATATGGCGGCTCTCTGGAAGCTCCCCATTTTGTATGTGGTTGAGAATAATAAATGGGCGATCGGTATGGCCCATGACCGCGCCACCTCCCAGCCTGAAATCTATAAGAAGGCCAGTGTATTTGGCATGGCCGGGGTAGAAGTAGACGGCATGGATGTGCTCGCAGTCCGTGCGGCAGCACAAGAAGCCGTTGCCCGTGCTAGAGCTGGCGAAGGGCCTACCCTCATTGAAGCGCTAACCTACCGCTTCCGGGGCCACTCCTTGGCTGATCCCGATGAGTTGCGCAGCAAAGCCGAAAAGGACTTCTGGTTTGCCCGCGACCCGATCAAACGCTTGGCCAATTATTTGATTGAGCAAAACCTGGCGACGCAAGACGAGCTAACCGAAATCGACAAACGCATTCAAAGCCTGATTGAGGATGCCGTTACGTTTGCACTAGATAGCCCGGAGCCAGATCCCAGCGAGCTCTATCGCTATGTGTTTGCGGAAGACGAATAGTCTTCACCGCCAAAGGCAGGTGGCTCCACCCCGTTTAACGTGCGCAGAACAAACACCTCTTAGGGTGTGGCCGCGCTCTATCACTAGAGTCACTTTTTTTGAGGTCTGTGTCAGGTTGGGATGCTCTTAGCAGCGGGGTCTGACGCGCCGTTATGCTGCTGTCTAGTATTACAGGGCTACTAAAGGACTTCTTTCCCTTAGCCCCTGCAATACCTTGCTCTGATCACCCTATAGCTGCTATGGGTGTGAGATGTTGAGTGGTGTGACTTATGGCTACGATGATTGTGCTAAATGCAGACCAGGTTTATCAGTTAGACCTGTCCCCCTTGGTGTTGGCGGTTGAGGCGCAACAGCAGCAAGGGGCATTGCTCAAAGCAGATGGCTCCTTAGTTGAGGGAGGCTTGCGATTTGACGTTGTCATTCCTCGAGAGGAGCATGATCCACGCGAGCTGTCAGAAATACCGGAGGTGCGGCTGTGGTTTGTGCGAGCAGATGTCCGCTATCCCTGGTTGCCCCTGTTGCTTGACTGGGAATCGGGTGAGCTGACCCGCTATGCAGCGATGCTAGTCCCTCACCAATTCAGCCCGACTGATGGCATTCAGTTTAACCCAGAGGCATTGGAGCTGTTTGTCATGGGTAAGGTGTTTGCTGGGGCAGACTGGATGATGCAGCATCAGGCTGTGAGCCGCACTAAGCTCAAGTTTATGACCCAGGTATTGGGCTATGAGCTTAGTGATGGCTTTTTTGATTTTTTGGGATTGCCCTAGTAGGGCCTGTTATCAATTTCAACCAAACGCCCTTATGCTATGAGCGTTGCCACGCCTGACCTAAAAACCAGGCTAGGGGCTGTGACTGTTGATTTCTAGGATATCAGAGGCTAATTGATGACAGCTTCTAGCCGCCCCACACCTTTTGCAGCACCATCTGCGGCGAAATATCGCTCAGGTTGCCTGTATTGGCCTGAATCGGCAAAAATTTGTCACTCGGTGGCATTGTGTGGCTGGGATCGCCTGAATCGAATAGGCACAGTGTATAAACCTGAAGGGCGATCGCCAACTGCACTGCAACTCCTTCGGTACAAAGCAACAGGTTTGCTCCCGCAATCATCGCTGCCAACTTTCCTAAGTCAGACGGCGTCGTCACCTTGAGGTCAGGTAATGCCTGAGACAAGGTGCTGGCTAATACCTTATTCGCATCATCTTGCACCCACACCAAGGGTAAGCCGGGCTGTTTCTGCTGAAAATCTTGAGCGATCGCCCGCCAGTGCTCCGCTGGATAGCCGGGATTACTCCCATCGTGCATGAGCACATAGCCGATACCGCCAATGCCCAGTCGTTTTTTCTCTCCGTCGGCCCAGTCTAAGTCGCGCTTGGGAATGCTGATCGCCAGATCGGGGCAGTCGGGTGACACGCCTATAACAGTCAGCAAATCGTGATAGGCTGCTGGGGCATATTGGTCTGCTTTAAACGGAAGAGTATTAGTAAAAAATAAGCTGCGTTTGCCAAAGCCTGCTCGTACCGGAGTGCCCGCAAGCCACAGCAACAACCCGACCCCCCAGGCCGGGCGCATGAGCAGGGCCATATCATAGTAGCGATCGCGCAGCACTCCCAGCAGGTTGGCCCAGTCTGCTGGGCTGTTGTTGCCCCCAAAGGTAAAAGCAATGGTGCTATTGACCGCTTTGGATAGCCGATAGGCTCCCATCGCACCGGGCTCAACCACAACATCGATCTCGGCATTGGGATAGGTCTGCTTTAAATCGTCCAACGAGGGAAATACCGGGATTTGATCGGCAATGGTGCCGGGGACAAGAGCCACTATTTTCATAAAGATTTTGTTACGTCGTGTCGCTCATCATTTTAGGGGAACACGGACGATAGCACATGCCTCTCGTCCGTTTTTGTTCAGGTTTATCTAAGTTTGTCTAAGTATAGATATAGATAGCATCCGACGCTTCAGTCGTCCTGATCTATGATCCCAACCACTGGCCCAGAAAAATACTTTTTACGGCGATCGCCATGCGGGTCAAATCCTCATCCAGCAGCGGGGGCCATGCTACGCCCTGCTGTCGCCCATTGTCATAGCTGCGTCGGCCTTCAATCGCCAGCACATATAGTGCATACACCAGCTCTCGATCCAGAAACTCCGCCTTGTTTAACCGCTCAAACACGACCTTGAGGGCCAGCAGTAAATTCGTCACCTGTCCGGGCACAGGCGCTTTGCCCTGCTGTAATCGCACCAAAAAAGCATCTGCATCGTTGGATGGATTGCCCTGCTGTTGCAGCAACTCACGCGCAGTTTGATAATCCATAGAAGTTATACCCAGTCTTCGAATTGTATCTGCGTCATTTCTGCTTTCTTGTTTCTCGATTTCAGAAAAGTCTGTTCTTAGAACGCACGTGGATGACACATCTATCGCCGCTATTTTGAGAAATGGGAGGGGGCAGCCCACTTTTGCAAATTCATGACCCTCATCCCCCAACCCCTCCTCCCAAAAAGGGAGAAGGGGAGCCGGATTCAAAGTCCCTCTCCCGCCTTGGGAGAGGGATTTAGGGTGAGGGCTCACGAAAGTGGGATGCTCCCAAATGGGATTGGAACATTAGCTTGAAATCAACCTGGCAACTCAACGTTCACATCCTATAAAGCATGGGACTTAGATGCGCTACGGTTTTCCCCTAGGGTTTGGCGTTTGGAGCGATCGGCTAAGCTGCATCAGTTGCACATTTCAGTGTACAGCGCTAACCGCACGGATTTTGTCGCGCTGTCAGTGTAAAGAGTGAGTGTGGGCATCCTAGCCCCATTGACTCATCCTGACCGGAGTCCTATCAGATTTCGCGGCATGAGTCGCTCTTGGTCGCTGCATTATCCTCCAGATTGCCTGTTGCTTTATGCATTCTTTTACTCAAGACTGTTCATCATTCCTCACCACTCCGCCCCTGCCCTCCTTCATCCCGCTTGTAGATGTGCGAGCGATCGCCCCATCTGAGCAAACCGGCTTTGAATCTTCGCTGCACGGGCAGATTCAGCAGGCGATTCAGTCAGTGCTGGCCCAGGGAGACTATATTTTGGGGCGGGCCGTGATTGAGTTTGAGCTAGCCTTTGCCTCTGCCTGCACCAGCCCCTATGGGGTGGGCGTGGGCTCTGGGCTAGATGCGATCGCCCTAGGGCTGATCGCCTGCGGCATTAAGCCAAGAGATGAGGTGCTTTTGCCTGCCAATGCACCCATTTCTACAGCCATGGGTGTGGTCGCAGCAGGAGCCACACCCGTCTTTGTCGATGTGGTGCTGACCACAGGGTTATTGGATTTGGTTGCCGCAGAAAAAGCCATCACCCCGCAGACGCGGGCGCTAGTGCCCGTCCACCAGTTTGGGCAAATGGTGTCGCCTCGGCAATTGTTAGATTTAGCCAGCACCTTTGATCTGCTCATTTTTGAAGATGCTACCCAAGCTCACCTCGCAGAACGGGAAGGCTATCGAGCCGGAGCCGTCGGGGTGGCCGCAGCCTTTTGCTTTCTTCCCTGGCGCAATTTGGGCGGCATGGGCGATGGCGGCATGGTGGTCACAGCGGATGAAGGGGTCGCGCAGGGTGTGCGATCGCTCCGAGATAGCGGCATCAGCCGCAGACACCACCACACTCGCCTCGGCACCTGCAGCCGACTCGATTCGATTCAGGCCGCGGTGCTGTCGGTCAAGCTGCCTCAACTGCCAGCTTGGAATGGCGATCGCCATTGCCTTGCACGACACTACGACCACGCCCTGATTCACCTTAACTTGCCGGGGATCACTGCCCTCCGCAACGAAACAGGACGCGGGCACAGCTACGAGCGCTACACCATTCGCGTCAGCGACCAGGCAGTCGTCAACGCCTTCCTCCTCCAAGCGATGCTGGCCAATCAAGGGATTCAAACCGAAATGCCCTGGGGCAAGCCCTGCTACCGTCAGCCAGCGTTTCAGCCCTACCACCCCAGCCACTGCCCCAACACCGACCTCCTGAGTCAGCAAGCCCTCTCACTGCCGCTCTATCCCAGTCTCAGTGCTGAGCAACAGCGGCGGGTTGTCCAAGCTCTTCAATCTGCCTGCCAAACTTCAACCCGGCTCTACTCACCGGGGCATCCCTGTGGATAGCGGGTTAATCAAGCTCGCTGGGCCATCCAATCCAACCCAGGCCAACCTATCCAAATTCCACTTAGACCCACTTAGACCAATAGCGGAACTGATGCCTTGCTGAGAGCGTCCTGGGCAGTCGAGGGGATCAGCGCAGTGCGTCTCCTCGATCCGTTTAGCGCGGCATCACGAAGGGGGTTAAGATAGGCGCTAGCATTCTGGAACAGATGGCTACGGTACTAGAGTGATTGGGCGAATGGATAGAATCAGAACCGACATCAGCAGAACGGGACAACCGGGGAAGGGAATGGGGCACCGTGCGATCGCCCGCATTTTGGCTCCTGCACTAGCCCGCACACTAGGAAGTGCCTTGGGCGTGTGCAGTCTGGCAGGAATATTGCCCTTGCTTGCTCAGACAGTGTCGCTTGCTCAAACCGTGCCGCCCCCCCCTGAGACAATCCCGATAGAGCCCCTAGAACCCCTGCCACCGCCACCGCCTATCCCCCAGTTTGAGCGACCTATAGCCCCTGCAGAATTTGGCCGCTATCGACTGGGCGCAGGCGATACTGTATTTGTGAACGTGCTGCGATTCCCAGATGTGAGCCTGCAAGGCACGCTCGATGTCGAAGGCAATTTATTTATCCCGCTAGTCGGCGCTGTCAATCTTCAGGGAGCTACGATTCCCGAGGCCCGAAATCGGATTCAGGTAGCGCTCGATCGCTTTATCATTAATCCCGAAGTCGATGTGATTTTGGTGGCGGCACGGCCCGTGCGGGTCACGGTGCTGGGTGAGGTCGCCAGTCCTGGTGCTTACGCATTGGATACTGCACAACTCTCTACCGCGTTGATTACAGCAGGCGGTACGACCGGCAGTGCTGACCTGCGGCGGGTGCGGGTGCGACGCACGGCGACGGCGGGTGCGGCAGAACGAACCATTGACCTATTTTCGCCACTGGTGAGTGCCTCTGGATTACCCGACCTGCGACTAGAGGATGGCGATACATTGGTCGTTCCGGCTCTCACGTCGGAGACCCGCAGCGACTACAATGCCGCGCTAGTGGCGCGGTCTAACCTGGCGCAGCCAGAAATTAATGTTCGTGTGTTGGATTATTCGGCGAGTCGGGGCGGGGGCGATGTGCGGGGGGAGGCCATGTCGCTTGTGACGCTGCCCAGCGGCAGCACGTTCATAGATGCGATCGCCACCATTTCTCCCAATCCTGATACGGCTAGCTTCCGCAGTGTGGCGCTGATCCGCTTTGACCCAGGGGATGAGCGGGCGATCGCACTTCGACTCAATGCCAGAGATGCCCTGCGCGGCGATACCTCCCAAAATCCGCTCTTGCAGCACAACGACGTCATTATCGTGGGGCGCAACTTTGTAGGACGGGTGCTATCTGGGCTCAACACCTTTGCCCAACCATTCCGCGACGTGGTTGGATTTCTGCTGTTCTTTGATGCGCTAGATCGAGCGACAGATTAGGCGTAATGCTCAGTCAAAGCCCAAAACGTCCCAAAACTTTAAGACAGCGAGCATCAGTCAATGTCCTAGCGTTTAATAAACGGGCATATCCGCAGTCGCTCTGAGCAACCTAATGTTAACTAGACGGAACCATACGCTTGCGCAACGATTCAACGCGACGTTTGGCTACCGTGTTATTGGGCTCTACGGCGAGCACCTTATCGTAGGACTCAATAGCCTGAGTAATCAGCTGCTTCTTCTCATAGGAAAAACCCAAATTATTAAGCGCGACCACATAGCCGGGCTGTTGATCTAGCGCATCTTTATAGTATCGAATCGCTAGATCAAATTGCTCTTGGGCCGCATAGGCGTAGCCTAGTGCGTTATAGATCAGCGCGGTGTTGTCTTCTCCAGCTAAGTCTTTGCTTTTGAGTGCTTTTTGAAAGCGGGCGATCGCCTGAGAATAGAGCCGCTTTTCTAACAAAATGCTGCCCAATTCGTAGTGATCTTGAGCAGCGCCTTTTTCTTTGCTCAATTTGGATTGCAATTCGTTAAGCCGTGTTTCTACGCGCCGGGTTTTCAGTACTTGCCGCACCAGAAAAAAGGCGGCAGTCGTGAGCAACGCCACCAACAAACTGAGATAAAGAACTGGAAACGATAGCTCGTTCATAGATTCCGCAAGGCATTTAGTCTTCTTTCCTCCAGACTACACCACAACCGAGACCCCGGTTAACGACGCAACCCTATTGCAACAGATAGATACAGCAGACTCATTCTGCCTGGTGTTGAGATAACCCTGCTGCTACAAAACGTAATGGCTCGGTTATCTGCCTTCTCCCTTATCTTTGCGCTCGATTATTCGGCCTCATTTTTTGGGAAGACTATAGTAACGCCGGATTTTTACGACGCTGATAGGGATTGGGCGATCGCGCTTTGGCCTGACCAGTGCCCCAGATGACTCTAGGGATTGCGGCCAACTCAGCAGGTACGCTGTCGGTGGATACGGAGCGATCTCAGTGAGCAGTCCGTGTTATTGCTGAACTGTCGAGAGGGGTACTTACGCATTCCAGTAGATCAACGATGGTATCACCCCCCATCTCTGACGAGAATAAGCCTAAATCTGACGCACAGGTATCTCCAGATGACGGCTACTCAATCTTCTCTCCGTTCTCGCAGCATGGAATTGTTGATGGCATACCAGCAGAACCCATCTGTCGGTATTCGGAACCAGCTGGTGAGGTTAAACACAGGGCTAGTTCGCAAGATAGCCCACCGGGTGAGCCACCAGTGTGCCGAGCCCTATGAAGATCTTGAGCAAATTGGCTATCTCGGTTTGATTCGCGCGATTGAGCGGTTTAACCCCAGCCAGGGTTGTGCATTTAGCTCGTTTGCTGTGCCTTACATTCGCGGTGAGATGCTGCACTTCTTGCGCGATCGAGGCAGTGCCCTCAAGGTTCCCCGTCGTTGGCAAGACTTGCAGAAAGAAGGCCAGCGGGCTCGCACCGATTTAGCAGAAGAGCTAGGGCGGCAGCCCATGGATCAAGAGATTGCCGAGCGGTTAAACATTACGGTTCACGAATGGCGTGAGATCAAGATGGCGGTGAAGAACCGCATGCTGCTAAGCCTAGACGCTACGGTGCAGCAGGTGGATTCTTCTATCACGTTAGGGGAGACGCTACCCGACGTTCACTACCAAATGCTGCAGCGACTGGATGAAGACCGGCAGCAATTGCAGCGAGCCTTGAGCCAGTTGGAAGACAAGACCCGAATCGCGATCGAATTTGTCTTTTTCAACGACATGTCGCGGAAAGAAGTCGCCGAGCGCATTGGAGTTAGCCCCATGACGGTGACCCGTCGCATTCAGCGGGGCATGGAGCAGATGGTGAGCTTCCTTCAAATGCAGTCTCAGCAGCAGGTTTCTTAACGTTAAACCTGAGATTCAGTAAGTCTGAGATCAAGGTAAGACCGTTTTTCTAGAGGCACTGTTCAGAGGATTGATTTTTGTAGTCCGTGTCAGTAGGGGATGAGGGGCGATCGCTCTTCATCCCTTTCTTATGTCAACATTTCTTATGCCAACCTGAGTTCGACAACGAGTGAAGTGCTGAAAGAAAGGCTGAGGGTTACGCTCAAAGTATTGAATTCTAAGCACCTCAGCCATGTCTTTGAGTCTAGCGCGCCTCGACTTGACCCAAATCTTCTG
>JAESGQ010000061.1_pt1 | contig 42201 bp, 42 predicted proteins | sample 9266251 | NCBI WGS metagenome assembly JAESGQ01 (sample SAMN17056778, study PRJNA650883) | algae metagenome | isolation source: Kaiparowitsia implicata GSE-PSE-MK54-09C and co-occurring heterotrophs from... | place: USA: Kaiparowits Plateau, Grand Staircase Escalante National Monument, UT ... | reverse complement strand
CGGAGGTGATGACTTCGACCCGTCGGAACGGCTCATCGGGACTCTTGGACATAGTCGTACTCATAGGCGCATGCCTATGCCTTATCGGCTATGCCGCCTGTCTGGTCAAAATGGGGTGCGCTCCACCATGGAGCAGCTTGAATTGCGGCTGATGGCCACACTCGACGGTTTGATCGGTGCCATGCGTCGCGTGCCATGTCTAACCTAAGCTGCTCGCGATATCGCCTTGGCGGCGCGGAAGCACTCGCCCCTTTGCTGCCTGATAATCGATGCGGACAAGTTCGAAGGCCTCAATGGCCGGTGCGGTCACGCCTTTGGGGACGCGGTGCTGGGGGCGATTGTAACAACTATTCGCGCACCAACTGCGGCGCTGCGACAGCTTGGGCTGAATGGGCGGCGAGGAGTTCTGCGTCGTCCTACCGGACACTGACCGAGGCGGTGCGCTCGCTGTGGCCGAAAGGGTGCGCAAGGCAAATATAAGATCTGCCTAAAGACCGACAAGGACGTGGTTGGCATTACGGTCAGTATCGGCGCCGCGGCCTTGTCGTCGTCGGACTCAGCCCGACCGACTTGATCCATCGCGCCGATATAGCGCTGTATGACGCCAAGAGCGGCGGGCGGAACCGGGTGGCAGCTTAGAGAGAAGGCAGCGGCAAAATCCGGACTAAGGAAGCAACGCAGGCTGTGCAACAGCTCGCCACCGCTTGACGCCGCCCGAAACTTCTATCCATAACGACCGCCTAGCCCGGCGGTTGCTGCCATTTATGAGGTCTTTTCGTGGCAATTTGCGTCCTCCGGGGTGGGCTCAGCAAGAGCCTCACTGTACGGGCTTGCCCTGGACCGGCAGATTCTGAAGGCTGCGGAAGTACGAGCCATGCCTACTTCGCTCGACCACAATCCGGGCAAATGCCGATCGCGGATCCGGCAGCGGAGACAACCCAACCGTCGCCAACAGTGAGCACCCAGTTTCTTGACCCTTGGGCCGGGCGACCATTTCGATTTCGTTTGCATGCCCGCCCATAGCGACAACGTCGCTAACACAGGATGAACCACACAAAGTGAGGCAAAACCCATTCAAGTGCCAAGCGACACAGGTTTTACCAGCGATAGGACAGCCGGCCCGTGCCGGAATAGGCGCTGCTATTGGTCGACAGGTCAGCCGCCACGGCGCCGCCGGCGCTGAAGCCATTGTCGAAGGCGACATCAAGCCCAACGGAGACCAGCAACGACGTCTGGTGGGCCGTGGCGCCCTCAACGGTGAAGCGTGAGCCGGGCAAGGCCTGGAACGAGGCTGTCTTGCTGGTATTGCCGCCGAAATCCTGCGCCACCCCAACCGCCGAATTCAGCGTCACATGGCCGCCCTCGAAATCGTGGGTCCAATCGGCCTTGATGCCGAGTTCGGCGCGGCCCGTCACCACGGTCTGACCGTCATAAGCAAGTGCGAAGATCGGGCTTCCGGCAATCGTGGTCTCGGCATAGGCCGGCGTGGTGACCGCTTGCCCGCGCAGGCTCGCATAGGGTGTGAAATTGCCAAAGCGATGGCCGACCTCGATCTCGCCGGCAAGGTTGTGCGCCGAAAAGCGAGCCGCGAAGCGATCAATGCCGGCAAAGGTCAGCATGCGCTCGGTGGTTACGTCGTTATAGCCATAAGCCGCGACGGCGGCCACGGGATGACCCATTTGCTGCCGCAGCTTCACGCGGCGAGCGCTTCATCCATCAGCGAAAGCAGATCGTCACCAGCCTCAGCTTTGTTGTGGGCGGCGTCACGCATTGCCCGTTGAAGCGCGCGCGAAATGACTATGGACGCCCCTGCGTATGCCAATGCCCAATGGCCGAACCGCCGCGAGGCAGTCTTGCCGTCGGAGATTGTCCTGACGTCGGTGTGGCGAGGATCACGGAGAATGGATGAGCGAAGCGTCATGATACTCTCGGCAGGGCCCTCGATGATCTGACCGAAATGGAGATCGCTAAAGACCAGCGCTCCGGTAATCCCGAGCCCTGCGTTTCGAGCCTGTGAGAACCCAACAATTTCCTCAATGACTGAGTCTGCGTCGGTTTGTAGGATCGTGCTCCTGCTCACATAGAGCCAGAAGTGAATACCCACCCTGCCCTCCTGTGGTTGAAATGGACTTCGTGTCATGTGTGCCCTCGATGCTGGCGGGACTGAGTTCCACTGGTAGCTTTCTTGTGGAAGTGGTGCCCGTCACGCCAGACCAGTTCGCTAGAAAACCAGGTACCATGTCTGCGCTCAGCGGCCTTGATATAAAGTAGCCTTGGGCCAGGTCGCAACCTCTCCTCTTGAGCAATTTCCACTGCTCGTTTGTCTCGATACCCTCTGCGACGACCTGTATCCCCATGCTGTGAGAAAGCCCCATGACTGCCTTGACGATTGCAAGTGCATCCGGGTCAACGCCCAGACCGCTGACGAACGATCGATCAATCTTCAACCAGCTTACCGGAAACTTGCGAAGGTGGGTCAAGGAGGCGTAGCCAGTTCCAAAATCGTCCAGTGCGATGCTCACACCGTTCCGATGCAGATCGGCCAGCGCGGTTTCTACCCGATCTGAACCGTCATCGAGGAACACGGTTTCCGTGACTTCAATCTCGAGCAAATTTGTCGGTAAGTTGGCCCGCCGAAGCTGGCTCAACACTGTCTCGGCAAAATCTCCTCGGCCGAATTCTGGGGCCGAAACGTTGATTGCAATACTGCCAAAGCTCAGTTCGCTGTCTCGCCACGACTGCATGTCGCGAATGACACCGGCCAGCATGCGCTGTCCCAGTTCAATCGACAGAATTGGGTCTTCAAAGGCGTCCTTGATCAGAAACGGGGGCTGGACGCCTTCTCGAGGATGCTCCCACCGCAATAATGCCTCAAAACCGGTGACCTGACCGGTGCGAAATGAGACCTTGGGCTGATAAATGGGAATGATGGCGTTTCGTTCAAGCGCGTCGTGAGCACAAGATAAAGCAGATACGCGTTTCTGGATCTGCTCACGAACCCGCGGATCAAAAAACGCGCACTGTTGCCCCCCGGCTCGCTTAGCTTGGTAGAGGGCCAGATCAGCGTTCTTCATCAGTTCCGATAGTCGCCCGTCGCTCTCGGGATAGAGCGAAATCCCAAAGCTGGCTCGACATGTAAGTTGTACGTTCTGGTGCAGGACAGGTTTTGCAAGTTGTCTCTGGAGTTCCAGCACGAGTTGTTCGACCCCAGCCCGGTCTACACCCTGCTCCAACAAAATTGCGAACTCATCACCGCCAATCCGTGAGGCCAACCCCCGGCCGTTGAGCCCGGCTTGCAGGCGCTGCGCCGTAACCTCAAGCAGAGCGTCGCCAGCGTCGTGACCCAAAGTGTCGTTCACCGCCTTGAAGTCGTCCAGGTCGATATAGATCACCGCCAGAGCCCCCCTGCTTGTGGCGGCAGCTTCCTTCGCGGCATCGAGGCGTCTGATGAACATCGCTCGATTCGCCAACCCCGTCAGGGCATCATGATGGGCGAGATGGAAAATCTCATCACGGCTTCGCTTCGCATCAGTGATGTCGCGGAAGAAGATGGACAGGCCGTCAGCTGTTGGAAACGCATGCACATCAAGCCAGATTTCGAGCTCAGCAAGGTGGCCCTCAAATTGCACGGGGGATTGCGTTTCGAGTGCCTGCAGGTAATTCTGATGAAATTCCGAGCCAACGGCGTCTGGATAGACCTGCCAGAGGTCCCTCCCGACTGACAATGCTCCATCGAGACCGACAAGATCGGCGGCGCGTTTGTTTAGGTATGTCACCGTCCAATTGCGATCCACAGCCACGATGCTGTCCGTAGTACTGCCGAGCACCATCTCTAATTGCTCACGGGCATCCTTTACTTCCCTGAAGGCCTCGCTGGTACTTTTGGAATCGCGGGCGATGACCGCCAACTGAGAGATTGTGCCGTCAAAATCCGAGATCGGGATGACGGAGCCATCCCACCAGTTCCGCTTGCCAGCACTGATGAGGGCGAGCCCCGAGAAACGCCCTTGCTCACCCTGCTGCGCCAGTTTGAGGGCCATTTCCGCATGATCTCGCGATGCGACCGCCCATTGCTCAACCCAGCGCGTGCCTAGGACGCTGCTGGGATCGACGAGTTTCAGCATCCGCGCGCCTGCTCCGTTCAGGCGCTCGATACGGCCTTCCCTACTGAGCAGAAAGATACAATCAGAACTGGCTTCAAGAATGGTTCGCGCCAGCCGATCTGTTCGGGCCCAAACCGGCTCCTGCTGGATGTAACTCACGTTGCTTTGCTCCCGTCCTGACGTTTAGGCACCTAACAGCCTCAGGCTTTCCAGCAGCTTGTCTCCGGCGATTGGCGTTTGCAGCGCGATCTCAACTGCGGACGGCTGCTGCACTTCAAGGAAGCGGACGGCAAAACCTCGCTTGGTGGTTCGTACCACCTGCGCCGGAATGGAGCCGATGACCAGATAGTCGTGCGCCTCCACCACTACACTGCAAAGCACCACAGCGCCTGACGCGGAGACATTTGGAATGCGACAGTCATGACGCTCGCCATTCGGCAGCGTGAGGGTCGAATTTGGATTGACTGGCGCGAAGCGTGGATGTCCCCGAAGACCTGCTGTCCGGTCCAATCCGCTCGATTTTGGTGTGACATCGCCGAATAAAGGCTTGAAGCGTGCGTGCGGCCGAGGAACAGGCCCTGTGCTGGCCACCGCCGAGCCGGCGACATAGTCAAAACCCGCCTCCACAACCGTGGCGCCCTTGCCGATGGTATTGGCTCCATATGCGAAGCTGTGGAGACCGTGCTCGGCGGCGGTCAGTGCAAACCGGGTCAGCTCCTGGGCCACAAGTGGGGCCTCGCTGTCCAACTCGCCAAGATTGATGGACACGCCCCAGATCAAACTACGCACGTTCTGGTTCATGCGGTGATCCGTCGGGGACATCTGTAGAACGAGCCGGTCCGTTATGGTTCGCCCTGCTTTGAGGGCCTTTAGTAACTCCCGGCCCGTCGTTGCGGTCGGAACGCCGATGAGCTCGAGCAGCACAAAGCGGCGGTAGGGCAGCGGAAGGGTCGCTGCGATGTCGAGAAACTCCTGCTGCTCAAGGGCCAGCGTCTGAAAGTGCACCGGAACCACGATGGTGGCGCGCTTGATGTCGCCCAAGGCATGATGCAACCCCTCGATCGATTTGGCGAACAATACACAGTCGAGGTTCGCCAAGGCTCCGAGGAGGTCGTCAAGCTCTTCGATTTCCTCGAGATGCTTCGCCGCAGCCGCACCAGCCAGGGTGTCAAGAAGGCAGCGGTTTTTGGTTCGACCGAACTCCCTGCTGGACCACAGTGGTTGGAACAGTGCCCCTGCATGGCGGAGGGCTGGGATGCTATGGCGCTTGATTGCTCTGTTGTTTACTGCTTCGCGAATTTCCAGGAGACCGGCATAGAGTGCCGAAAGCGGATCGCTCGCATCCCGTATCCTGGCGCAGGGAACGGGCGCAACAAAAGTGCTTACAGAGAGCTCGCGGTCTGTGGCTCCGAATTCGACTGCAATTCTTTCTTCAATGGCGGCCGAGATACGCTTCACCTGGAGGTTGGCGTATTCCTCGTCACTCGATTCAAAGCAGATCTGAAAGGAGGCGTCGTCGACAATGCGATAGATGTCCCCTGAGCCCAGATGTGCATCCAGCGCTCCCTGCGCAATCAGCAGCGCTCTATCAGCGAACTCCCCCCACTGTGGCCCGAGCCGCTGCTTGACCTGGTCCAGCCCCAGCAGTTGCACGCAGCCAGCTATGACTGTGGAGGTGTCCTGCGTGTCCAGGCGCTCAATGAGTTGGCGAACGTTCCGGGCCTGGTCGCTCGAGTCGAGAGGTGCGAAAGCTCTGGTGCCGATCCGGCCGGCGCGACCTTCTGTACCATCGTGGCCTATGAAAACCGCTTTGAGTCGCTCAAGAAAACCATTCGTGCGCATTCGGCCTCGAGGGTGTTGGGCGGGGTTTCCGTCACGCCGCCGCTGGCCAATCAGCATCCAGTTCGTCCTATGTGGAGAAGGCCCCATGAACATTACCTTCGTCCTAATTGCGCTCATCACTTTTGATATTGTCGAAAGTTAATGTAGAAGTTGAATGAGTTTCGTGGCCCGAGGGCTGCGAGGACCCGAGAGGCAGGGCGGCACGCCAGGGCCGCTTCAGTTGAGCGGGGATCGAAAGACGCATGTTCCGCGGCGGCTTGGCTCTGACCTGGGCCGCGGTCACGAAGGTGCTGGGAGCACAACGCGCGCACGTCATGCTAACGTTCCTGAGGGAATAGGCCCTGCTTGGCGTAATTGCCGCGATCCTGGCGACCTTCATCGCGCTGATCGGCGCCTCGGCCGCCTCGACATTCCTGCTCGAGATCGGCTTTCCGCCCAACCGATTCAACTTGGCACCCTCCTAGGGCACATATCGGCCTTCAATACCCGCATTGGTGGTTCAGACCGCGGCCGATAGGCGCACTCGAGTGCCATCTCGACAGCCTCCTCGATGTTGCCCCGGATTGGGTCACCGTCCAGCTCGTTGGGCAGTATGGCCGCTGCTCTCTCGAGGTGATCGCGCACGCGCTCAAACAGGAGTTCGGGATAAATTTGGGACATCGGCAAACCTTTCCTCCGCTAGTCCGACCGATAGCCCGCCGTGCCTGACGTGGGCTTGACTGGCCTTTCGTTGATTTTATGAAAGTTTGCTTAAATCCCGACCTGCGTCCTTGGGCTCGCTGAATCCCGCTTCCGGGCACGTCAGCCCTATCGCCCACTGGGCAGCACTAAGCGCCCTGCCGCTTTGGCACTAAGCGCGTCAGCGGGAGGTCTCTAAGGCCGCACCGGGTGCCTTGCGGAGCCGGCCTACCAAATGGCCCTCGCTGTGAGCGTCAGGCCGTCGGGATCCTGCACTTCCCAATTTAGGAAGGTCAAACAAATTCGCGATCACGGATCAGCCGGGACCTGGCCTGCTGGTACTTCCACGCACGCTCGGGCCAAGTACTCTGATGTAGTCGAGAACCGCAGTGATCTGGGCGTCGCTGAGCACCCCTTCAAAGGCTAGCTGTCGCTTTCATAGCCCGGTGAAATCGCACCCAGGCCGAACTTGACAATGGTGGAGAGCTGCTTGTCCGAATGGTGCCAGGTATGACCCGTCTCGTCATGAGGCGGCGCCGGCAGCCGGCCGCTGGGCAGGCGCTTCATCCAGTCCGGGTGTCCTTCGAGATTGGCGCCGTGACAGCTCGCGCAGTTGGCCGCATAGAGCTCGCGCCCTTCCGAAGCTTCGCCGGAGCGCACCAAAACGAAGTAGCCGAGCCCGCTGCACTCAGGACGCCTGCGGCTATGAGCAGGTCCAGAACGAGCACTCTCATTGCCCGAAGCCCCGCCAGGTTTTCCCGCCATCCCGGCTTTCGAGTACTGCGCTCTCGTCAGTAACGGCGACGAGGTGGGTGGCGTCGGCGGGATCGGCAGCGAGGTGGAGGATGTATCGGTCGCCGAAGTCGCTGGCGAGCAGCACCGCCTCCCCATCCTTCGGCAACTGAAATAGGCCAGTGCCGGCGAAGAACACATAGACTGAGCCGTCCGCCATTGCCTCGATCAATGTAGCGGGCTGACCTTTGGGCCCAAGGAGCGTCCAGGTCTTTCCTGCATCGGCGCTCTGCATCAGTCCACCGGCAGTCCCGGCATAGACCGTGTCGGAAGCGATGGGTGACGCGGCGAGATCAATCACTCGCTCGGGACCCGGCCCCGCCATGCTCCAGCTCAATCCTCCGTCCCGGCTTACCTGAATGCCACCATAGAGCCCATAGATCACTTTCAGGTCGGCGCGGCTAACCGACATGGCATGAAAATCCACCGGACCTCCGACGCCATCCGCGATTTTCTGCCAAGTGACGCCGCCGTCGGTTGAAAGGATCACCCCCATATTGCCGCCCTGTCCTGGGTGACCGCTGGCCAGCAGCCGTCCGGCATTGCTGGGATCGGGGCTGAACCCCATATAGTCGTTGGCGTCGGTGGAGACCGTCTCGGCCATGCCCTCGGGGTTCGCGCGATAGACGCCGTAGTGCGTGGCGAGAAGCACGCTCCCCGGCTTGGATGGGTCAAAGCCGATGCCGTGAATGTGGGATACGTCACTGAGCGGCAACTCTTCTGCGCTCGATGACACGAAGAACGCCAAGGAGGCGATCGACGCAAATAGCATCCGGCTAGTGCGAGTTCTCATTACTGACCTCCGAACAGATTGGTTATCCATGACCAAGGGTCTTGATCCGGTTCCGAATGTCCTTGTGCATAGGTATCGTTTGCCAGTGCGTTGGCGAACGTGACCAAGCTCAAGGCCTCGAAGTTAAGGCCGTGAAAGCGGCCCCTGAGCTTTCCTTCGCGATCGACGACATGGGTGACGAGCCCGTGCATCTGCATGGCGTCCACTTCGGTGAACTCCAAGCCATAGGCCTTTGCGACTTTGCGCGTCGTGTCCTCCGGTTGGTCCGCCGGTGACGTCAGGAAGGTCCAGTTGACTAAATCGAGTCCCTGCGCCTCGCCGTATTCGGTCAGCAGCCTGCCCCTGTCGTGCGAGGGATCAGTGGTGATGCTGATGAAGGCGACGCGACCCTTCATCGGCGAGATGTTGATCATCGACTGCAGCTGGGCGATCAACTGGCTGTGCAGCGGGCAGACGTCGCCGCAGCTGGCATAGATGAAATTGAGGATCACCACCTTGCCCCGGTAGTCCGCGAGGTCGACCTCGCGGTCCGCCGAATCGATGAGTGAGAACGCGGGCGCGGGCTGGTCCATCGGTTGGAAGTACTTATCGCGGCCCAAGAGCTGCGATTCGAGCTCCTCGATCGAATGGGCCCCAGCTGGCGTGACCAGTAATGGCAGCAGCGCCGCCATCAATGCTGCCCCTCTGACGATGTTCATTGCAAACGGTTCCTTGGGTTGCCAATCATTGCGTGACGTGGGGACGATCGACGTTCGCGAGATCCGTCCCAGCCAACGCTCGCACCAACGGTGAGGGGCTCAGAGACAGACGGGACATGACACCCATCGGCGCTGGGGCCGCGCAGTGTCAGGCGATGTAGGCCGTTCGCGGAGGGGGAAACTCTGGAGGTGGGCTACTGTCGACCAGGAACTTGGCGAGGAGTGTCGCGAAGTCGAGCGCAGAACGCCCGCGCTGGAGCGAGGCGGCCGCCGGCGCAAGGGCCATCACCAGGCCAACGCAGATCACAGCACAAGACATGTTCATCTCCCAGGGCTGCTCACTGCTGTCCTGACAGTTCATAGCCACCATGTCGTCCGTCGCCGATATCGGCCTGACGTTGAGGCTCGCGAAGTCATTTGACGCGACATTCGACACGCCCATCGCGAGGGAGACGATGACCCCCAAGGCAAGCAGTGACAGCTGTGGAACCGACTGAAACCTCATGGCGCGCAATCTTGTCGGTAGCACCTCTGCAAATCAAGGCACGCATGCGTGATGCGACAGTTTGGAGCGAGGCCGGGCCGATTGACACAGCAGGTGGTGGGATGAGTCTACAAGGCACAGAGCGAAAGCGGATTGAAGTTCTCGTCGATGCCCCGCTCTTTCCTAAACTGGTCGGTCTTCTGGAAAAACACGGGATACACGGCCGCACTGCAACGCCCACCCTCTCGGGCCAGGGCGCTTCGGGCGCACCGGCGGCACCGCGGTGCTGATTAGCGTGGTGCAGAAGCCCGAATTCATCGGCCTGGGGCGTCGAGGAGGGTGCAGCGGCGTGGCTGCGGCACTGCGCTGCTGAAGCCGAGGTCGTGGAGGGCGGTTGTGAGACTTGGCGCGGCGCCGGGCTGCCGCTGGTTCCACTGTCAGCAGCTCCCCCTCCAGCCAAAGTTGCAATCAATGATGCGATCCGCACGGGTAGTTTGATCACCGTGTGTAGCGTTAGCGCGGTGCTGCATTGTACGACGCCAACGTGGGTTCTGCTACGCTGGCAACCCGGCTAACTCCCCGCAATCGGACAACAATGGACGGGAACTGGTAGGGTCGCCGCCAATAAACGCGCAGGGTGTCCAATAATGTCGAGCCCACGCGTCATGGGTTGTCGGCCAGCCTGACCGACGCGAACCTACAGAAGGAAACGACATGGCCAAGCAAAACTATCTTTGCATCCAGCGTAGCCAGCCGGCCCCCTCAGGGAACCGCGTGTCGCCGTCCCCAGCGCAGATGGAACAGATGTACGCTCAGTTCAACGCCTGGAGGGAGACGTTCAAGGACAACATTGTCGACCTGGGTGGACGGCTGAAGCCCGGCGGAAAGATCATCACATCCGAAGGAGAAGTGGACGGGCCGTCCGTCGAGATGAAGGAGCTAATCGGCGGCTACATGATCATTGCCGCTGAAAGCCTCGACGAGGCTGCGGAAGTCGCCCGCCAGTGCCCCGGTGTTATCCGTCCGGGGTCGAGCGTCGAGGTCAGGGAGATCAGCACGTATGTTGCACCGGATAATTCCCGCTCAGCCACAATGTATTGTACAACTGAAAGATCTGTATGAGTTCTCGGCCCAAAGTTATCACCCTGTGCGGCTCCAGCCGCTTCCCTGATGCCTTCCACCTGGCGAACTTGCATCTGTCCATCCTTGGTCAAATCGTGATCAGCCTCGGTGCTTTCGGGCATGCCGATCAACCCACCGGCTCGAGGTTCCTTTTGTCGGACGGGGACGAGAGCACCCCAGAGAAGCAGGCCATTGATCAGCTACACTTCCGCAAGATTGACCTTGCCGACGAGATTTTTGTGGTCAATGTCGGTGGCTACGTCGGATCGAGCACAAGGCGCGAGATTGAATATGCCCGCTCGCTGGGCAAGCCGGTTCGCTGGATGTTCCCGCCGGAGTAGACAGAGCCGTACCCGCTGGTGAGCGCTGTTACGCGGAGCGTCGCACCTTCAGGCGCCTGCCCACCAAAACAATCAGAACGACAATGATTGCAGTGGCCCAGGTGTCCCAGCCCACGCGCTCCGAGTTTAAAGTGGCGGCGATCGCCAAAGTCAGAAAACTCTGCAGCAGTTGCACCTGACTGACCCTTGCAACACCGCCCAGGGCAAGTCCCGCATTCCAGGCAAAGAAGCCAACATATTGGCTCATAATAGTCACGTAGGCGAAGGCAATCCAGGTCTGCGGCTCGAGGGACCCGATGTTGTCAGGCCACCAGAGAGCGGTCACCGGAACTGAAATTGGCAAGGCCAAGACTAGCGCCCAGGATATCACCACCCAGCCCGGCATCGTACGAGCCAGTTGTCCAGAATAGGTATAGCCCACGGCAGCGCTGACAACTGCCGCTGCCAGCAGCAGGTCTCCTGCCTCGAAGCTTCCATTGCCGCGAAACAAGGCAAAGGCGGTCACCACTGCTGCTCCCGCGACTGCCGCAAGCCAGAAGGCGAGTGAGGGTCGTTCTTTGCCAAGGAGAGCACCTGCAGCGGCTGTTGCCAGGGGGAGCACGCCCAGAACGACTCCGCCGCGAGACGCATCGACGCTTGTCATTGCAACAGCTGTAAACGCCGGAAAACCTGCGACAACACAGGCGGAGATGAGCAGCAATTTCGCGAACTCAATCTTGGATGGCAATCGAGGGCGCACAACCAAAAGGATCACTGCAGCCAGAATACCGGCCCCAGCGGCTCGTCCTGCGGTCAGAAACCCCGCATCAAGCTCTCCAACTGCAAGTCGGGTGAAAGGCAAAGTCGCAGCAAAGATCGCAACGCCGAGCAGCCCAAGCCAAAGACCAACAGTCTCTCGAGAACGGGCCGCTGGGAGTTTGTCAGTCACGGAACGCATGGTGTTGACCCTGGGCAGATAAGCTGCCCAGGAGCAGACTTGTTGGTGCTGATTGGCTGAACTGCTAAACGGCGATGTGTCGCTATCCCCGTCCCCGATATTTCGGCACACCTGTGTCCGGCAGCCAGACATGCTGTGGTGTCGCCCCAATCTGCCAGAAAACATCGATCGGAATGCCACCATGCGGATACCAGTAGCCTCCAATTCGGAGCCATCTGGGCTCAAGCAGGCTCACCAGCCGTCGTCCGATGGACACCGTGCAATCCTCATGGAACGCCCAGTGATTGCGGAACGAGGCCAGGTAGAGCTTGAGCGATTTTGACTCGACGAGCCAGTCGCCGGGAACATAGTCGATGACGAGATGGGCAAAATCCGGCTGCCCCGTGACGGGGCACAGGGAGGTAAACTCCGGGACCGTGAAACGAGCAACGTAGTCGGTATCGGCTTGTGGATTGGGTACCCGTTCCAGAACGGCAAGCTCGGGGCTCTCTGCCGCTTTGGTTTCACGACCGAGTTGTGTGACTTGAAGGGAGAGGTTGGTCATGCGAGTGCTCCAGCGAGTTGCCGTTCCTGTCGCTCATCGCGTGAACGCAGCCAGTAAATGAAGGAATGGCGGCCAACACCGTCCGCCCCTTGCGCACTATCTGCCCCCACATCAGCTCGGTACTGCCAAACGCCAGCTGCAGGAAGATTGGCGTGTCAACGACGAGGCCGACCATGCTCGATGCAGCCACTGCTAGCACAAGGCCGCGACGTTGCAGTGGCGAATAAACACCAAGTCCGCCAGCTCGGAAAGCAGGAACGCAGCTACGGAGGCAAATACCAAAGCAGGCGGCGCCACGAGCGCCGACAACATTGCGCCAAAGGCAATTGCCGCGATTGTCCAGACCAGACCAAGGCGGCGCTGTACCAGATCCCGCAAACAAAGGCGGGGCCTGCCACAATGATACCGCTTGGCGCCAGAAGCCCCGGAGCTACTGGGATCAGGCAAGACTGTCAGATGGACATAAAGTGCCCACATTGCCGATCATCCAATTGGAGAGTGTTCGCGTTACGGTCAGCATCGGCGCCGCGGCCTTGTCGTCGTCGGACCTAGCCCCGTCTGACCTGATCCAGCGCGCCGATACAGCGCTGTATAACGCCAAGAACGGCGGGCGGAACCGGGTGGCAGCTTAGAGGGGCAACGCGGCATTGTGCCGGATTAGCGGACGCGCGCCCTCCCAACACCCTCTGTAAGAGCAGGTCGCCATTCGTTCGGCCCCAAAACGTTGGAGCGACCTAAACTCTCACTTTGGCGCAGACGGAACCTGGAGCGCACCCATTTTGATGGTGTGGACGGCCCCCGCTACCACCGGCGGATGACAGGAGTAAGCTGGTCGCCGCCAACAACCCTTTCAGCGGGAGCCACCACATCGACCGGCAGATACTGCACTGACACCTCAAGACCGGTATTTGCTGCCCAGCGCCTAGTCCAGTTCCTCCTGCGGCGAGCCAGGTCCAGCGTCGCCCAGTCACCCCGAATAGGCGCTAGCGAAGAGGGAGCGAAACGGCCAGCCTGATCGCTTGGCTTGAGCCATTAGTCGGCAGTATCGTTGACTTCAGGTCCGTGAGCCGTATCGATCAGCCGGATGGGATTATGCGACCGGAGTCTAATCAGATTGCTCAAGTCCTGCGCACCAAGCCTTCGGCAAAGACAACGCAGGCGGCCCAGGACCCCAAGAATATGATGTCAGCGACGAGGCCCGTCGGAGGCTCTCCCGTGATAACGTAAATTGGGAAGAACACCATCGTCACAGCCGTGGCCCCCATCCCAATTGCATAGGCACGGATCATCCAGTTGCGGTGGCGGGTAAAATCCCCTTTGCGGATGGCATGCATCGCAATGGCCAATGCCAAGCCTAAGCCGATCCCGAACAGCAACCGCCCGCTGTTCATGGGCACCGAATAGGTCTCGGGAAAGTGCCAAAGCAAACTCAGCGAACTCAGCGATATCATCGCCCCGGCAGCCACAAAAACGCGCCCCATAACGCGGTGCAAACGTCCATATCGGTACACCAGAACACGACCGAACTGGATTGGGCCAAGGATGCCAAATGTGGCGCCGCCGAGCACATGCATGAAATGCCACACGGGAGCGATGGTGAGGCGTAGGCTGTCCTCAGGTAGGGTTCCCAGTGGAATTTGCACCACTTGCACCAACGCCAAAACGATCGTGAGCAGCGTACCAAAGTACAGAGCAGCAGGCACTACAACGGGATTCGTGAGCCAACGAGCCATTTGATAGTCCCTTTTACGGCTCGTCGGTCGCCGTGTTTTCCACTGGAAGGTGACGACGCACTTACACCGTGCAATAATCGTACACCGTACGATCCGCTAGTAACCGTACAGTGTACGACTGTCAAGACCGCCATTTAAGGAGGCCCGCTTGGACGCAAATTCTGAACGAGGCGCAGAAGCGTCCACGCCGCTCAGTAGGGAGAAGGTGGTGCGCCAAGCCCTCGCCCTCGCCGACAGTGAGGGGATCGAAGCGCTCAGCATGCGCAGATTGGGTCAAGAGCTCAACGCTGGCGCGATGTCGCTGTATCACCACGTCAGAAACAAGGAGGAGTTGCTCGACGGTATAGTGGACCTTGTTTTCGCCGAGATCGAACTGCCGGAAAGTCAGGATGATTGGCGAGCGGCGATGCGAGGGCGCGCGGTGTCTGCCAGAGAGGTTCTGGCCCGTCACCCATGGGCGATCACCCTCATGGCGTCGCGGACCGCCCCGGGACCCGCCAACCTGCGGCACCACGAAGCAGTGACGGCGTGCCTGCGCAGGGCCGGCTTCTCTATCCGAATGGCCACCCACGCGAACTGGCTCCTCGACAGCTACGTCTACGGCTTTGCCCTCCAGGAGGCGAGCCTTCCCTTTGCCGACGCCGAAGAGCTAGCGGACATGATCCACGAGGTGTTCCTGCCGCAACTGCCCCCGGAGGAGTACCCCTACCTGAACGAATCCGCGACGGAACTCATGCAAAGTGACTACGACCCCGCGGACGAGTTCACCTACGGCCTAAGCTTGATCCTGCACGCCCTGGAACGCGACCGGCTCTCGGCGAAACCATAGTGCCTCCGCAAATCGTGAACCTCGGCGTAATCGATCCCGGTCCATGGATGGCAGGTCCGTAATGACCAGCGAACGATCTGCAGTCGCACACCGCGTCACCCACGGTTAGGCTGGCCTGAACGCGAATCTAGCTCATGACTATTGGTAGTGCACATCGCGTGGCCAGTCATCTATTTTCAAGTCTCACATAATGGAAGTACGCGCCTGGCATACGGCAGCTTTCGAAGTTGCTGACCGGCAGCTGAACGGCGGAATGCCAAACTTGTCGGGCGACAGTCGGCCGCTGTGCAATGGGAACGAAGGCGCACCCATTGACTTAGGCTAAGACAAACAGCCCGCAGGCAGAATCCTGGTCGCGTCAAGGACCTGTTTCACGCCAAATGGGAGCGCGCTATGCTGAAGAGGTTGATTGGCTTGGTGGCATTGAAATTGGCGCCCGAAAGAGCCGGTATGACCTTCTTCAAAAACGGGCTGAGGGTGGCGGGAATACCGCTAGAGCGGGTACCGCATGCAGCTCTCGAGGAGATGGTGAAAGCTGATCTAGAGAGAGCTCGCACAATAGCAACATTCGCCGCTCATCTACCGGGAATGGCTGACAAGTCGGACTGGCGGAGCAATTACTTGTCCAATATGGAAGCCAGTGTATCCGTCCTTGCTTCGATCCTGGAGGGAGACAAAGGATCTCTGACCGACAATCCTTCGATGCGGGCCATTGTGAAGAAGTACGCCATCCAGTAGTCGAGCTCAAAGTCGTCGGGGCAGCACTACCGCTCCGGATTGTTCCAGACCTTCAGCACCAGTATCTCGTCTGCTTTGATGGCCCGGACATCGGCACGATCAAGCGCAAAGGTTTCTCTATTGCCGTTGGTCATTTCGATACCCGTCCGCCCATCTTTTCCGCATAATTTTTAGTCCTGTGACCAGCGTGTCGCCGACCTTTGGACCTGCTTTGATTTTCCGCGGTGGCAGATGCATTCCTCAATCACAGCAAATCCCCCACAAAAATGCCCCGGCAATGTTTGCCGGGGCAGTGAACAAGGTTGGGGGCATTAGTATCACAACGTTCAGCCGCTGTTGATTTTCCAGCACTGTTTGAAGGAGCCGAGGCCTTGGGTCCTCGGCTCGCTAACTGACTTGGAGCATCTCTTTCGTCCCACAGAGGGGAAGGATTCGCAAGGTTGGGTGAGTGTGTAAAGGGATCCCCATGGAAACGCCCGGGCGCAGCCTGCGTCAACTCTTGCACCCGGGCGCACTGACGCTCGGAGGTTATCCTCAGCATCGAGTCAGGGGGACCCCCAGCAGGTGGCCGGGCCTGACGACGGGCAAACGGCGAGGGGGTGACTTGGTTCCCACTATGGAGCCCACTTCAATCGCAAAGCCTCAGAGAGCTGGGACCTACGGCGGTCTGTTTGCCGACCCATTGCCCAACTTCAAGGTGGCCTGGATCGCCTCAATGGTGGCGCGCGGATAATCCGGCACGGCCATCGCAGCGGAGTTGGCCGACGGCACAACGACGAACCATATCCGCGATGGTATGGAAGTGGGCATTAGCGCTAAGAGCACAGATCCGCACTTCCCTATGTGGACGTGCCTACGCCCTGTGCGGCGAAGTTCAGAGCCCAGCTTGCCGCCGAGGCTTCGCGCCGCGGCATGGAATTGCCGGAGTAGTCGCCAAGATGGCTGAGACGATCTGTCGGATGATTTGTTTGGCGCGGTGCTGGACGGTCAGGTTCTCAAGCTAGTGCTCTGAGCGTTTAATCACCTCGTAATCTGCGACCATCTCGGCGTTGAGGCGTTCCAGCATCTCTGCGTCCGTCTCCTCGAGAGCCGCAGCAGCGGCGGCGATCATCTTGTCGACCTGATCCTTGACTAGATGATACGGGCCCTCCTGGCCTCGAAGATCGTATTCCGCGCCAATATCATCGATTACCAGCCGCTCCTTGGAATGCGGCTTGAAACTGGCCTTCTCGAATTCTCTAAACGCCCAGACCATCGTTGCGGAGAGTTCCTCATCCGACAGGTTGTGCATCGACCTACCCCGATCGACATACGATTTGACCCGCTGGCTCGCGCTATTTGCCATGAGGGTGAGCGCGATCTGAGCGCCGTTATCCATGAGGGGTACTCCGAAGAGGGCTTCCTGCAGCGCAGATAGTCGCTCGGCCTGGGCTATGCGGCAACCCCCTGCTTGCCGCTAAAGGGTCATTATTGGAAGTATCAGCGTCACCGCATCTATGGTCTGAGATCATCCTCATTTCGTGATCAGTCGTCGTGGAACTGACAAGGGAACAGGCCATTGTGCATCCATCGGTCCGCCCCGGCCGATGCGACACTCCAAAGTCTTGCCCCAGCCGATCCCCGTCGGTTGGGGCTTTCTTTTGTCAGCCGGCGGGCCATAAGAAAGGCTTCGAACGCGGTAAGCCGCTTTTCCCTATCGCCGCTCTCCATGGCTCCACCGTACCTGCAGCTGCGATTATTCATGACCAGCGGGTAGTTTTCGAGACCGCCTGGAACATCGATGCCGCTCCCTCTCGCAGCGGCGAGACCTGCAGTTCGCTGCCGCGCCGGTTCGATCCAGGCGCTCGCGCCCGACGACCAGAGATAGGCGGTCACCAGCCCGGCGCCGATGATGGCAACGTGGCCATAGCGTCATTGCGAGCCGACAGGAACGCGGCCCGCGTGAGGCTGCCGCTGTGGGCACGGAACCGGGCCAATAGAAAGGCGCAGAACAGGTAGACGACCAACGCCCCTGCCCCGGTGATTGACAACGCAAAAGGCTCTGGCGGCACCGGGTTGGTGAATTTGCCCCACAGCGCCCACAGCAGCGCCAGGGCAGGCACCAGCAGGATGCCCGCCAACACCATCCCGACCCGCGCTCTTGTGGTTGCGGTCCAGGCCAGGGCGAAGAAGATGAGCAGGTTGACCGACGCATCTTCCAGGAAATCGGCGCCGTCGGCAAACAGCGACACCGAGTCAGTGCGCAGCGCCAAGGCGAACTCGACCCAGAAATAAGCGAGGTTGAGCAGCACCACGATGAGGACAGTGCGGCGGAGGGTGGTGTTCATGGCGGGACTTTCGCTACCAGTATGGCTCCGCCGCCGATGAGGGCAACTCCCAGCCAGTTGTGCGGCGCCAGCTTCTCGCCCAGGAACACGACGGCGAATACAGGGACCAGCACAACGCTCAGCTTGTCGCTGGGCGCCACCTGAGAAGCGTTACCCAGTTTGAGCGCCCGGAAGTAGCCAAAGGTCATTCTTTCTCGAAACGGGACCAGCGTGCGCTGCTCCGCACTTGCGCGGCCGAGCCGCTGGATACCACGCATCTAAGGATGATCCAAGCGAACGCGAGTCCCGCAGTGGCGGTACAAACTTCGCGATGAAGGCGCGGCGGTGAAGGCCCAGGCACACGCCAAGATCGTCAAGGGCCACTTGACAAAGTCGCAAAATGGACCGCAACCTGTATGACCAATTGACCAATCCTTCCATCCGTGAGGTTCCTGGTGCCCATTGTCGCTGTGCAATCGCGACGGCTTTATCGGGAGGTTGCCGATCAGCTGCGACGGCTGATCCGCATTGGTGAGTATCCAACGGGAGCGCGGCTTCCTGCCGAACGCGATCTTGCAAATCAGCTGCGCATCTCGCGGCCGACATTGCGCGAGGCACTCATCGCCCTTGAGGTTGAGGGGCTGGTAAATATCCGGGTAGGTTCGGGAATCTACGTCACCGACCCCGCCGTCATGCCACCGAAGGTCAGCCACATCGACGGCATTGAGGGGCCATTCGAACTTCTGCGGGCCAGGGAGTTCATCGAAGGTGCTATCGCAGCGGAAGCGGCGTTGAAAGCGACGACTTCCGACATCCAGCGACTAGATCAGGTGTTGCAGTGCATGCGGGATCTGCCAAAAGACCGCGATGCCATGATCGCCGTTGACCGTCAGTTTCACACAACTATTGCCGCGATGCTTGGCAATGCCGTGCTGGAGCGCTTTGTTACCGAGCTCTTCGACCAGCGCATTAATCCCTATTTCGAACGGCTTTCGACCTATTTCGAGGATGACAGCACTTGGAAAAGTGCCGCCATCGAGCATCGCGCCATACGCGACGCGATTGCTGCTGCGGACTCAAACGGGGCCAAGGCTGCAATGGAGCGACATCTGGGCGCCTCGCAGGAACGGTTCTCGACGAATTTCGAGGAAGTTGTCAGTGCGGAGGAGGCGCGAACCTGAGGAGACGCTGATGGCCCAGCAAGGGCCGGTTGAAATCCAATCAATGGGAGGGATGACATGTCACTAAAATACCTACTACTGGCGTCAGCTGTTGCCGCTTTGGCTATGCCGGCGACCATAGCCTCGGCGCAGACAAGTCTGAAATGGGCGCACGTCTACGAGACGTCCGAGCCTTTCCACACCGAGTCGGTGTGGGCGGCCGAAGAGATCGAAAAGCGAACCGAGGGCCGCTATACCATCGATGTCTTTCCGGCCTCACAGCTGGGCAAGGAAGCCGACATCAACCAGGGCCTGACGCTGGGCACCACCGACATCATCATCTCGGGTTCTAGCTTTGCTGCACGGGAGTTCGCCCCGATCGGTGTCACCTACTTTCCCTACACCTTCCGCGATGCCGATCACCTGCTCGCCTATACCAAGAGCGATATCTACAAGACGCTCACCAGCGGCTACGAGGAGGCGTCGGGCCATCACATAACGGCCACCACATATTACGGAACACGTCACACCACCTCGAATCGGCCGATCGAGGCCTGCGCGGACATGCAGGGCCTCAAGATGCGGGTTCCAGACGTGCCGGCCTACCTTGCCATGCCGCGCGCCTGCGGCGCCAATACCACGCCTATCGCCTTTGCCGAGGTCTACCTCGCGCTGCAGAACGGCACGGTGGAGGCTCAGGAAAACCCGCTGACCACCATCGAAGCGAAGAAGTTCTTTGAGGTGCAGGACTACATTGTCTTGACCGGCCACATCGTCGACCACCTCAATACCGTAGTGGCGGAGGGCGTTTGGTCAAAGCTGTCGGAGGAGGACAAGACTATCTTCACCGAAGTGATGCAGGAGGCGGCGGCCAGGGCGACGGCCATCATCGTCGAGCGCGAAGCCGAACTCGTGGATTCCTTCAAAGCGCAAGGTCTGACGGTCACGGAAGTCGACAGGTCTGACTTCGAGGACAACGTTCTGGAAAAGATGACCTTCGAGGAATTCGGCTATCGAAAGGAAGACTGGGACGCCATCCGCGCAATCCAATAGCGACCGACCGGCTCGGGCCCTTCAGGCGCCGAGCCGGTCCCTAAAGGACCCGGAGCGTCCCCATGGCCAATCATGAACATTCCAAGGCCTCTGCCGAGGAAATCGCCCACGCCTTCGACGAAAGTTTGGTCGAGCCGCGGCTTCCGCGCTATGCCCCCGAGGATTGGCTGACACTGGTCATCTTCTGGGGAATGGCGCTCTGCGTTTTTCTGCAGTTTTTCACCCGCTACGTCCTCAACAACAGCTTGGCCTGGACCGAGGAAATTGCAATCAACTGCCTTGTGGTAGTGGTTTTCTTAGGGTCAGTCATGTGCGTTCGCTTGACGCGGCACATCCAGGTCGATGTGCTTTACCATTATCTGCCGCGCCGCTTTGGGCGTGTCTTGGCCCTGGCGGTGGAACTTGTGACCATCGGCTTTTTCGCCTACGCGACGCAGCTCTTTTGGCGCTACACCTCGATTGTTGCCCGCGAACGCATGGTCACCATCGACCTGCCTCGCAATATCGTTTTCTACGCGGTTTTCGCCGCCTTTCTTCTCATGTTCGTGCGTGCAGTCGTCGTCTTCGTTCGGGATGTGCGACGGGGCCATTCTGATCTTGAGCAGCCGGACACATTCGACGGTATCGAGGAATAGATCATGCTGCTTCTCATTGGCGCGTTCCTTATCCTCATGCTGATCGGCGTACCGGTCGCCGTCTCCATGGCCGTTGCTTCGGTGCTCTACCTGGTCTTCTCCGGCGTGGCCCCGGACATCATCGTGGCCCAGCGGATGATCGCCGGCGTCGAGAGCTTTCCGTTGCTGGCGGTGCCCTTCTTCATCCTCGCTGGCAACCTCATGAATGTCGCAGGCGTGACGGGCCGCATCTATGCCTTCGCCCTGTCGCTTGTTGGCTGGATGAAGGGCGGTCTTGCTCAGGTCAACATTGTCGGCTCGGTGGTGTTTTCGGGCATGTCCGGCACGGCATTGGCCGATGCCGCCGGAATCGGCACCATTGAGATCAAGGCTATGCGGGATCACGGCTATCCGGTGGAAGCGGCGGTCGGCGTGACCGCGGCTTCAGCCACCCTAGGTCCGATCATTCCGCCATCATTGCCGTTCGTCATCTACGGCATGATGGCCAATGTCTCCATCGGGGCCCTGTTCATGGCCGGCATTCTGCCGGGAATATTCATGACGCTGTTGATGATGCTGACTGTGGCTGTCTTCGCGCATCATAAGGGCTGGGGCTCCGATACCCCGTTCAAGTTGCGCACGTTCGCTCGTGCGGGACTCGAGATTGTCATCGTGCTTTGCTTCCCCGCCGCCGTTTACCTGATGATTTGGGCGGGGGTACCCATGAACGTGGCCGTGGGCGTCGCCCTCCTCGTACTGGTCGCCGTGGACTGGTACTTTGACTTCTCTGCCGTGATGGCGCTGATGACGCCTGTCATCCTCATTGGGGGCATGGCGCTGGGCTGGTTCACCCCGACCGAAGCGGCGGTGGCTGCCGTCCTGTGGTCTTTGTTCCTTGGCCTGGTTCGCTATCGAACCCTCACGCTTAGGGCTTTGGCCAAGGTGAGCTTCGATACGATCGAGACCACGGCCTCTGTCCTGTTCATCGTAACGGCCGCGTCAGTGTTTGCCTGGCTGCTGACTGTTAGTCAGGCCGCGCAGCTATTCTCAGACTTTGTCTTTTCGCTCACTGACAACAAGTGGACGTTCTTACTCCTCGTCAACCTGCTCATCCTGGTGGTCGGCTGCTTTCTCGACACTATCGCTGCGATCACCATCCTGGTGCCGATCCTCCTGCCAATCGTTCTAAAATTTGAGATCGACCCTATCCATTTTGGTCTGATCCTTACGCTCAACCTGATGATCGGTCTGCTGACGCCACCAATCGGCGTTGTCATGTTTGTTCTCTCTCGTATCGCCCGGTTGTCGCTACAGCGGACAATGCTTGCCATCCTGCCATGGCTGGTGCCGCTCTTCATCGCCCTGGCCTTCATCACTTTTGTGCCTGAGATCACATTGTGGCTGCCGACACAGCTGGGGCTGATCAGATGACGGCGAGCAACCTGGCGGCCACGCTGTTCGGAGCGGAGGACCTGCGGCTTATCGAGCGCCCGCTGGAGCAACTCGAACCGGGCATGGTTCGGATTCGCCTTGGCGCTGGTGGTATTTGCGGCTCCGATATTCATTACTTTCGGCATGGCCGGACCGGGGCTTTTCAACTCACCGAGCCTCTGGTGTTAGGCCACGAGCTTGCCGGCGAGGTGGTAGAGATTGCTGATCCTGCCTCCGATTTGCAAGTAGGCGACCGCGTAGCGGTAAACCCGTCACGCTGGTGCGGCTCTTGTTCTTACTGCGCCCAAGGCAGAGAAAACCTTTGCGAAAACATCTACTTCATGGGCTCGGCATCTAGGACCCCACATATGCAGGGCGGATTTTCTGAATTTTTCGACGTTACACCGAGGCAATGCGTCCGAGTGGCCGACGATGTTCCCTTTGCAGCGGCCGCACTGGCCGAACCCCTCGCCGTCGCGCTCCATGCGGTGGCCCGTGCCGGAGAGATCCACGACAAATCCGTCGCGGTTCTAGGGGCGGGACCCATTGGCCTTTTGATCATGCTAGCCGCGCAGCTGGCGGGCGCCGCCGGTGTCACGGTCGTCGACCTTGCAGCCAAACCGTTGGCCTTCGCTGCGGCGCTCGGGGCTGATCAAGTGATCAATCTCGCTACCAGTCCGGAGGGGCTCAGGAGAATTCAACTCGAAGGGGGGGAAGACGTTGTATTTGAAGCCTCCGGCGCTCCAACGGGGCTTTCTGAAGCGCTGACTACCGTGCGACGCGGCGGCACGCTTGTGCAGGTGGGCAATCTTCCCGCCGGCGAGCTGCCGGTGGCTTTCAATACGATAATGGCTCGGGAAATTACCGTTCGCGGCGCCTTTCGCTTCAGCCGAGAATACCACAGAGCCGTCGAACTCATTGCTTCGAAAAAGGTGGACGTCCTGCGCCTGGTAACCGCGCAGCTAGTGTTGAACCAGGCACCTCAGGCCCTCCGCCTCGCCCTCGATCGCTCCCAGAGCGTCAAGGTGATGCTGATAGGCGCTGCTTGACAACGCGGACGCCGGCATGCGGCCCAAACGCACTACCCCATTACCGATCTTTCTCAAGGCTGGCTCGTGACTTGTTCGTGTTTCGGAGGCGCAATGGGTCGCTGATCAAGGCGCTCTGGCATGACGGTGTGGGCCTGTCGCTCTATGCCAAGCGCCTGTTGCGCGGGCGCTTCATCTGGCCATCCACGGTCGCGGCGTGGTTCATCTGAGTGGCGGCCAGATGAGCTATCTGCTCGAAGGGATCGACTGGCGCAACCCGCAGCAAAGCTGGCGTCCGACGCGGGCGGGATAGTTTATATTTCCTCGGCTGAACGGAGCATTTTCTGCTTCACGCCGGAGGGCGGCTATGATTCCATCATGGTCATGCAAGCCAGCGTTTCGCCCATGCCCGATGACACGTCCCCCCCTTGGGGTGGACGCTGAGTGGGAGGCGTTGCTTTAGGTGCTGGATCGGTTAGGCGAGGATCTCTTCGACTTTAATAGCCAGGGACGTTGGTAGTATCCGCAGGGGAGCTATGTCCGAAGCGAATAGCTCTGAAACGGCCGGAATTCTGGCCCCCTTCCCTGTGATGTGTCGATTCGATGACATTTGGCGTCATGCTGCGTTAACCGCCTGACCCTACAGGGTTTGATCACTGCTCCGAACAAATATTTGGACTCGATGATAAAGATGTCTTCTCCACGGTCGCCGTTCGGACATCCTGGGCTCGCCCTTTAAATTTTCGACTCTTGTGGTGGGAATTGCCTTGGTGACCGGGTTCGGCGTTGCCGCAGGAGCTTATTTCATTGCTGCGGAGACGACGCAGCGCGAAGCGGAAAGTCGCCTGTCGGCGGTCGCCCGACTGAAGGCCGACAAGCTTGCCAGCCACCTGGACAGCGTAACGGCGGGGCTTGTCTCATTTGCCCAGCGCACAGAGACGGCCACCGCCGTCTCACTGCTTTCCTCCGCCTACGGCGAATTGGCCTTTATGGAGGATGCGACCGAGGTTCTGCAGAACGCTTACATAGCCAACAACCCATATCCAGAGGGCGAACGGTCGCGATACGAGATCTCCACAGAGGCGGGCCCCTACGATAAGTATCACGGCATGTTTCATCCCCGCTTTGTCGCGCTAGCGGCTGCTGAGCCTTATGAGGATATCTTCCTGTTGGACCAGAGAGAAAATCTGCTTTATTCCCTCCAGAAGCACGGGGATTTTGCCACTAACTTCGCGGAAAACAAGGGCAACTTCTCCACGACCGCACTTGGCGCCGCCTTTCAAAGCGCTCTTGCCGCACCGCCGGGAATTGCGGTGACAACAGATATTGCGCTGTACGCGCCGACCGGCAATGCCGCCCAATTCATAGCGACTGCGGTCCATAAGGATGGCAACGTCATCGGGGTCATGGCGGCGCGTATTGCATTGACCAGCTTGAATGCAGTCATGGGTACCAGGGAAGGCCTGAGCAATACTGGCGAGACCTTGGTCACCGGTTTTGATAGTCTGATGCGTACCAATTCCGACTTTACCGACGTTGATGATGTCCTCACGACGGTGATCGACGCCGATTTCATCAACGCGGCCGCCGGTGGTCGCGAGGGGCGCGGCATGCTGTCCAACTATCGCGGCACAAATGTCTTCGCGGTTGCTGTGCCATATCCCCGCCCCGAGGCGAGGTGGGCAGTCGTTGCACTGCAAACCGAGGCCGAGTTGATGGCAGCTGTGGGCGCGATGCGCGATACTATGGTGTGGATTGGCGTTGTGCTTGTGGTGATAGCCGCCCTGGTGGGATTGGTATTCTCCCGAGCAATCGTTAGGCCGATCTCCAAGCTAACTGGCGTCATGCGTACCCTCGCCGCCGGAGACTATGAGGTCGACCTTAGCGGCGCCGGCAGAAATAGGAGGGACGAGGTAGGCGCCATGGCCCGGGCCGTGGAGGTGTTCCGCGAGAACGGGCGCAGGGTCAACGAGATGGCCGAGGCAGAGGCGGCGCGCGTCGTTGCCACCCAGGCCGAGAGGGCGGCAATGATTCTGGAGCTGCAGCGTGCCTTCGGCCAGGTAGTCGATGCCGCCATTGCCGGCGACTTCTCTCGGCGCGTCGACGCCGTGTTCCCCGACGACGAGCTCAACACTTTGGCCCGTTCAGTCAATGAACTTGTGGAGACCGTCGACCGGGGCGTAACGGAAACAGGCACAGTACTCTCTTGACGCTGATCTTTCGCAGCGGATGCGGGGCGATTATCAGGGGGCCTTCGCACGTCTCAAGGCGGACACCAATGCCGTGGCGGACAAGTTCACCGGCATTGTCCGGCAGCTCAAGGGCACTTCGTACACTCTCAAGGTTGCCACGGGCGCGATCCTGTCCGGCGCCAACGACCTCTCCGAGCGCACGACCAAGCAGGCGGCCACTATCGAGGAAACCTTGGCCGCTATGGAGCAGCTTGCATCCACGGTCATGCACAATGCCGAGCGCGCCAGGGACGCCAGCACGGCCGCGACCGGTGTCACCCATACTGCCGAAGCGGGTGGGCAGGTGATGAACCGAGCAACATCTGCCATGGAAAGGATCACCCAGTCATCGGCCAAGATCTCCAACATCATCGGGCTCATTGATGACGTTGCCTTCCAAACCAATCTACTTGCGCTCAACGCCTCCGTCGAGGCGGCGCGGGCCGGCGAGGCGGGCAACGGCTTTGCCGTTGTCGCCGTGGAAGTGCGGCGCCTGGCGCAATCGGCGGCCCAGGCGTCCTCAGAGGTTAAGGCGCTGATCGAACAGAGTGCTGGCGAGGTCAAGGGCGGGTCTGGGCTTGTTGCCGATGCTGCCGCCCGGCTTGTGGAGATATTGGCGTCCGCCCACTCCTCGAGCGAGCTCATGAACATCAACGCCCGCGAGAGCCGCGAGCAGGCCGCCGCCATCAAGGAAGTCACCATGGCCGTACGCACTATGGACCAAATGACCCAGCACAATGCGGCGCTAGTGGAGGAGATTAACGCCTCCATAGAGCAGACTGAGGCGCAGGCAACCGAGCTCGATAAGATCGTAGACATCTTTGCCTTGGGGCAGGTGCCAGTACTTCTAGGCCGCCCGATGACAGCAAGCCAGATGCCATCTGTGGTCAAGACTCATGCCGCGGGCGGCCGAGGGTCGGAGGCTCCAGGCGGCCGCAAGGTTCTACATCACAGAGGGGCTTCGCAGTCGTAATGCGCCTTGCGGTCCGCTCGGAAATGATCAAGTTCTGCAAGCCCGACTAGTTTCTAGATTGGCCGGCCGATCTAGCGAGGCAATCGGTGGGGGAGCGCCGTATTTCCATCCTGATATTGATTAGGCTTTGACCGAGCCTCGGCCGTCGCCCTGTGTGGAGCCAGTTGGGATCGTGAATTACATCGGGGCCGGTTCGCGCACCGGTCGCTGACATTGAGACGCGCCCCTGCAACCAACTTCGGAAACACTGCTGGCAGCCGTCTTGTGGTTGATGCGCCATTGGCGCCGTTGTCCAACAAAGGAGTTACCGACCGATGAAAGACACCTTGGGTGACGCGGAAGCGACTAAAGCCGTCAATGCTGGACAACAGCGAGGCGCCAAAAGACGACAGAGATTTAATGGCATCATGCATCCCATGGACGGGCATGAACGCTAAAGGTCAAGGTTAGCGACGCCTTTCCACCACTTCTAGTCATCGACCATCTGTGACCCCAATTCGTCTGGCTGATCGATGTGGCGCTCAAAAGTCTGGCGTGGCGCTCGTCATGCCGAGCACGAGGACGGCACCCCCGGCCGCAGTCCTTGCATGTTTGGCGCACGAGCGCCTTATGTGACACGACCCCAAGCGTCTTCAGGCGGGCGCCAGTTTCCGCTCCGCGGCGAAGGAGCTCAATCCAAGCCAGTTGGACATCGTTCGCTCGAGCGCCGTGTCACCCACGACCGTAAGTCGATCGTTTTCGGTTTCTGCGTGAATGGTTGTCAAACCGAGCCAGATGGCTGTCAGGGTGCGAAGATCGGTGCTCACATAGAGGTCGACCTCGAAACCGGGATCTATGGAACAGACGTCGACTGTCCCGTTCGCCTCCACGATCAGCCAATAGCTGCGCTTTTTCTCGGGCCGGTCAGTATAAGTGAATTGAACAACGGTGCGCTGGCGCGGCAGCGCGGCGACATTGACGCTCCGTCTCATATCCCACATCAGCAACTCGGGATCGACATTCTGCAATGTGGGAGCGGTTTCGACCCAGCGCTGCCCCCAGAACCCGATGGCCTTGACGATCGGCTCAAGTTCTCGTCCGGCAGGCGTAAGGCGGTATTCATAGCCGCCACCTTTGCCACCGCCGGCCACCCGCTGCACGACGCCTGCGAGCTCAAGGTCCTTCAGGCGTTTTGAGAGTAGCGCCGGTGACATGCGGGGAACACCCCGTTTGAGATCGTTGAAGCGTGTCGAGCCGCAGACCAGCTCGCGCACCACAATCATGGTCCAGCGGCTGCAGAGCACCTCCGATGCCATAGCGACCGGGCAGAACTGCTTGTAGCTCCCTTCAGTCATCGGTTGCTCCTTTGTTCTTTGAGTAGAATACCGCCCGATTAACGTGGCCGACAAGTACAGAATCAGTAGCTGGTTTGCTTCAGTTCCTGAACTGGCGCCAAGAAGCCAAGAAGTGGACAACAGGAGCACTCGATCCAGGGAGTTCGCAAATGTCCTCAGCTCAGGCAGTCAACAGTCGCATACCGCCATCTGCGGCCACCGACTTAGCAGCACGGCTCTCCGGCACCTGCCACCTGCCGGGAGACCCAGCCTATGAATCATGCTGTGCCATCTGGAACGGCATGATTGAAAAACGGCCCCTTTTGGTAGTGCGGCCCGCCAGCGAGGCGGATGTATCGGCCACGATCGCCTTTGCCAGGAACAATGGCCTGCCGCTCTCCGTGCGCGGTGGTGGGCATAATGTGGCCGGCGCCGCACTCAGCGATGGCGGCGTCACCATTGACATGAGCCAGCGCAGCGCCGTCACGGTGGACGCGCCCACCATGCTGGTGCGGGTCGAGGCGGGCGCCACATGGAAGGATGTTGACGCTGCGACCCAGCCGCACGGTATCGTTGTGCCCTCCGGCATCATCTCGGTCACCGGTGTCGCCGGGCTAGCGCTGGGCGGCGGTTTCGGCTGGACGTCGAGGCGGTTCGGCTTCACCGCCGACAATATCGTGTCGGCTAGGGTGGTCACGGCCGATGGGCTGGCGCGCAACGCCAGCGCCACCGAGAATGCCGACCTCTACTGGGCGCTGCGGGGTGGTGGCGTGAATTTCGCGGTGGTGACCGAGTTCACATTCCGGGGCCATCGGCACGGTCCCGAGGTGCTAGCCGGAATGGTCGTACACCCCTTCGAGGCGGCCAAGGCGGTCATGGACTTCTATGAGCAGCTCACCACGGCAGCGCCGGACGAGCTGACCTGCCTTCTAGTGCTGAGGAAGGCGCCGCCAGCGCCCTGGATACCGGAGGCATACCACGGCCAACCGATCGCCGGGATTGTCGCGCACTGGACCGGCAACCCCGAAGCGGGAGCGGCGACAATGCAGCGCATCAAGGACTTCAGCAAGCCGGTGGCCGATACCATTGTGCCCAAAAGCTTCGTGAGCTTCCAGAGCTTCCTCGATGGGGGGCAACCGTTCGGACGCCGCTACTACTGGAAGTCGGACGATGCGAGCGAGATCGGTGGTGGACTGGCAACAGAGTTGCGCGGTGCGGCGGAGGCCATTACATCGCCGTTCTCGGCGATCCTTTGCATGCATATGGGGGGCGCCCCCGCGCGGATCCCGCTCGGCGACACGGCGGTCGGCATTCGAAATGCGCAGTATGGCCTGGTTTTTCAGAGCGCATGGACGGATTCTGCTGAGGACGCGCGACACATCGCCTGGGCCCGCAACTCGGTTGCTGCGGTGAGGCCTTTCACCTCGGGCTCGACCTATGTCAATTTCATCACCGCTGACGAGGGGGCGGCGCGTGTGCCGGGCGCCTATGCCGACGAGACCTTCCGGCGGCTCCGTCAGATCAAGACCACCTACGACGCGCAGAACCTGTTCGGAGGCACCCTCAATATTCCACCGGCCGCCTGATCATAACTTCGGAACGACCGGCTGCCGGTGCGACACCAAGTTGTGTGGTATGCCTACGCAAGCGCTATTTGGGCCGTAAGCCCCACGAGATAGCCATGGCGCCGCCGGCACGAGGTGGGCGAATGCGGACTGGCAACCCCCTCATGTTTGACAGCGGAGGCGGACGTTTGGCCCCGGTGGGCTTAGTGTCCGACGGGCCAGAAGCGGTCACCATGATGCGTAGGTTGTTGGACTGGGTTTGAGCTTTCGGCAAGAAGTGGGCCCCACAGCATCAGGCGGGGAAAGTCACCGTGAACCAGGAACCACGCCCGACAGGCGACCGACCTGCCCTGATCGACCCGCCCAACTGGCGAGCGAGTGCCGTGAGCACTTTCGTGCCCAGCCCTCCGCCCGAGGTTGGGTCGTAGTCTGGCGGTAGGCCGGCACCCTCGTCGCAGACAGTGATCTCGTGGGTGTCCCCCATAATCCTGTAAGAGACTTCGATCTGGCCATCGCCATGTTTGGCAGCGTTGGTGACGAGTTCGTTCACGATGAGGCCGATCGGTTGGATGCGGGTTGTCGGAACCTCGCCCTCGTCGCCGGAAACGACTACTGGCTTCCCCACGATGTCAGACAAATCAGCGCACATGCGCCGCAGGAAGGTGATGCAGGAAGTCGTCTCTGCCGCCTCGTCCGACTGAAAATGGCGGTGCACGCGCGCCACGGCTGCCACACGGTTAGCCGCAATCCTCAATTGGTCAGCTGTGGCGTCCCCCAGATCGTCGTCCCGGCTCTGCAGCGTCAGCATACTCGAGACGAACTGCAGGCTGTTCATGACGCGGTGGTCGATCTCACGCGCCATGATCTCTGCCTTGGCGATGGCGCTGCGGGCAGAGAGCCGCAGTTCTAACTGATCTATGACAATGGACGCGAGGTCCTTGAGGTCTTCGATTTGCTCCTGATCGATCGGCCTGGGTGCTTTGTCGATGATGCAGAGGGTCCCCAGATTGTATCCGTCGCTAGTCGTCAGCGGCACGCCTGCATAAAAGCGTAACCCGAAGTCCCCGGCCACAAGCGGATTTGCCAGCGAGCGCGGATCGATGCTCGCGTCAGTCAGAATATGGGGGTCGGCCGAAAGGATTGCCGACGCGCATAGACCTGGTTCGCGGTCGATCTGCTCCACGGCGATTCCATGATGCGATTTGAACCAGATGCGGTCATTGTCGACGATACTGATGATCGCGATCGGCACATCGAAGCGGCGCGCGGCCATCGCGGTCACGCGGTCGAACACGCCGTCTGGGGGCGTGTCGAGGATGTCGTAGCGCCGCACCGCCGCCATACGCTGGGCTTCGTTGTCGGGAATGAGGCTCGGCAGATGCGCGTCCAATCTTGCCAATTCTTATGGGAGCCTCAAGATGTTGTGCGGCGACCATAGACTTCTGCGATAGGCGTGTCGAGATTCTCGACCGGTCGAAATTGGACTGTCATCGACCAACGGTGTCCACTTGCCCGACGGCAAGCCGCGGACAGGCGCGTCCCACCCCTTCCTAGCCGCTCCGCATGCTGCATGCCTCAAAGGACCGCATTGCGGTCCTTTGAAGTTGCCATGCAGCCCATGATAGGGGAGGCCTACGTGACGCACAGTTATAAAGAAGGGTATCCCCCGGTGCAGGCGTTTCGATCATCGAGAATTGCAACGACAGCGACACCTTCAGTTCCTCATAGGCGTGGGCTAACTCGGCCTGTTCGCTCAACGCGTCTTGAAATGCAAGCTTCTGCCAAGCCTCACCTCCGAACTCGCCCACGTGCAACCCGTGAGTTTGCGGCGTTCCGTTCGCGTAAAGGTGCTCGGCAGGACGCCCGCGTCAGGCCTGAGAGGACAGCCTCATAGCTTTCACTGCTGGAAGGAGAGACATATTTACAAACTATGAGACGCTCCCCTAGATTGCCGCCAACCCAAAACAGGCGGAACTGTTGACAATATCGCTCCCGAGAATGGATTCCGGTGTGCCGGGACTTAACGAGGTTCTCGGCGGAGGTTTCGTGGAGGGCGCCTCATACATCGTTCAGGGACATCCTGGAGCCGGCAAGACTATACTGGCTAACCAAATCGCCTTTGCCGGCGCAGCCGCAGGTCGCAAAGTTCTCTATGTCACTCTCTTGGCAGAGACCCATACCAGACTATTTCAATCACTGGGCACATTGGACTTCTTCGACCAATCTCGGCTCGGTGCTGGCATTGCTTATGTCAGCGTGTTTCAGACGCTTCGGGACGAGGGGTTGTCAGCGGTAGTTTCGCTTTTGCGGCACGAGACCAAGCGTCAGGGCGCTACTCTGCTGGTGTTTGACGGTTTGCTGAATGCGCGGGATCGCGCGGAAACCGACATCGACGTCAAAACCTTCGTGGCAGAAGTTCAAAGCCAGGCCGCTTTTGTAGGCTGTACTGTCTTGTTCCTGACCAGCACGCGTTTAGCCGATGATAGCCCTGAACACACCATGGTTGACGGTGTGATTGAGCTTAATGATGAACTCTCTGGTGTCCGCTCAGTTCGGCGGTTGAGGGTACGGAAATCACGTGGAAGCGTTTCCCTGAACGGCTTCCATCAGTTCGAAATTACGCAAAAAGGGGTTTCGGTATACCCGCGACTGGAAGCCCTTTTGGCGAGCCCTTCCATTCTGGACCGATTTTCCTCTGAGCGCATGCCTAGCGGCGTTGAAGGCTGGGATGAGATTTTGGGCGGTGGGCTGCCGCAGGGTTCCGTGACCCTTGTTTTCGGACCGTCTGGTAGCGGCAAGACCTCTCTGGGGCTGAGCTTTTTGTCAGCTGCAAGCACCAGTGAACCGGGAATGCTGTTCGGGTTCTACGAGACGCCTGAGCGCTTACTAGCCAAGGCTGATGCATTGGGCATAAATCTCAGAGCTGCCCATACGGCGGGCAATGTTTACTTGGCGTGGCACCCCCTAACTGAGAACGTAACCGATAAGCTAGCGGGCGACCTGCTCGAAAAGGTGAGGCAGCTCGGCGTTAAAAGGCTCGTGATCGATGCGTTGGCGGGGTTCGAGCGCGCCTCTGTCTATAAGCCTCGCCTGGTCGAATTCTTTGCAGCCCTAACGAACGAATTGCGAGCTTTGGGGGTGACCACCCTGGCGACGTGGGAAATGCAGGATTTCGCCGGCCCCAGCGTTGTCGCACCCGGACCTGACATTTCGAGCATGTTGGACAACCTCGTCATGTTGCGCCAAGTCGAGATGAACTCGCAGCTAAAGCGTGTGGTGACGGTGCTCAAAGTCAGAGACGCGCGTTACTCTACACAGCTTTTTGAGCTTTCTTTTGGGAACAGAGGTCTCAAGATCGCGTTGCCTTTGCAACCAGTTGTTGGCGCCACGACAGGCATTGCCAGTTCCCCGGAGCCGTGACCGTGCCAACCCAGTTCAGCAGCGGCAAGCCATGGCGATAATTGTCATTGCCGAAGATGAATTCTTGCTCGCTGACTTGTTGGCATCATTCCTTGAAGATGAAGGTCACGAGGTTAGGTCCGCCCCCCACGGAGTGGCAGCTTTGAAGCTTGTTCGGGCTCACAAGCCCGACCTTGTAATTACCGACTTCATGATGCCGCTCATGACCGGTTTGGAGCTTGCACAAGAAATCCGAGCCGACCTCACACTTGCAAATATCCCGATCTTGCTGGTGAGCGGGGCGCAGGGTGATATCGGACGCGATCATCCACAAATGTTCAACGCCGTCCTGGATAAGCCCTATGACCAAACGGCTCTTCTGATTGCAGTTGGCCGACTTCTCAGTTCATAGCCTAAATATTTAAGGCAGCCTCTTGTGTGTGGTTGACCAAAATACTCGACGAACGTGTGTGCTCTCGCATTGGCCCGCGGTCGATGGTCAACGTAGCGGGCCCTTCCAGCGTATCTAAAACCTTCGTGGCGTTTGAGACAAGAAATTTCGCCCTAATGGACCAAAATCGGCGATCCGCCCGTTACATCACCACGAGCTTCGGTCTTGGTCTGGGAATGTCAGAAGGGAACCCTGCCCCCCCCCCCCCCCCCGAGCTCTTGGAAACTTGGAATTGGCAGCCAATTGGACTGGGACCGCAATCAAGGGATATGATCCTCAGGCCGAAGTGAACAAAGGACCAACAGGTGAATGCTAGCTCATGAATACGCCTGAATGGCTTAAAAAAGCGGGTCACACTGGGCAAATCATTGCGAAGCGTGATTGGTCTCAGACCTCTCTAGGGCCAATCCCCACTTGGCCCCAGTCGCTCATGACGGCGCTCGGCATGGTGCTGATGTCTCCAGTGCCCATCGTGATGCTGTGGGGCCAAGATGGGATCATGCTCTACAATGACGCTTATTCGGTGTTTGCTGGTGGGCGGCATCCCGAGCTGCTCGGGTCCAAGGTACGCGAGGGTTGGCCAGAGGTAGCCGATTTCAACGACAACGTCATGCGTGTTGTTCTGAATGGCGGAACACTTGCGTACCAGGATCAGGAGCTAACGCTTTATCGGCATGGACCCGCCGAGCAGGTCTGGATGAACCTGGACTACTCGCCTGTACTTGACGAGAGGGGCCGTCCCGCCGGAGTGATGGCGATTGTCATTGAGACAACAAATCGCGTCCTGGCGGATAGGCGTGCCAGCACCGAACGAGAGCGACTCCTCCAGACTTTTGAGCAAGCGCCCGGCTTTATCGTATCGATGAGAGGTCCGGAACATCGCGTGGAGTTCGTTAATGCCGCTCACAGGCGCCTGTTCAGCAGTGATCAATGGGTGGGGAAAACCATACGTGAAGCTTTCCCCGATATCGATGGTCAGGGGTTCTTTGAGCTGCTGGATACCGTTTATGCCACAGGCGAAAGAGTGGTCGCTACCGCGCAACCCGCCTCCTTTCGCCAGCCGGACGGCTATGAAGAAGTACGTTTCTTGTCGTTTGTCTACGAGGCAACGCGAGACGCCGATGGCAAGATCACCGGTGTCTTGTGTGAAGGAAGCGACGTCACCGAAGGACATCGGGCGCAAGAGGAGCTCCGCCGGAGCGAACAGCGTTTCCGCGCTGCGCTAGAGATCGAAACCGTTGGTGCGATCTATCTTGATGTGAGGGGCTTGGTCACCGACGCAAACGACGCTTTCCTGCACATGAGTGGCTTCAACCGTGAGGATATTGGCGCCGGCAAGCTGAGCTGGCAGCAATTAACGCCGCCCGAATGGCAGGAGGCTTCAGCTCGGGCTTGGGCCGAAATATCCACACGCGGTCAGACAACCCCTTACCAGAAGCAATACTTTCGCAAGGACGGCACCCGCTGGTGGGCCCTCTTTGCTGCTAAGAAGCTGCCAGACGGCTCAGTCTTCGAGTTCGTTCTCGATACCACCGAGCAGAAGAACGTCGAGGCGGCGCTACTTGCCGAGACGCAGACCCTTGAGCTTTTGAACCAAACCGGTGCCGCGGTTTCCAGCCAGCTTGAGCTTGAGCCCCTTGTGCAGATGATCACCGACGCTGGTGTTCGGATGATCGGAGCCAAGTTCGGCGCTTACTTCCACAACGTGATGGACGAGACCGGCGAGCGGCTCCACCTGTTTACTCTATCAGGTGCCGAGCGTGACGCATTCACAAGAATGGGCCGCCCTCGGGCGACCGGGGTGTTTGGCCCGACCTTCCGTAACGAGGGTGTCATTCGTTCTGACGATATCCTCCAAGATCCACGCTATGGCCAGTTTGAGCCACATCGCGGCATGCCCGAGGGGCATTTGCCGGTGCGTAGCTATTTGGCGGTTTCGGTAGTCTCCCGCACAGGTGAAGTGCTGGGTGGGTTGATCTTTGGGCACCCCGATCCTGCTCGCTTCAACAAACGACACGAAAAGCTCATTGTTGGTTTGGCCGCCCAGGCAGCCATTGCGATCGACAATGCTCGATTGTTCAAGCAGGTCCAGGAGGCGAATGAGACGCTGGAGCAGCGGGTCAGCGAACGGACCGACGAACTCGGGCAAGCCCACGAAGCTCTGCGGCAAGCTCAGAAGATGGAGGCCGTCGGGCAGCTTACAGGCGGTATCGCCCATGATTTCAACAATCTTCTGGCCGGCATAAGCGGTGCGCTCGAAGCTATCGAGCGACGCATTGCCAAGGGTAAGACACAGGACCTCGAGCGCTTCATTGGTGGCGCGCAGCAATCAGCCCGCAGAGCAGCAGCCCTTACCCAGCGGCTATTGGCGTTCTCGCGGCGCCAGACGTTGGATCCTAAACCGACTGACGTCAACCGGCTGGTTTTCGGGATCGAAGATTTGATCCAGCGCACAATCGGTCCAAGCATTCATCTCGAGGTGGTCGGTGCCGGCGGCCTTTGGTTGGCCAAACTCGATCCCTCTCAGCTCGAGAATGCGCTTCTAAACCTGGCCATCAATGCCCGGGACGCGATGCCGGACGGCGGGCGCATTACCATTGAGACAGCTAACAAGTGGCTGGACAATCATGGGGCGAGGGAACGTGACCTGCCACCGGGACAATACCTTTCGATTTGTGTCACCGACACAGGTACCGGCATGCCCAAGGAGATCATCGAGCGCATCTTTGATCCCTTCTTCACCACCAAGCCTATTGGACAAGGGACAGGACTGGGACTGTCCATGATTTACGGTTTTGTTCGTCAGTCAGGTGGGCAGGTGCGGGTGTACTCGGAGGTGGGAGAGGGGACCACCATGTGCATGTATTTTCCACGCTTTACAGGAGAACTAACCAATGAAGACGTGCATGGAGAACTCGTTCCTGTCGACGTCGGCGATGGCGAAACTGTTCTGGTGATCGACGATGAGGCGACCGTTCGGATGTTGGTTGTCGAAGTGCTTGAGGAGGCTGGCTACAAGGCTCTTGAAGCTGAAGACGGCCCCTCAGGCTTGAAGATCTTGCAGTCCGACGCACGCATTGATCTTCTCATTACGGATGTTGGTTTGCCTGGCGGGCTCAACGGACGGCAGGTTGCTGATGCGGCGCGGCGCGGTCGCCCTGAACTCAAGGTGCTGTTCATCACGGGCTATGCTGAGAACGCTGCGGTGGGCAACGGGTACTTGGATGCCGGTATGGCCGTCGTAACAAAGCCATTTACCCTAGCGGAGCTGGGATCACGCATCAGCGAGATGATCGATGGCACCGCTATTCCTCGCCATTGACATATAGAGGAAACCACTCGTTCTAAAGCTGTCCGACGACAGCTTCGAATGGCTCGCCGGCCGCGCTTGGAAGATCGTGTCCCGTAGCGTGGTGTAGCTGAGGCTGGGCCTCGAGGCTTTTCCGGCATGGGCCGGGCTGATCAGCGGGCCACGGCTGGCAGGCTGATGAGAGGATCATCGCTCAATGGGGCGACGGATTCCAGCGTCATGTATCGAGACCTCTGGACTGCCCACTCATCGTTTTGTTCGAGCAGGATGGCGCCGACCAGGCGGATGATGGCGTCGTCGTTGGGGAAGATGCCCACGACCTCGGTGCGGCGCTTGATCTCACCATTCACCCGTTCGATTGGGTTGGTGCTGTGGAGCTGGACGCGATGCTCCCTGGGGAAGGTCATGTAGGCCAGCACATCGGTCTCGGCCTCATCCATGATGGCGGCGAGCTTGGGCACCTTGGGGCGGATCTGGTCGGCGACAGCGCGCCATCTCCACGAGCGTGCGCAGGTTCATCATATCGTCGGTCATCGGTCGTCCTTCCAGTCAGGGGTTGGTGTTGCAACCTGAACCCTATCGGAAAGCGCCGATGACTACCGCGCTACTCAGCTACACCACGTCCGGGGACACGACCGAATGACGCGGTTTGATGGCGCTGTACTCGATGTGACAAATACCGGTGCGCGCGTTGCGGTACACCCCGACCTCGATCTGCCAGAAGAGTTCTACTTGCTGTTACCCGACCATCAGATGCAGCCCTGCCGCATCGTCTGGCGCGACGGAATGAGCGTGGGGCTTCGGTTCGAAGACTGACGCCCTTGGGCATCTAAGGGCCAACCCCTGCGACGTGCGCTCGGTTTCCACAGGTTGCAGATCCAGTGCAATTGCACCAATTTCCTTAGCTTCTCGTTTTTCGAATCTGCTCAGACCGGTGCGATGAATACCGAGCGCCGACAGTCACCTCGCCGTCGTATCCAAACCGCTGTGGTTGTGGTTTGCGATGGTGGCCTTGCCCGCCTGCCGGCACTGGTTGTGGACCAGTCTGAAACCGGCGTCAGGCTGCGTCTCGCCGACGACAAACCTATCCAATCGGATTGTTACATCCTATTTGGGCACCGGATCGAACCGTGCCGGCTGGTGTGGCAAGCCAGTCGATCGGCCGGGCTGGCTTTCACCGGCTGATACGTCAGAGCGTCGCGCTGCTATCACTTCCCGTGCTTCGGAGGGCGCTCGAAAAGCTCTGCGCGGAGATCAGAAGCGCGCTTTCTAGCGCTCCTCCGTCTCACATCCAATGCCGTCGCCGTCGCGGTCCAGCCCGAACGTATCCGGACCTGATATCGTGACCGTGCCTTTGAAGTTGCTGCAATCCACGTCGATGCTGGCCAAAAAGTTGCGCACGACCGGTGCAGGCGTGGTGTAAATTACCTGCGTAGCTACCTGTGGAGCGTCGGCTCCCGGCATCATTACGAACGACGGCAATCCTTCAATTGGAGCAAATGATTGAGGTGACGTCGGGAACACGTAGACGATGGTGGTGTCGCCACCGGTCACGATTGTTGCCGGCACGGCTTCCTGAGCAGCGATAGGTACGGCTGTAACTGTGGCGATTGCGAATGCCGCGAATGCGTTCAAACGTGTCATTCTTGGGCCTCATCTGGTTAGCCCCCGTTCAGAAACGCATGGCAGCGCCCATGTGTCCCTTGCAATTTGAAGCAAGGTGTAGGTGTCGCGGATCCTCTTGGACGATGGGGCCTGACGCCCACTTTCGTCAGCGACGCCCCACTTCTGAAACAAAAATGCCCGCGAAAGCGAGCCTTGAAATCTGCGCGAGATGCTAGCGGTCGGCGTCTCGGTCGCCTGGGTTGCGCGGTCGGGCCGGTGGAGTCTCAAGGTCCACCGCCGGGCCTTCGGCGCGGCCTCTTGGGCTGCGCCAAAGGTGGTCCTTCTACTCCTTCAGCGCTGCGGCGTCGGCACCGGCAGGGAGGCGCATCGGTGCGGACGGATCGGTCGCCGCTCTCCATACAGCCTCGACGACATCGGACGGCAGCGTCTGAGGCGCTCCCGGCGTTCGCATAGTGGAGATGACGCCATTGGCGAAATTCGAATAGGCCCGCGGGAAACCGCCGCTCGCGGTCAGCAGCGCCATTGCATTTCTGCCAAAGCTGGTATCAGGCGCGGCTCCAGGCAGCACGATCTTGACGGTAATCCCGAGCGGGGCAAGTTCGATTGCCAGGGACTCCGTGAAAGCATTCACGGCAGCCTTGCTCGCCGTATAGACGGAAAGTAGCGACAAGGGCTTCATAGTCACACTCGATGTCACATTGATGATGAGCCCCACACCACGTTCCCGGAATTGGGGCAGGACCGCGCGAACCATGCGCATCGTGCCGATGGCAGCCGGTGATGAGTATGGTTTTCATGGTAAGTCCCTTAGCGTGGATGCGACGCTTAGTGGACCGCTAGCACCGCCGTGGCCGCCGTCGAAGCCTTCGAAGACCAGGGCGTGGACGTCCCTGTCGTCACCGGCGAAGACTAGCAGGACTACCTGCAGAAGTGGCGTGACCTCGGCTTTAACGGCATTGCCCCCACTTACCCGACCTACCAGTGGCGCACGGCTGTGATCGCTGCCGTCATGACGCTCAAGGGTGAGCAGGTCCCGGGTCCGGAATGGGTGCTGCCGCAGCCGGCCATCACCCAGGACGTGCTCGACCAGTACATCAATGAATCCATGCCCCCGCTGCCAGTCCGCGACGGACGGGCTGGGATCAAACCCCAGGGATCGCGACTGCGCGGATGGGAAGCACCAAACTGGGTTGACCATCCAGGGGCGGACACATTGTCGGGGCTGGCGCCACAAAGCTGCGGCGACAGCGCGACGAGGGACAGGAAATTACCTTGCTCTCCCCGGATGCAGCACCTCTGCCCGCCACACCCATTCAGCAACAGCGCGGCCCGAAACGTCCAGAATGGAAAAAGGTTCCCAATGCAATAAATTCACCGTGCTGCCCTTCTTGCGCTCGCACTTACGTATGCCTCCGTGCAAGTCGTGGTACGGACCAGGCTTTCATGGGCGCACCACAGCGAACGGCGAACGTTACAACATGCACGGTCTCACCGCTGCTCACAAATCCCTCCCCTTCGGCAAGGAAGTGAAAGTGACCAACGGCAGCAACGGCAAGGCCGTGATTGTTCGCATCAACGATCGGGGCCCCTTTGTGTGCAGCCGTATCATTGACCTGTCAAAAAAGGCGGCAGAGGCCATCGACATGATCGGCCGCGGCACAGCCTCGGTAACTGTTGAGGTGTTGACTTGACGTAGGGTGCCCTCTTCGTGTGCGGACTGGCTCTGTTGAGGGGCCATTCCGCTGCGGGCGCCATGCTGATGGTCTGGGCAGCGGTTTACGATGCGCGTCCGCAGCAAGGGTTTTCTGGGCCGACCCGAAATAACGAACATTGGCCAGCCTTGCTTACTTGCAGCGACCAGATGGAGGGCTTCCGCGCCGTGCCGCCCAGCGCGTCCCCACGCTGACTGAGGCTGCAGCCAGGCAGATGGCAATGACATTGGTGTAGAGGTTGACCGCGCCATTGCGCGCCAGCGCCGCGCCACAATTTATCGACGCGCCCGTATTGAGCGTGATGCCGGTCAGCGCCAGGATGCGGCCGCGGGATTCCGATGTCGTGCCCAGGCTCGCCGAACTGCCGACCTGGAAGTGAACATTCGCCGCATTAGCGTCATTGATGAGCAGGAAGCGCGACGATCGGCGCTGTCTCGCAAGGCGGCCATGCCGCTTCCGGCCAGACAACCGACGTTCAGGCACCGGTAGCAAGTTTGTCGAGCCGTCCGCGATAGATGCCAATGCGCGTCTTGTTCCTTTAACCCCTCTGCTGCCCCGCGCATTTGGCACAACGCGGCCGGGGAGTAATGTATGCACCCGTGGCCATTGCGGTCGAGACGGCGCAAGCAGTGACGTTGGTAGGATCAGAACGGGCAGGCCCAGCACGATGCGCCGAGGACGTCAGTGTAGGCTGCCGCTGCGAGCCAGCGGATGGCTAAGCCACGCCGTCCTAACGTCAAGCCTAGTTTTGGGGCGCCACTATTGCTCGTGGAAGGCGCGCGCCAGGCTGTCCGTTATAGGCTTGATCAAATAGTCGAGAAAGGTGCGTTCGCGGGTGCGGACCAGCACTTCGGCGGGCATGCCGGGGGTCGGTGAGAAGCCCGGGATGCGGGCGATCTGTTCTGCCGAAATCGAGACCCGCGCCAGATACACATCGCGCTGAGTGCCCTCCGAACTGACAACAGTGTCCGCAGAAATATAGAGCACCTCACCGTTCAGCACGGGTGTCGTGCGCTGGTTGAGGGCGGTCAAGCGAATATTGGCCGCCTGCCCTTCCTTGACCTCATCGATCTGCATGCGCGGAATCTGGACCTCGACGATCAGCGGCACATCCGCCGGCAGGATCTCCAGGATCGGGAGGCCGCTTTCGACCACGCCACCAGTCGTATGATAATACATGCGCACAATCGTGCCGGTGACGGGCGACGACACGGTCGTTCGCCTGAGGATGTCCTGGGCCTGTGTCGTCTGTTCGCGCAAGGCTTCGAGTTCTGCTTCAACTGTCTGCAGTTCGTCCAGCGCCGCCTGGCGTACTGCATTCCGGGCTTGGAGAATCTCTCCGGTATATTTGTCGAGCTGCGTCTGGGCTTCCTGCACCTCCGATTCCAGCCGGGAAATGTCGCCTTCTGCATCAAATACCGACCGTTCGACCGTGCGCACCGAGGATAGCGTGACCACCCCTTTGTCGCGCAGCTCCAACATGGCCGCCAAATCCTCGCGCAGCAGCGCCAGCTGGCTTCGCATCGACTGTATCTGAGCCTCGCGGCCCGTTATCCGGGCCCGAATCGCGGTAAGATTCTGCTCGATCAAGCCTGTCTCGTTCAGCAGCTTCTCGCGACCGGCCCGAAAATTGATGCGCTGGCTCTCCACCACCGCAGCAATCTCGGCATTGTCGAGATGGTCCTTGACCGAGTTCGGCGGCTCAAATTCGTCCAGATTGAGGGCTTCCGCGTTTAGTCTGGCGCGGATGGCCTCCAGCCGGATGAGGCGCAACTGAAGCTGCTTTGTTGCCGCATGGGCCGCCGTTTCGTCGAGGAGCAGGAGGCTTTGCCCGGCAATGACCTTGTCACCCTCTCTGACCATCAAGTCCTTGATGATGCCGCCTTCGAGATGTTGAACGATCTTGTTCTCACCGGTGGCGACAAAACTCCCCTGCGCCACAACAGCAGCAGATAACGGTGCCGTCGCCGCCCATGTTCCGAACCCGCCAAAGGCAAGGGCCACCAGCAGTGCACCCACTAGCACCGGAGTGCGGATCGATCGCGGCACCCCGCCATACCATTCCAGTCTCTGCAGCTCGCCTACTGCGGACACGGTCTAGATCTCCTCCAGCGTGGGCGCCACATTGACGCCGGTCCGATTGCCACCCGTTTTGCCGGTCAGCGCTGCCATGACTTCGGAACGCGTGCCGAACATGGACACCGAGCCGTTGTTGAGCACCAGGATCTTGTCGACCACGTTGAGCAAGGCAGGCCTTTGCGTGATGGTGACGACAGTGATCTTCTGCTTGCGGGCATGCTCCAGGGCCTTGGCCAGTGCGGTCTCGCCCTGGGCATCCAAATTTGAGTTTGGCTCGTCCAGCACTACGAGCTTGGGGTGGCCGAAGAAGGCCCGT
>JAESGQ010000131.1_pt1 | contig 42643 bp, 36 predicted proteins | sample 9266251 | NCBI WGS metagenome assembly JAESGQ01 (sample SAMN17056778, study PRJNA650883) | algae metagenome | isolation source: Kaiparowitsia implicata GSE-PSE-MK54-09C and co-occurring heterotrophs from... | place: USA: Kaiparowits Plateau, Grand Staircase Escalante National Monument, UT ... | reverse complement strand
TCGCGGTCGCGACGGCTGCGCTCCTCTCCGGTGAATGAGGAAGACATGACCACGCAGCACCCGACGCTCGAAGCCCGCGGACTCGTCGTCGCCTACGACGGCAAGGTCGTCGTCGACGGGGTCGATCTCGCACTGCCCGAGGGGTCGTTCACGGTGATCCTCGGACCGAACGCCTCGGGCAAGTCGACCGTGCTGCGCGCGCTCGCCCGGGTGCTGAAGCCCGAGTCCGGCGACGTGCTGTTCGACGGCCGCGCGCTCTCGGAGTACGGCTCCAAGGAGCTCGCCCGACGGATGGGCCTGTTGCCGCAGGACGCGATCGCCCCCGAGGGGATGCGGGTCGCCGACCTGGTCTCGCGCGGCAGGTACCCGCATCACTCGGCGCTGCAGCGCTGGACCTCCGCCGACGACGCCGCCACCCGCGAGGCCCTGGCGGCGACGAACACCGCCGATCTCGCTGAGCGCTACGTCGACCAGCTCTCCGGTGGTCAGCGGCAGCGGGTCTGGGTGGCGCTCCTGCTCGCCCAGCAGACCCCGGTGATGCTGCTCGACGAACCGACGACCTTCCTCGACATCGCTCACCAGTACGAACTGCTCGACCTGCTGCGAGCGCTCAACCAGCAGGGCAAGACGGTGATCGCCGTGCTGCACGACCTCAACCAGGCCGCTCGCTACGCCGACAACCTCGTGCTCATGAAGGAGGGCCGCGTTGTCGCCAGCGGCAACCCCTCCGAGCTGATCACGGCGGAGCGGGTCGGCGAGGTCTTCGGCATCGACGCGATCGTGACTCCGGACCCCGTGACCAGGACCCCCATGGTGATTCGTCGGTGACTTCGCCGTCGGCGCCCACCGTTACGGTTGAAGGATGACGATCACCGCCGCCGCAGACGGCTCCGCCCTGGGCAACCCCGGCCCCAACGGCTGGGCCTGGTACATCGACGACGAGAACTGGGCGGCCGGCGGATCCCCGCACGGCACCAACAACCAGGGCGAGCTGCGGGCCGTGCTCGAGCTGCTGCTCGCGACGGCGGGCACCGACGAGAAGCTGCTGATCGAATGCGACAGCCGCTACGTGATCGACTCCGTGACCAAGTGGATGCCGGGGTGGAAGCGCAAGGGCTGGCGCAAGTCCGACGGCGGGCCCGTGCTCAACCGCGACCTGCTGGAGGGCATCGATGAGGCCATCCGTGGCCGGAACGTCGAGTTCTCCTGGGTCAAGGGCCACGCAGGACACCCGCTGAACGAGGCCGCCGACGAGCGCGCGAACGCCGCGGCCAAGGCCTACCAGGCGAAGCAGGAACCACGCCGAGGGCCCGGCTTCACCCGCGCGACAGACGCCGGAGCCGCCGTCGCCGCGTCGGCACCGGTCGCCGCATCGTCGTCCGCCGCATCGTCATCCGCGTCATCATCCGCATCGTCGAGCACGTCGGCTGCCGCAGCACCCGTGCCCTCCCCCGCGGCCCCGACGTCGGTCGCTGAGCCGCTCTGGGCCGAGGCCGCCGACCTCCTCGACGGGTGGGACGCACCGGCGGACGACCCGATCGAGCTGCGCATCCCCCTCTCCTCCGACGAGCACGCACGGCTGCGCGACCGGGCCGAGGCTCAGGGCATCTCGCTCGAAGAGGCGCTCCGCCGCCTGATCTGAGCGCAACGACCGCGGCGTACACTCGCACCATGTCGACTCCCACCCGCACCATCGGCCGTATCTTCCTCGGCGCCTCCCTCGTCTTCGCGGGCGTCTCGCACCTCACGGTGGCGCGCGAGGAGTTCCAGGCGCAGGTCCCCGAGTCGCTGCCGCTGGATCCTGACACCACGGTGCTCGCCTCCGGCGTGGCCGAGGTCGCACTCGGATCCGCCCTGCTGCTGGCACGACGCCGTCGGCGCACGGTCGGCACGATCGCCGCTCTGTTCTTCGTCGCCGTGTTCCCCGGCAACGTGGCGCAGTGGATGCACCACCGCGACGGCTTCGGTCTCGACACGGACATGAAGCGCTTCGTGCGGCTGTTCTTCCAGCCCGTGCTCGTCGCGCTGGCGCTGTGGTCGACCCGCGAACCCCGACGCTGACAGGCCGGACCACCCGCACGGACTCACCGCAGCCGGCGACGCGTACCCCCTTGCGGCACGACGGGTCTCCGAGCTGAGGTCCGTAGACTCGGCAGATGAAGGAATGGCGGGTGACGCAGCGGTGAAGGCGCGTACCGTCTTCGGCCTGCTTCGCCTCACCGCCGCCGCCGTCTGTCTCGTGGCGCTCATCCACCGGCTCGCCTGGGGTCTCGCATCGAACACGATCGCGAGCCAGAACTTCTTCGCGTATCTGACGAACCAGTCGAACATCGCTTTCGTGGTGCTGCTCACCGTCGCCGGCATCCTCGCGCTGCGCCGCGCGAAGGATCCTCGCTGGCTCACCGTCGCCCTGGCACTCGTTCTGACCTGGACGATCACGGCCGGACTCGTGTTCGCGATCCTGGTCTGGCAGGCCGGCATCCGCGGCATCCGCATCGACGTGCCCTGGTCGGATCAGGTGCTGCACTTCTGGCTCCCCGCCGTGACCGTGGCGGCCTGGGCTCTCGCACCCGGTCACCGCTCCGTGCCCTGGCGCGTGATCCCGGTGTCGCTGGCGTACCCGGTGATCTGGGGCGTCGCCACCATGATCCGCGGCCCACTGATCGGCTGGTACCCGTACTACTTCCTCGATCCGCGACAGGTGAGCGGTCCGATGGAGTTCCTGATCTCATCCGCGATCGCGCTCGGCACGTTCGCCGCCGTCGCCACCCTCCTCGTGCTCATCAGCCGCATGCCGGTACCGAAACGGCTGCGCGGGAAAACCGAGGGCACTGCGCAGGCATCGACGCCGGAGCAGGCGAGAGCCGGTGAACGGGTCGGTCAGACGTAGAGGGCGAGCGAGGCCAGGGCCGCTTCGATCGCCTCGTCTTCGTCGAGCTTCGCGAACTCCGCTGCCGCCGCGCCGCCGACGATCCCGACGAGCACGTTCTCGCCGGTCGCGGGTCGCAGATTGATCCAGGTCGCGATGGCCACGTCGGCGCCGACGGAGTGCCAGATGGCCTCGTCGTTCTCCCAGAACGGCTCGTCCCACCGCAGCCAGACCGTCTCGATCGCGCCCATGCCGAGTGCCGAGATCGCCCCGCGATTGGAGAACGGCAGGGGCGGATCGAACTCGATGCTGCGGTCTTGGAGCACTCCGAGTGGAACCGTCACGATGACCCGATCGAACGACAGCGCCTCACCGGTGCCGAGGCGCACGCTCACCCCGGAATCGTCGTAGGCGAGGCGGGCGACCGGAGAGTTGAGCCCCACCTTGACCCCGTCGAGGGCCTGCTCGATGAACGGTGCGACGTCGCCGGTCGCGGCCTTCGGGTCTCCCGTGGGCAGGGGAGGCGCGAACCAGCTCGACAGTTCGTCGGCGCCGGCACCGGTGCGGGCGGCGAGGATCGCGAGCAGGGCCGCGGCCGCCGGATCACTCGGATCGATGCCCGCGGCGGTCAACGCGTCGGTGACCGAGGAGTCTTCGGGGGCGGCCTGCGCCGCAGTCATCGCCGCGTCGAAAGGCTGGGTGTCGATCGGGTCGAGGTCGCCCTCGGGGCCGTGCCAGAGCTGACCCGCCAGTTCGACGACACCGACGTCTCCGCTGCTCATCAGGTCGAGCACCTCGGCGTCGTCCGTGCCGAAGAGCCAGGCGCCGAGCTGCACCGGCAGGGGCCACGAGTCGTCGACGCGGGAGTGCATGCGTCCGCCGACCCGGTCCCTCGCCTCGAAGACGGTGACCTCCATGCCGCCCTCGGCGAGCACAGCGGCAGCGGTGGCGCCGGCGAGCCCCGCCCCCACGACCGCGACGCGCTCCCCCGAGGTGGCCGGGATCAGGAGTTCTTCGGCCGCGCGCGTGCCCGAGCTGATCGCGCCGCGCAGCGTGCCGGGAGCATCCTCATCCGTCGCCTCGCCCGCGAAGAACAGGCGTGCGTCCACGGGGGCGCCCAGCGCGAGGCGGGTGCCGGCGAGCACGCCGACGGGTGTGAAGCTGGCGGCGCCGAGGGCGTAGGGATCGGTGGTCCAGGTGCTTCGGATGCTGCCGGCTGCGGCGGGGACGCCGGGCGGCGGCTCCGGCTCGCGGGTGCGAGTGGGCGTCGGCGTGGGTGTCGGTTCCGGGGTGCAGGAGGCGAGAAGAACCGAAGCGACACCGGCTCCGGCGCCGAGGAGCAGAGTGCGGCGCGTGATCCTCATCGTGTCGCCACTTTATCCCGAGCGGCCGGGTTCCGCCTGTCGGCGTCCGCCTGCCGCGTTCACAACTCAGGAAGAGGGGTGCCCGCAGACGGCGAAACCGGCCGGATCCTGGCGGATCCGGCCGGTTCGTCCGGAGTTGTGCGCGCTCAGACGGAGAGCAGCTCCCGCTCCAGGCGGGCGAACGACGACTCCATGCCGTCGGCCATGCCGGTGGCGAGGATCATGTCGCGCGTCTCCTTGTCGGGGTACTCGATGAGCACCGTGACCAGGGTCGCGCCGTCCTCCTCGTACAGGTTCAGGTCGTTGAGCGTCTCGACAGGCATACCCTGCATCCGCTCGGTGCTGACTGCGCGACGCGGGGCGTCGATCAGGAGCGCCTCCCCCTCGAAGCCGAACGGCTCCCCCTCGGTGTCGCCGACCGGCGCCCACGAGTTCCGGTAGGACTGGCCCACCTCGGTGGCGGCGACGCACTCCGTCATCTCCCAGCCGTCGGGTCCGAGCATCCACTTGCGGATGAGCTCGGGCTCGAAGTGGGCACGCCACACCAGCTCGCGCGGCCCCTCGACCAGACGCGTGATGCGCACGTGCGTGTCGTCGAGCAGCTCGACGCGCGTGCCCTTGCCCTGTGCGTAGTCGCGGAGGTCCTGCAGCACGGTGTCGAGCTGCGCCATCGCCATCTTGAGGCCCTCGACCTGGCCCATCTCGACGACCTGCTCGAGCGCATCGACCGAGTCGAAGTGGCTCGTGGTGACCATGCGGGTGCCTTCGGCGGTGGGCTCGAAGACGAAAGACATCCGCTGCGCGGGGAAACCGTCGAGCGGCTTGCCGCTCTCATCGACGAACGAGTCGATGACCTCGAAGCTGTTCGGCGCGTCGATCGACACGAACTCCCACGCCCCCGACGACTTCTCCCCGCGCGGACCACTCATCGAGTAGACGGCACGCCCGCCGACGGTGTGGTCCCAGGCGGTGAAGGTGGCCGGCCACCCGGGAGGACCCCAGAAGCGCTCGAGCTGACGCGGGTCGGAGTACGCGCTCCACACTCGCTCGATGGGGGCTGCGAAGTCAGCGACCACGGTCATGGTCAGGTTCTCGGCATCGGTGGTGACGTCGGTGACAGGCATGTTCAGTCTCCTTGCTCGTTCTTGTTGTTGTCGCTGGTGTCGGATGAGCCGGACCGAGGCGTCTTGGCCAGCAGGTCGTCGAGTCGGGCGATGCGCGACCGCCACAGCTCTTCGTATCGGGCGAGGAGCGCCCTGGCGCGGGCGATCATCTCGGGGTTCGCGCGGACGAGCCGCTCGCGTCCCTCTGCGCGCTTGACGATGAGGTTCGCGGCCTCGAGCACGGCGACGTGCTTCTGCACCGCGGCGAACGACATCTCGTAGTCTGCGGCGAGGGTCGAGACCGACTGCTCACGCTCGATCGTCCGGCGCAGGATGTCGCGTCGGGTCGACGCGGCCAGTGCGTGGAAGACACGGTCGACCTCCGCTTCGCTCAGTTCTCTTTGTGCAACCATTTGGTTGTACGTTATGCCTGAGCGGGGCCGGTGTCAAGGAGTTCTTCGACGGGCGGAATCGGGACGGACGGGCTGAGACCTCTCCCCACCCTCGGGAAACTCAGCCTTCGGGGAGGTGCACCTGCTGCAGAGCCGCTCGTAGCATCGTCGTCGCGCGGGCACGCGGGAGCCGATTCGCGACGTGGCCATCTGGTCGGACGAGAAGCGCCTCACCTTCCTCGAACAGCGTCGCGGCGCTCCAGGAGCCGGGGACCACCTCCACGCGGTCCGCCGTGAGGATGGGCGCATACTGCAGGCCGGCGTATTCTCCTGCGAGCGCGGCCGCCGCTCGAGACCACGCGGGATCCTCGTGCGTGGTCAGAACGGTGAACCGTCCTTCGACGAGGTCGAGAGTCGAGGAGCGGCCGGCCGCGCCGGTCAAAGCCACGTGCGGCAGCCGCCTTCCGACCGCGATCGATGGAGCATACGGCTCGGCCCGCAACGCCTCCCCTGATCCGTAGTTCGTGTTCAACAGGAGTTCGTCATCCATTGCATAGCTCTGGCGACTGTTTTGCGTGGAGATCTCTATGACACGCGCTCCGACCGGCTTCCTCTCCCGGGCATACCTGTCCAGGAGCGGATCACCGGCCTCGCCGCGGACGACGGCGGCGAGTTGCCAGGCGAGGGTGTCGACATCACCGATGCCGACGTTCATCCCGTGGCCACCGGTCGGGGGCGTCAGGTGGGCGGCGTCGCCGGCGAGGAGAACCCGGTCACGGCGGTAGGCGTCCGCCTGTCGCGCATCCATCCGCCACAGCATCGTGTCCTCGATCGTCACATCCAGGTCAGAGATGCCCGAGGCGGCGCGTATCAGCCCGATGAGCGCGGGAGCATCTGCACGCAGCTGGCGGACGTCGATCGACTGCGGGTCCACCGGATACTGATAGATCCAACGCGTGTCGTTATCGATCGCGAGGAAGCCACCCCTCCCCTCCCCAGTGAGAAAGTACGATGCGCTCGCGCGGTCTGCGACGACGGGGCCCAGGGGAGCGCGGAATCGCACGGAAAGATAGTGAGCCAGTCCCACCTCTCCGGTCATGCCGATGGCGCTCGACTCGCGGACCGTGCTGTCACCGCCGTCGCAGCCGACGACGAAGCGTGCTCGGAGAGGGCTCAGAGCGTCACCGGCTCGCGTCGCGAGGCAGAGGTCGACGGCGTCTTCGGCGGGCTGCAGTCCGACGACGCGAACTCCGAAGCGGATATCTCCTCCTGCACACCGCGCGTGCGCGAGCAGAACCGGCTCCAGAGAATCCTGGGAGCAGATGATGCCTGGCGAGGGCGTGTTGCCGGTCGAGGTTCCCGCAGAATCCGGTCCAGTCCGGGTGAAGTCGGAATCGACGAGGTCGCGGCCACGATAGAAGCGGACGTGAGCTGCGGGGAGGCCTGCCGCGCGGATGTCAGGCTCGAGTCCGAGGCTGCGGAAGATCTCCATCGAGCGGGCCGAGATCCCGCGCGCCTTCGGATGGAGCGACAGTCCGGGGTGCGCTTCGAGTACGACGTGGGATACGCCGTGACGAGAGAGCAGATTCGACAGCGTGAGGCCGACGGGCCCAGCGCCGACGATGGCGACATCGAATAGGGAACTCTCGAGCATCAATATCCAGCCTTCTGTTCTGTAACCTCAATATCGATTGTAGACGTTACACTAGTGGGCATGCCGACAGCCTCCGGAGAAACCGAAGCCGAACCGCGACCCCTCGGTCTTCGATTCGTGGTGGACGCGCTCAACAACCCGCCGGCCACCGGGAACGAGCTCCGACTCCTCGCGCGCGATCATGGCGCGGACGTCGTTCCGAGCGACTTCCGCGCGGAGGAGTTCCTTCGGGCCACCGACGCCGTGCGCCGGATTTTCACCGCAACGGGCGACCGTGAGGCGAGCGAGGCGATCAATGCGATCCTGGCGGACGTGCGGGTGCCCACCGAACTCGACCGCCTCGCTGACGGACGATGGGTGCTTCGCCCCTCTGTCGGCCCGGATGCACCCGCGGCCTGGTTCGCAGCGACGGCCGCGTTCGGGCTCGGGCTGTGGATGACGGAGCGCGGGCACGCAGCCTGGGGGATCTGCGCGGCCGACGACTGCGCGCGGGCGTACATCGACGCAGGACGCCGGAGCCCACAGCAGTACTGCAGTCCTCGCTGCGCGACGAGAGTCCGCGTCGCGGCTCACCGGGAGAGCGCTCGCGCGCAGAGAAGAAGCACTGCCCGCCCCGAGCTCCCCTGACGATCGCTGCTTGCGTCCGCGGACAGGCCACGCCTTTCGCGCTGCCAGGCCGGACGGCAACGGAGGGATCGGCCCCCATGCGGCGAGGCCTTTGATCACAGCACCTCCGCACAGGCGCGACAGCTGGGGTCGATCAGCACTCGTATATCCGCGGCGATCAGTCCTGATCCGACGTGGACTCCTTCGCCGAACACTCTCCAGTGAAGAGACTCCATTCACGTGAATCCACCCCCGCGTTTCGGGCGTAGGCTGGAGAGAAGGACGGACCGTCCGAGAAGATCTCCCGGCACCGTGCCCGCCCGGAAGTGGAGTCACTCGTGGCTCAGTACGACGTCTCGAACCGCTCGGCGATCGTGACGGGAGCAGGAAGCGGAATCGGTCGCTCGACGGCCCTCCTGCTGGCGAAGAACGGCGCATCGGTCGTGGTCAACGACCTGAACGCGGATCACGCGAATGCGGTCGTCGAGGAGATCCGCTCGGCCGGCGGCACGGCCGAGGCTTCAGTCGGCGACGCGACGGATGCGGCGTGGATCGCGTCGTCCATCGAACTCGCGAACTCGCTCGCACCCCTGCGCATCGGCGTCAACAACGCCGGCATCGGCGGTGCCACCGCTCCGACGGCCGAGTACGAGGACGAGGCCTGGGACAAGGTCATCGCGATCAACCTCAACGCGGTCTTCCGCAACATGAAGGCGCAGATCCCGTCGATCCTCGCGAACGGCGGCGGCTCGGTCGTGAACATCGCCTCGATCCTCGGCAGCGTCGGCTTCGCCGGCTCCCCCGCCTACGTCACGGCCAAGCACGGCGTGGTCGGGATGACCAAGTCGGCGGCGCTCGAGTACTCCGCCAAGGGCGTGCGCGTGAACTCGGTGGGCCCCGGCTTCATCGATACCCCGCTGCTGGCGAACATGGGCGACGAGGCGAAGGAGTTCCTCGTGAGCAAGCACCCGATCGGCCGCCTGGGGCAGGCAGACGAAGTCGCGAACCTCATCGCCTTCCTCGCGAGCGACGCGGCGAGCTTCATCACCGGCAGCTACCACCTGGTCGACGGCGGATACACCGCCCTCTGAGACCTACAGCCCCTCCGCGATCTCCTTGATCGCAGCGAGACGACGATCCCACTCGCGTCCGATCGCGTCGAGCTTCGCCGCCGTGGCGGAGAGCTCGGTGCCGACGACGCGGAAGCGCACCTCGCGCCCCACCGGCACGGACTCCACGAGCCCCACCTCCTGCAAGATCGCGAGGTGCTTCGCGATCGCCTGGCGAGACACCGGAAGGCGCCCGGCGAGGGCGGATGCCGAAGCATCCCCCTCGCCGAGAGCCGTCAGGATGCTCCAGCGTGTCTCGTCCGCGAGTGCCGCGAACATGGGCAGCAGGGCTTCTGAGATCACGCTTCGCCTTCCACCAGTGCCACCATCTTGTCCAGCTCCAGGTCCCAGCCCGTGCGATGCGACTCGAGATTGGCCTGTGGCTCGGACGTGCGCTCGAAGCCGCTCTCGACGACCGTGAGCCGCGTGCCCCCATCCACCTCTTCGAGAGTGAAGGTGAACACGGTCGAGGTCGACTCGTCGATGCTGTCCGGCAGCTTCCCGAGGGCGTCGTCGTTGTTCCAGCGATAGGTGATGCGCCGCGGTTCGTCGTACTCCTCCACGCGAAGGGGAATCACGTCGTAGTCCGGGAACGTCATCGTGCCGGTCGCGCCGACACCGACGCCGTCGAGCTCGGTGCGCCCGAACCAGCGGGAGATGTGCTGCGGCTCGGCCACGGCACGCCACACCTTCTCGACGGGTGCCGTGATCTGGATGCTTCGCCGAACCGAGAACGACTCCTCGTCGACGACGGATGCCTCGTTGTGGGTCACGCTCACCATGATGGGTCCTTTCGGGATCTCCCGCATGTTCCGTCGACCGGTCGGCCGACCGCAACCCCAGGGTTGCATATGCGACCCTGGTGCGCAACCCTCAGGTTGCACCAATCTCCTCACGTCGTGCCACTTGTCGGAGGAAATGACGGATGCAGGACGAATCGCCGTGCGGGTTCCCTGCATGCGTGCATCCTTCCGCCATCTGAACCGTCCGCGCCGGACCGCACGCCCGACGCCTTCCGTCCGCCCGACACCGCCCGTCCGCCCCGCGCCACACCTCACCGCATCCCCTACCGATCGCCGTCACACCCCGCAACCCCGTTCCTCTCGGCGCCCTCCCGGCCTACGCTCGTGGCATGCCCGAACTCACCCAGCCCACCGGCCGCGAAGAGACTCTGCGCGCCGTCCCCCGCAACGACGGATCCGCACCGCGCGCGCTCGTGCTCGGCGCGACCGGATACATCGGCGGTCGGCTGACGCCGCGCCTGCTGAACGCGGGGTACCGGGTGCGGGTGCTGGCACGGGATGCCGCGCGTGCGGCGTCGTTCCCCTGGGGGACGGACTGCGAGATCGTCGAGGGCTCCGCGGATGATGCGGATGCCGTCGCCGAAGCCATGGACGACGTCGATGTCGTGTACTACCTGATCCACTCGATGTCGGCGGGCAAGGGCTTCGAGGAGAGCGATGAGCGTGCGGCGCAGACCGTCGCCGCCGCCGCGGCCCACGCGGGCGTGCATCGCATCGTCTACCTCGGTGGGCTGCATCCGAACGACGCGAAGCTCTCGCCGCACCTGCGCTCGCGTGTGCATGTGGGCGAGATCTTCCTGCGGTCGGGCGTGCCGACCCTCGTGCTGCAGGCCGGAGTCGTGATCGGATCGGGGTCGGCGTCGTTCGAGATGATCCGCCACCTCACCGACGTGCTGCCCTACATGCCGGCGCCGAAATGGGTGCGCAATCGCATCCAGCCGATCGCCGTGCGCGATGTGCTGCACTACCTGCTCGGGGCGGCGCGAGTCGACGCCGATGTGAACCGCGCCGTCGACATCGGCGGCCCCGACGTGCTGCGTTACGGCCAGATGATGAACGGCTATGCGGTCGAGGCGGGACTCCGCCAGCGCGCGATCGCCGCCCTCCCGGTGCTGACGCCCGGGCTCGCCTCGCACTGGGTCAACCTGGTGACCCCGGTGCCGCGCTCGATCGCGCGCCCTCTCGTGGCGTCGCTGCAGAACGAGTGCATCATGAAGGACCATGAGGTCGACGAGCTCATCCCCCGCCCCGAGAACGGCCTGACACCCTACCGACGCGCCGTGGACCTCGCTCTCGGTCGAGTGCGCGGCGACACCATCGAGACCAGCTGGCAGGATTCCGAGGTCTCCGGAGCGCCCAGCGACCCGCTGCCGAGCGACCCGGAGTGGGCCGGACGCACGGTGTTCACCGACTCCCGCTCCGTGACAACCAGCGCCTCACCCGCCGAGTTGTGGCGCGTGATCCTCGGCATCGGCGGGGAGAACGGCTGGTACTCCTCGCCGCTGCTCTGGGCCGTGCGCGGGTGGATGGACCGCATCGTCGGCGGTGTCGGACTCCGCCGCGGCCGCCGCAATCGCACCGCCGCGCGCGTCGGCGATGCGATCGACTTCTGGCGCGTCGAGGCCGTGGAGACAGCGGATGCCGGTTCGCTGCTGCGCCTGCGCGCCGAGATGAAGGTCCCGGGTGAGGCATGGCTCGAACTGCGCGCCCTTCCCGACGACGAAGGCGCCCGCTACGAGCAGCGCGCGATCTTCTTCCCCCGCGGGCTGACCGGACGGCTGTACTGGCTCGCCGTGCTCCCGTTCCACGGGGCGATCTTCGCCGGAATGGCCGCGCGCATCACCGCCACCGCGGAAGCGGCGAAGGCGAAGTAGCGCTCAGTCGGCGCGAGGACGCTCCGGAGCATCTGCCGCATCCGGTGCGACGGGGCCGTCCTCCAGAGCCGCATCGACCACCGCATCCACGTCGGCCGGCGGGATGATGTCGATCGCCTCGGTCGCCGCCTCGTACACCTCGGCGAGCGAGTCGTCGACGGTCGACTCGTCGATCCAGTCGAGGTCGTCCTCGGAGTGGTCGTACTCGACCGCCACGAGGGCGAAGTCGTCGCCGTACTCCTCGAGCCCTGCCATGACGCTGTGCCGCACCGCGGCCTTGGCGTAGCGTTCGCGAAGGATCAGCGGATCACGCCGCAGGTCCTTCATGAAGGCGACCATCATGAACGCCATGATGATCGCGAACGGCAGCGCGGCGATGATGGTCACGTTCTGCAGAGACTTCAGACCGCTCCCCTCCTCGCCGGTGACGAGCAGTACGGCGGCGATCACACCCACGAGCGATCCCCAGACGATCGTCACCCAGCGGGTCGGCTCGGGTCGCCCCTGCTGCGACAGGGTGCCCATCACGAGGGACGACGAATCCGCACCGGTGATGAAGAAGATCGAGATGAGCAGGATGAGCAGCACGCTCGTGATCAGCGGGAACGGCAGGTTCTCCAGCACACCGAAGAGCACTTCCTCCGGGGGGTCCACCGTGAGCCCCGCTCCATCCATCTGCTGCTGGATGGCTGTCGAGCCGAAGATCGCGAACCAGACGAGGGAGATGGCCGAGGGGACGAGGATCACGACCGACACGAACTGACGGAGCGTCCGTCCGCGTGAGATCTTCGCGATGAACATGCCCACGAACGGAGACCACGAGATCCACCAGGCCCAGTAGAAGATGGTCCAGCTCGACAGGAAGGCCTGAGCTTCCTCACCCTGTGATGCCGAGCGTGCGATCATCTGCGGCAGATCGCCGACGAACTGCACCGCGATGGAGGGGATGATGTTCAGGATGAGCATCGTCGGACCGACGAAGAACACGAAGAAGGCGAGCACGAGCGCCATCACCGCATTGATGTTCGACAGCGCACGGATGCCCTTGGAGACTCCCGAGACCGCCGACGCGATGAAGCACGCCGTGAGCAACGCGATGACGGCGATCAGCACACCGTTTCCGAGCTCGCCGATCCCACTGACCAGCTCGACGCCGTGCCCGATCTGCAGAGCGCCGAGACCGAGCGAGGCGGCGGTACCGAACAGCGTGACGATGATCGCGAACACGTCGATCGTGCGACCGAGAGGCCCGGCCGTGCGCCCCTCGCCGAGCAACGGCGCGAAGATCGAGGAGATGAGCGGGGTGCGACCGCGGCGGAACGCCCCATACGCGATGGCGCCGCCGACCAGGGCATAGAACGCCCATGCCTGCGGACCCCAGTGGTACAGCACCTGCGCCTGAGCCGTGTGCATGGCCTCGAGGGTGTTCGCCTCGACGGTGCCGGGCGGCGGGCTCTCGAAGAACGTCAGCGGCTCAGCCGCGCCCCAGAAGACGAGTCCGATGCCCATGCCCGCGGCGAAGAGCATCGAGATCCAGGAGAACATCGAGAACTCGGGCTCTTCGTCGTCGCGGCCGAGGGGGATGCGACCGTATCGGCTGAAGCCGACGAAGAGCATGAACACCAACACGATCGTGGCGATGGTGGTGAAGAAGAAACCGAAGTACTCCACGACCCAGCCGAGAACCGCAGAGGTGGTGCCGGAGAGGTTGTCGCCGGCGAAGATGCCCCAGGCGATGAAGGAGACGACGAGGGTGACCGCGACTCCGAACACGAGCGGGTCGGTGCGGTAGGTGCGTCCGGTCTCCTCGACCGAGACGCCGGGCACGAGGGCCGGGTGCACGCTGCGCGGGGGGACGGCGGCGATGTCGCGGACGATCTTCCGCGCCGTCGCAGTGGCCTTGGTCGGGAGGCGGTTCGCGCCCGTGCCGACGGCATCCGTGCGCGGACGCGGAGGTGTGTGTCCTGCGGAGCGATCGTCGGGCTTCTCGTCAGGGGTCTCCATGGCATCCCATCCTGTCATGCGAGCCGTGGGCCCGCGAAAGCGGAGGACCGGGACCATCGGCCCGATCCGCGGCGTATCGGGGAACGGCGCGGCGACCCGATGCCGTGTGGTGCGGGTTTCCCGGGCGCGCCGCGGTCAGCGCGGGCCGCGGCGGCCGAACCCTGCGAACAGGGCGTGCAGCAGCGGAAGCGCCGAGACGCAGATCAGCGTGATGCCCAAGGGCGCGATCGACGGGACCAGCAGCGCACCGCCGATGAGCAGGGCCGCGAACAGCACTCCCGAGGCGATGCGACGGGCGATGCCTTCGAGGCGATCGAGGCGACGTTCCAGACGCGAGGTGTCGAAGGTGATGTTGCCGTCGTCGATGCGGGTGATGATCCTGTCGATGCGACCGGGCAGGCTCCAGGTCGTGCTCATCGTGTCCATCGCCTGACTCGCGAAGGCCTGCACGATGTTGCCGCTCTCGTCGCGCAGCAGGCGCCCGGCGTAGGGTTCGGCCGCGTCCCACACGTTGAAGGCCGGGTCGAGCCCGCTGCACATGCCCGAGGTCAGCGACACGGCACGGATGAGCAGCAGCATGTTCTCGGGCAGCTGGAGCGGGAGGGAGCGCACCATGTCGCCGAACTCCTCGGCGAAATCGCGGAACTCACGCGGATCGACCTTGCTCAGCTCGGCGAAGCCCATGCCGCCGAAGCGGGCGAACAACGCCGTCAGCGCACGTTCGAGCTCGGCGGTGTCGGCGGAGGGCAGCAGCACGCCGATCTCCTGCGCCGCCGCGACGAGGCCGCGGCTGTCGCGCCCGGCGACGGCGATCAGGAGCATGCGCAGCCCGTCGCGAAGACTCGCGGGGATCTCGGCCATCATCCCGAAGTCGATGAAGGTGAGCCGGAAGCCCCGATCAGAGCCCTGCTCGACCGCGCCCTCCGCAGAGGGCGACGGCGTGACGAAGATGTTGCCGGGGTGCGGGTCGGCGTGTACGAAGCTGTGCGTGAAGACCTGATCGAACATGACCTCGGCGAACACGGCGGCGACGTCGGACGGATCGATGCCGGCCGCGCGAAGAGCGTCGGTGTCGTTGATCTTGATGGCCGTGACGTCCGACAGCGTCAGCACCCGACGCGTCGAGCGCTCCCACACGATCTCGGGGGTGCCCACGCGAGGGTCGCCGGCGAAGTTCTCGCGGAACCGTTCGGCGCTGGCAGCCTCATGAAGGTAGTCGATCTCTTCCAGACTGGTCTCGGCGAACTCCTCCACGAGCGCCGGGGCGTCGACGCGGTCGGCGACCAGGCGCACACGGGTCAGCCACCGCGCGACGCGTCGAAGCGCCGCCAGGTCGACCGCGACGATCTCATCGATGCCCGGACGCTGCACCTTCACCACGACGTCGTCGAGGCCGGTGTCGGCGGCGTCGAGCTCCGAGAGACGGGCACGGTGCACCTGACCGAGGGACGCCGCGGCCACCGGCGTCTCGTCGAACCAGGCATACGCCTGCGCGAGCGGTCGGCCCAGCTCCGCCTCGGCAGCGCGGCGGATGTCGGCGAAGGGCACGGCAGGCACCTCGTCCTGCAGCCCCTCCAGCTCGGCGGTGATCTCCGGAGGCAGCACGTCCAGGCGCGACGACATGAACTGCCCGACCTTGATCATGAGACCGCCGAGCTCGATCGCGAGCGCGTGGAAGCGCCGTGCGAACTTCTGCATGCGCGGTCCACGCGTGCGCTCCGCGACCGCACTCATCCCGAACCGCGGGAGGACGAGCTCGAACCACCAGATCTTGACGAGTTCTCGCGCCGCGAACGAGAGGATGCGGCGGTAGCGGGCACGATGGCCGCCCTGCGCCGCGGCATCCTTCATCGCGTCATCCTCTTTTCGCCGCTCCTCACCGGATGCCGCACTGCGCGATCAGTCCTGGGCGAGGATCGAGTACAGCCTACGGCGCGCCTCGTCGAGGATCTCGATGGTCGCCTGAACCTGCTCCGGGCTTCCGCTGCGACCGACCTGGGCGGCCGCCGCTGCGAGGTCTACGCCCGCCTTGGGCAGCGCGTGGAAGCGGGCGTTGTCGCGGTTCCCGTCCTTGCTGGACGACGACTCCCACGGAGCCGGGGTCTCGGAGCTCTCGTCGGCGATCGCTCGCCCTGCTTCGGTGAGCGAGTAGGTCTTACGACCGTTCTGCTCCTCGGCCTCGATGAGTCCTTCATCGGCGAGCAGCTGCAGCGTCGGGTACACGGAGCCGGCGCTCGGCTTCCAGGTGCCGCCGCTGCGCTCGGCGATCTCGTTGATGATCTGGTAGCCGTGCATGGGCTTCTCGGCGAGGAGTGAGAGCACGGCCGTGCGGACGTCGCCGCGGGCCATGCGCGAGCCTCCGGAGGGGCGGGACTCGAAGGACTTGCGGAGCTGGTCCATCGCCTCGAAGATCGCGGAGGCCGGACCACCGGGGCCCGCTCCGAAGCCGGAGCCGCCGAAGAGTCCGCCGGGTCCGCCGTTGCTGCCGGAGCCGCCGTTGCCGCCGAACGGGTTGGAGGGGAATGCGTTGTTCATGATGACCTCCTGCTGTGGTGAACGATACTCAACGATATATCGTTCATGCTGTGTGTGGGGTGGGAGTCTCCGAGCCCGGGGTGCACACGCCCGGGCGTCGCGCAAGCCCGGTGACGCACACAGGAAGTCGTGGTTAGCTCGGTGACTTGTCGACTTGGGGGAGTGAGACGTTTGTCACAGAGTGATCGACCGGAGAACAGCACCAGCGCCGGAGACGCCATCCGCGTGAGCGTGGTCGTCCCGGTGTTCCGCCCCGGGCCCTCGTTCGACGACCTCATCGCTTCGCTCGATCGCCAGACCTTGGGCACCTCAGCGTTCGAGGTGCTCCTGTGCGACGACGGCTCCGGCGAGCCCACCGGCGCGCGCCTGGCGGCCATCGCCCGCGATCGACCCCACGTGCGCGTGCTGTCGCTGGAGCACTCCGGCTGGCCGGGCATGCCCCGCAACCACGGAGTCGATGCCGCCCGCGGCACCTACGTGCAGTTCGTCGACCAGGACGACTACCTGTTCGATGGCGCGCTCGAGAAGCTGTGCGACTACGCCGACCTGAACTCGTCCGACGTGATCGTGGGCAAGGAGGTCGGCATCGGTCGTCGCCTCCCGAGCCGGATCTTCAGCCACGACGTCCCTCGCGCGGTGCTCGGGACCGATCCCCTGCTGGAGATGCTCACACCGCACAAGATGTTCCGCACCTCGTTCCTCCGGGCCAACGGCATCCGTTTCCCCGAGGGCAAGGTGCGACTCGAGGATCATCTGTTCGTGATGCAGGCCTACTTCGCCGCATCGACGATCTCGATCCTGGCGAGCGAGCCCTGCTACGCCTGGGTGAAGGAGCCCGGCAGCGCGAGCTCGTCGCGCATCGACCCCGACACGTACTTCCCCCACCTCGAGACGGTGCTGGATCTCGTCGAGGCGCACACCGAACCCGGGAAGCTGCGTGACCGCCTGCTGCGGCACTGGTTCCGCGGGAAGATCCTGAAACGGCTCTCCGGACGACAGATGGTCCGGTATCCCGACGACTACCGCGACCGCCTCCTCGACGTCGTGACCCCGTTGGTGCAGGAGAAGTTCGGCCCGGGAGTCGATGCCGGCCTCGGCTTCCCCCACCGGATCCGCGCGGCCCTGCTCCGCGCCGGCCGTCGCGATGACCTGCTCGGCCTTGCGAGGTTCGAGGCCGAGACCGTGTGCCGGGCCGTCGTGACCGAAGCGCACTGGTCTCGTGGCGGCGGCCTTCACCTGACCCTCCGCGTGACCCTCACGAGAGACGGCCACGACGCCTTCGTCTTCGAGACGTCGCGCTCCGAGGTGACGCCCTCGGCGCCCACCGACGACGGCGGCTCAGATTCCGCACACCAGGACGCCGCGGCGAAGAGCGTCGGTGCGGCGGATGCCGGATCCACGCCCACGCGCTCGAAGAAGATCACCCGGCTCGCCTCCCTCCCCGTCTCCACGATCGAGGGTCTTCCGGACAACCTGCTGGTCGCCGGCCGCGAACTGCGCAACGACCGGGTCGACCTGTTCCTCCGAGATGGAGAGACCGGCGCCGAACGTCACATCGGCGGCCGGCACCCCCGCAATCTCGACGCCGCCCGCGTCGCGATCGATCCGTTGAAGGTGTTCGGCCCGAGCGACGAGTCGCGCGGAGGCGCCCTGACCGTGAAGGTCCGCCGCGCGGGGTGGACGTTCGAGACCCCGCTCGAGGCCACCCCCGCCGTGCTCGCCCGCGCCGGGCGGTCGCCTCTGCTCGCCGGACGCTCATGCGCTCTCGTGACGACGGATGACGGCGGCGTCGAGCTCCGCCGCGAATGGCCGGGTGGACGCGTGAAGGACTTCGCCGGACGAACCGCCCGCAGACTCCGCGCGCTCCTGCGGAAGCGCTGAGACCCCTCCGAGGTCTCCATCCGAGGGGGTCTCGACGGTTGCTCGGAGTGATCCGACTTGCCAGATCGAACGAATATCGATAGATTTCCCATGTTCTTCGATGAAAGGTCACTCCATGGGAAAACTGACGATCCTCGTGCTGCGCATCGTGATCGCTGTGGCGATGCTCGGCTCCGTGGCGGTGCAGGCCCTGATCGTCCCTCTGCTGTGGCTCGACCTCGGCGAGAACGAGCTGTGGGGCCGGATCTTCCTGGTCTCCCTCGTCGTCCTGGGTGTCGGCACACTCCAGGTCTTCGGCGTGTGCGTGTGGATGCTGCTGACCAGGGTGCGCGCCGGCTCGATCTTCTCGGAGTCCTCCTTCCGGTACGTCGACGTGATCATCGGAGCGATCCTGACGGCTGCGCTGCTCACCTGGATCCTGGCGGCCCTGCTCGCACAGGGATCGATCGCTCCCGGTGTCGTGGCGCTGATCGGGGGCGCAGGAGTGGTGCTCGCCGGAATGGCGCTGCTGGTCGTCGTGATGAAGGCGCTGCCGCGGCAGGCGATCGACCGCGAGGCAGAGGCGCGCTCGTGGCGCTCAGAGCTCGACAACGAGGTGATCTGATGCCCGTCGTGGTCGATATCGACGTGATGATGGCGCGGCGGAAGATGAGCGTCGGCGAGCTCGCCGACAGGATCGGCATCACCCCGACCAACCTCGCCGTCTTGAAGAATGGTCGCGCGAAGGCCGTGCGGTTCACGACGCTCGACGCGCTGTGCGCCGTGCTCGAATGCCAGCCGGGCGACCTGTTGCGCTGGGAGCCCGATGTGCCCGCGGGCCGCGCATACTGACATCACAGCGACGGCGCTCCAGCAGCCGTCAGCCGTCAGCCGTCGACCGCCCTCGCCCTCACCACAGAGCTGCGCCCGCGACGGCGCGCATCGCTGGAGTGATCGATGCGAATGCTCCGGGCGACGAGAGGGCGCACAGGCTCTCGACCACCCGCCGCACCGCATATCGATCTCCGGATCCGCGCTCCGCGTCGCCATTCCGATGCGATCGCGGTGACCACTCGGAGAACCTCCCGCCGTGGCCTCGCCCCTCGTCGACCGCAGCCTCACCGCGCGCGACGGCTTCGGGAAGCTCGTCGAACGCCATGACCGACCCGTCGGCGACGGCCAGCAGCGCGAGGGTGACGGCGCGCAGCTGCCCATGCGGGAACAGCCGCTCCTTGCCGTGCGCTCTCACGACGCCGACGACCCGGAGGAAACCGCGCGCTTCACCGTTCGCCAGCGCGTGCCCGAGGTGCGTGACCACGACGCGACCGCGCAGCCTGCGCACCGCCTTCGTCTGCCGTGCCAGCAATACCAGGGCATCGACGGGGTCTGGCACGTCGGACGCCTCCGCGTCGTGCCACCCGAGGTCTTCGACGGCCTCGGCGACGGCCGCGCGGGGCAGCCACCCGGCCACCGGATCCTGCTCGACGCCGTCGGGGCCGATCCGCGCAACGAGACCCCGCAGTCCTGCGGTCGCCGATTCCACGGTCGCCGAGTCCGCGGCCACCTGGCCGGGCGGAGCGGCGTCGATGAGCCCCGTGCCTTCGAGGTGTGCGAGAAGCGCCAGTCGACGGACGGGCGTCAACGACTCGCACAGCGTCACCAGCGAGGAGGAGGCGCGCAGGCCGTCGCCCCGCTCACCCGCAGCGATCGGGTCGAGTCGCGGCTGCACCAGGCCGAAGCGCTGCGCGAGTTCGAACGCCACATGCTCCGCCCGGAACGGTGGTCGCTGCACCTGCCAGCCCGCGGCCTCCGTCTGCTCTTCCGCCTGCACGCGACCCGCATCGACGACGGTGACGCGCGGCTCCCCCATCCTGGTCTCGAACGGTCCGCTGATCGTCACGTCGACCACGTCAGCGACGCCGGGGATCGACACCCGCTGCGTGTTGCCCCTCCAGGACACGAGATCGATGAGGGGCGAGTGGTCGGGCCCGTCTTCAGAGTCGGGCGTCTCGGGCTCGAGCCCGAGGCTCAGCCGGTAGGCCTCCACGATCCAATAGGAGGGCGCGTCGCGCGGCACACCGATGACCCGGGTGAGGTCAGGCCGATCGGTCACCGACATCTCGACGTGAAGAGCCCAGGTGACGTGGACGTGCTCGGAGAGGTTCATCCGCGCAACGCTAGACCTCTCCCGGCCCTGCTCCCCGCCACGAAAGCACGAACTGTCGAGAACTTTTCGAACCTTCTGGTCGTGCAGGAAGACTCGGAGCATGCACCGGTCCTCCGGCGGACGCCGGGAGGCCCTGCGGTGCGAGAGGACACGGCCTCGCCTCACCACAGGGCCCCACCTCTGCATGTCAGCGCAGCACGAACTCCACCGTCGTGACATTGCCGGCGACGTCGTAGACGAGAAGCGTGTTCTCGCCCTTCACCCCGCCGAAGGTCCCCGGCTTCACGAAGTTGAGGTCGGACCAGGCGTTGTTCGTCAGATCCTTCTCGACGCCGTTGAGCGCGATCCGGTCGACCTTGCCGGCATCGTTGAGCTTGAAGCTGACCTTGTCATATCCCGCTGCATCGCCGACCGTGAACGAGCCGCCGGTCTTCACGGTCACCGTGGGGGCTGTGGCGTCGACGACGACATCGAAGGTCGAGGTCTTCGAGATGTTGCCGGCCGCATCCTGGGCGTTGTACTTGACCGTGTAGGCACCGCTGGGAAGCTGGGCCGTCGCCACATGCGAGCCGCTCGCACCCGAGACCGCCGACTGCGTGCTCTTGACGAGCTTCCCGCCCTGGTAGATGTTCGCGACGATGCGGGCGAGCCCCACCTCATCGGTCGCATCGACCCGGATGTCGATGGACTTCGAGGGGCCGGCCGACGCCGGACTGACGAGCGTGACCTGCGGGCGCGTGGTGTCCGGCACCTCGCCGGCGACGAATGCGACCGAGGTCTTCTCGGAGCGGTTGCCGTACATGTCGACCGCGGTGACCTCGGCGATGTAGCTCGTCCCCTTCGTGAGGGTGAGGAGCGGAGCATCGGCCTGTCGGCCGTTGCGGATGGCGAGCGGGATCTCGAGCACGCTCGGGCGCGGCGCGATCTGGAAGTCGGCGAGCACCTTCGCCCCGGCCCTGATCGGCAGCGCCTCGGCGCCCGTGACCGCATCGCGAACCCGCACGTCGTAGCCGTACACCGCTTCGTCATCGGTCGCGGCGGGAACGCGGAGCACATCGGCCCCGTTCGTCACGATGTGCTCGGGTGCTCCCTGCTGCACCGGAGCGACCGCATCGCGCGCGGCGGCCGTGTAGTCGAAGTTCGCGCGCACCTCTTCGGCGGTGCTGCCGTCGAGGCGGACGGTCCACGTCGGCCCTGCGAGCGTCCCCGCGCTGGCGAACGGGTAGCCGGACTGGTAGCCCCACGCGCCGTTCGTGTAGGTGCGTTCGTCCTCGGCGGCGAAGTTGATCCGGTCGATCTCTGTGCGGTCCGCGTAGACCTCGACGTAGAGGGCCTGCGCGGTGGGGATCGTGAACTCGTCCCAGAGCGCATCGCCGTAGATCTGGTATGCGTCGTGAGGAGTCTCGGTGTAGGACATGGATCCGTCGTTCACAGCCGTGAAGGCCCCCTGCCAGATGGAGCGCTCGTCGTTCAGGTGCAGGTGCGAATGGCCGGAGAAGTAGACGGCCTGCGGATACCCGGAGAGGTCGCTCGTGAGCGCGGCGTTCGAGGCCTGGGCGCCGTCGTAGACCGTGTTGGCGGTCGGTCGGTGGCCGACGACGAAGATCGGCGTGTTGAGAGCGCCCGACTCGGTCGAGAGGGCGGCGAGACGACCCTGCAGCCACGTGCGCTGCGCGCCCGAGTACCGCTCGGTGTCGATCACGAGGAAGGTCTGACCGTCGATCGTCTTCTCGTAGTAGCCGCCGGACGCGTTGGGGAACCAGTCGCCGTAGTACTTGGCCATGTCGGCGTTGCCCACGTCGTGGTTGCCGTGGGACATCAGGATCGGAGTGTCGTCGAGTCCGAGGCGATCGATGTTCTCGTCGAAGATCGTCTTCACGACCTGGTGGTCGGGCGCGGTGTTGTTGTTGTTGTCGTTGATCTGGTCGCCGTTGGAGATGATCAGGTCGGGATCGGGGTTGATCGAGGCCAGGGTGTCGAAGTGGCTGCGCCAGATGCCCCGATTCTTGTCGTCGAGGGACGACGTGTGCACGTCGCTCATCACGAAGAACGACAGCTGCGGCTCCTCCTCCGTCTTGATGATGTAGCCCTCGATCTCGGCGGGCGACGTGACACCACCCTTGATCGAGACCGCGGCGAGGTTCGCCGTCTCCTCGATGACGAGCGGCTTCTTGTAGATCGGGCTCTTCGCGGTCGGCGTCGAGCCGTCGAGCGTGTACCTGATCTCGGCGCCCTGCGGCGCGGTGAGCGCGACGGTGGCCGACTCGGTGAACCGGCCGCCCTCCTGACTGAACGTCGGTGCGGCCAGTCCGTCAGCGGCGTTCGCCGCGAGGGGGAACGCGACGGCTGCGGCGACGGCCGCGAGCGTGCACACTCCTGCGATCTGTCTCTTCACTTGATCCTCTTCCACGTGTATATCTACGACGCACCGAACCGGCGCTGAGATCGACGCTAGGGAGCCGTTCGAGACAGAGAACAGCGAAAGCAGGAACGTTAGGTAAACAACTTGGCCAAGAGGGCCGGGGATGTCGCCGGAAGAAGTAAATACAAGATCACGAAGGCCCTTAACGCCCCGCGAGCAGCTCCTCGAGGCGCGCGGCCTCTTCTCGCGCCATGGAGTACCCGTGCTCGACCGCAGGGTAGGCACCGGAGCGCACCTCGGCCGCATACGCCTCGACACCCGCGATCGCCGCTGCGCGCAGGTCGGCGTAGCGCTTGACGAACTTGGCGGCTCCGCCGTCGTAGAGCCCGAGCAGATCGTGGAACACGAGCACCTGTCCGTCGGCATCCGCGCCGGCTCCGATGCCGATCACCGGGATGTCGAGCAGCGGCACGAGGGCGGCCGTCACCTCGGCGGGCACCGCCTCGACCACGAGCATCGAGCACCCGGCATCCTGCAACGCCAGCGCGTCGTCGATCACGGCGAGCGCGGCCTGGGCGGTGCGCCCCTGCGCGCGGTATCCGCCGAGCGCGACGGCCGTCTGCGGGGTGAGCCCGACGTGCCCGACGACGGGGATGCCCGCCTGCACGAGCGCTCGCGCGCGGTGGACGGTGGTGCCGCCGCGCTCGATCTTCACCAGGTCGCAGCCGGCTTCCTTCACGAAGCGCTGCGCGGTCGCGATGGCCACCTCGTCGAAGGCTTCGTACGAGCCGAACGGCAGGTCGCCGACCAGCAACGGGACCGTGAGGCCGCGTCGAACAGCCTTGGTCAGCATGAGCATCTCGTCGATCGTGACCGGCACCGTGCTGTCGTAGCCGAGCACGGTCATCGCGGCCGAGTCACCCACGAGGACGACATCGACGCCCGCGGCCTCCGCGATCTGCGCGCTCGGATGGTCGTACGCGGTCACCATGACGATCGGCTCTCCAGCCGCCTTCTTCGCGGCGAGGCCGGCGAGTGTGACCCGCGTGCGGGGAGAAGCATGAGCGCTCATGCGCCGGCCTCCGTCTCTCTGTCGTTCGGAGTTTCCGCCGCGCGCAGGACGTGGTTGTCGATCAGTCGGGCGGCCCCGACGTGCGCGGCGACGGCGAGCAGGGCGTCGCGGTCGACCCGTGCGAGGGGGCGCAGCGTCTCGGCGTCGCGGAGCTCGAGGTATTCGGGGTCGATCCCGGCGTCGCCGAGCACGTCGCGCGCGGCGGAGAGGATGCTCCCGGCGGCGGCGTCACCCGCCTCGAACACCGCGGCGCCCGCGTCAAGGGCACGGTTGAGCGCGGTCGCCTGCACACGGGCGGCGGGGTCGAGGTACACGTTGCGCGAGCTCATGGCGAGCCCGTCGGCTTCCCGCACGATCGGGCAGGCGACGATCCGCACGTCGAGGTCGAGGTCCCGCACGACACGGCGGACCACGAGCACCTGCTGCGCGTCCTTCTGCCCGAAGTAGGCGGTGTCGGGCCGGACGATGCCGAACAGCTTCGTGACGACCGTGGCGACCCCGTCGAAGTGGTGCGCCCCACGGCTCGCACCGTCGAGCAGGTCGGTGAGGCCCGCGACGTGGATGTTCGTCGCGAACCCCTCGGGGTAGATCTCCGACGGTGCGGGAGCGAAGAGGATGTCGACGCCTGCAGCTTCCGCGAGCGCGGCATCGCGTGCCTCATCGCGCGGGTAGGCGCTGAGGTCTTCGTTCGCGCCGAACTGGGTCGGATTGACGAAGAGCGAGACGACGACCAGGTCGGATGCCGCGCGCGCGGCCCGCATCAGCGACAGGTGCCCGTCGTGGAAGGCACCCATCGTGGGCACGAGACCGATCATCGAGCCCCCGACCCTCGCTTCGCGGATAGCGGCTCTGACCTCGGGGATCGTGCGGAGGATTCTCATGCGGAGGGCTCCTCGGTTGCAGGGGCGGGGCGGGCGGTGATCGTGCGCGTGACGGCGGCGAGGGCGTCGAACAGGTCGGCCAACTCGAGCTCCGCCGCGGCGGCACGTTGGCGCGCGACGGTCGCCTCATCGCCCCGGGCGATGGGTCCGGTCAGAACCGCAGGAGCACCACTCGCCTCCCAGTTCTCGACCGTCCGCCGCACGAGCGGTGCCAGGAGCGCCCGCGCGTCGTCGCCGGGAACACCCGCGGCGGAGGCGAGCCTCTCCGCGGAGTCGAGGACGGTGAGGAGGAAGTTCGAGGCGAAGGACGCGGCAGCGTGGTAGCTCGCACGGTAAGCGTCGTCGACCGGGAACGGACGAGCGCCGAGGGCGATGGCGAGCTGTTCCGCGACCTCGCGCGCTGCGGACGTACGGCCGGCGACAGCGGCGCCGATGCCGTGGAACACCTCGGCCGACTCCGTGCCGGTGAAGGTCTGCAACGGGTGGAGGCTGAAATCCACGTCGTCGAGAGGGGTCGCACCGGAGACGTGTCCGAGCACACCGGCATGCGGGCGAGCCGTGAGGGCGGTCTCGGCAATCGCGGCATCCGGCACGCAGAGCACGACGATGTCCGCATCCGGGATTTGCTCCGCGCGGCCGAACGGGCCGAGCACGTCGAACCGCGCCGCGCGCAGCGCCCGCGCGAGTACGCGTCCGAGACGCCCGGCGCCGACGATGGCGATGGTCGTTCCTGGTGCGAGAGAAGAGGGTGTCTGCATGGGGATGCCCCGGTCCGGATCACGCGGTTCGGGTGCCAGAAGTATCCGCCCAGCAGAGCATCCCGTCCAAATCGGAGATCATTCCGCAATGCTGGAATCGCCAGGAGGTTTCATTCTGTTTAGAATGTGCGCCTCGCATTTGCCACTTCGCTCTTCGGCGGAATCGACGGACCCCTGAGGTGCGCGGACACACCCCAGGGGCTCCCTGCCAGCAGGGCTCAGTCGCGCGGCCAGACCGCGACGATCCCCGCTCCGATGACGGCGAGTGCCGCAGCACCGAGGAAGAGCCACGAGAACCCACCGGTGAGGGCGATCGTCGCAGAGGCTCCCTCCGCGGACAGGGCCGCGGTGCGCAGTCCCGCCACGGTGCCGAGTACCGCGAGCCCGACCGCACCACCGATCTGCTGACTCGTGTTGATCAACCCTCCGGCGAGACCGGATTCACCGCCGCCGACGCCGTCCACTGCAAGCTGGGTCGTCGCCACCACAGCCCCGCCGAGACCGGCTCCGACCAGGATCGTCGGCCCGAGCAGCTGCGTGAGGAAGGTGGCATCGAACGGCGCGGCTGCCAGCCAGGTGAGCCCTCCAGCCAGGACAAGCAGGGAGCCGATCAGGACCGGACGGGTGCCGACGCGAGCGATGAAGGAGGGCGCACCACCCGCGACGAGCACGAGCACGCCGGCGAGTGGCAGTTGCGAGAGACCAGCGGCGAGCGCGTCGTAGTAGAGCACGGCCTGCATGTAGACGGAGAGAGCGAAGAAGAGCGCGACCATCGCCGCCCCGGCGAGCATCATCACGATGTTCCCGAGCGCCAGGTTGCGGGTCCGGAAGACCGATAGGGGCACCAGGGGCTCTGCAGCACGCCGCTCGATAAGGACGAACGTGACACCCAGCACGAGCGCCGCTGCGAGCAGTGCCATCGGCAGCGGGTGCACGAATCCGAGCTGTTCGACAGCGCTGAAAGCTCCCACCAGAGCCACCAGAGCCGCCGTGACCGTGACAGCACCTGTCGCATCCAGGCGTCCGTGGCTACGGGCACCGTCGCGGGTGATGAGCAGGGGGATGGCGATCAGCACGAGCGCGCCCACGGGGACGTTGACGAAGAACACCCACTGCCAGCCGAGGGTGGCTGTGAGCACACCGCCGAGGAGCACTCCGGCCGCGGACCCGATCCCGGCGACGGCTCCCCACACGCCGAGGGCCTTCGTGCGCTCCCTGTCGGCGGGGAAGAGATGGGTGAGCAGCGCCAGCGCCGCGGGGGCGAGGAGCGCGGCCGAGGCGCCCTGGAGAGCCCTCGCGCCGAGGAGCATCTCGCTCGACAAGGAGAGCCCGGCGAGCGCGGAAGCCGCGACGAAGCCGCCCGTTCCGATCAGGAACACGCGGCGGTGCCCGTAGCGGTCGGCGAGACGTCCGCCGAGGAGGAGGAGTCCTCCGAAGGCGAGCACGTAGGCGGTGATCACCCAGGCGAGGGCGGCGGTGCTCATGTCGAGCTGGGCACCGAGCACGGGGAGGGCGATGTTCACGATCGAGGCGTCGAGCACGACGAGGAACTGCGCGAGGGCGAGCACACCTAGGGCGAGCCAACGTCTCGAGCTGCGCGGTGCAGCGGCGGTTCCTGTCATGGTGGCGGTGGGAGCGGTCATGGGATTCTCCTGTTCTTGTTCGGTGGTTGCATTCGGTTCGCCTCCTAGTTTGAGTGACCACTCACTCACTCTTGAAGGCAAGCGAAAGTCCCGCCCGAGGACCGAAGTCAGTCTGGGTGGGTGATCCCCTTGGTCAGCAGAGCGACCCAGTCCCCTGGGCGCCCGTCGAGCTGGGTGGTGACGATCAGGTGGCAGAGCTGCCCGTAGGCGATGAACCGCTGCACGTCGGCATCTTCGGCGCGAGAGCGCTGCCGGGCGAATACGGTGATTCGCTCGAGCCCCGCACGAAGCGCCTCGCCGATGGCCGGGATCTCCGCCACCGACTGCGCATGCACCTGCAGCATGAGCAGCTTCCGGTCGGAGATGAGGTGCGCGTAGGCGTCTCCCATCGCGTCGAGCAGCCCCGCGGGCGAGGTGTCGCCCGCGGCGTCCGCGCCTTCTTCGAGGGCGACGAGAATCGCGTCGAAGCAGGCTTCGAGGGCGACGACGAACAGGGCCTCCTTGCCCGCGTAGAGCTTGAAGACGTAGGCCGGCGAGATCTTGGCCTCGCGGGCGACGTCAGCGACGGTCGTGCCGTGATACCCGCCTCGCGCGAAGGCCACCAGCGCTGCCGCGGCGACGACGGGCTTGCGGGCGTCTGCCGTGGAGAGGACCGAACTGCGCGTCGTGGACATATGAGTGACTATACACTCACTCTCTCGGATCGACAAGAGTTGTCCTCATCTCGGCCCTCTCGGCCACCGTGCCCGACCTCACTCCGGCGGCCGTGCGGGGACGGCCGCACTGTGGAACGCACTCAGCCCCGGGATCGGTCTCGTGCCCGGAGCTCGGCCTACATCATGCTCGCGGCGCTGGCCGGAATCGTCGACCGGGAAGCGGTGCGCCTGGGCTGCGGGATCATCGTCATCGCGCCGGCAGGGATCGCGTTCACGCTGCGCATGCGCCGCGTGGCATAGAAGCGCTCGAAAGTCGATCGCTCAACGTCAGCGCACGACTAGTTCCGGCGTGATCAGCGCATGGGCGGAGCCCGCCTCCAAGGTGCGCGGAGCGACGATCTCGCCCGTCGGGCCCATGAGCAGTTCGAGGACCGCCGTGGCCACATCCTCCGGCCGCTGCTCGACGCTCGTGAAGCCCAGAGCCTCCGCGGTCGGCGTGTTGTCGAAGCCTGTCACGGGCAAGGAGAGTCCTGCCGAGGCGACGGCCAGCAGCGCACCGACGGCGAGCGAGTCGCTGGCGCACACGAGGGCATCCGGTGCCGGCCCCGCGGCGAGCGCCGCCTCCACGCAGGCCCGCGCGAGCGGAACACCCTCCTCCGCCGTCAGCCGCGCACCGTGCGCTCCGGCCGCAGCCATCGCCTCACGCCAGCCGCGCTCGCGGTCGTCGCCGGTCCCCGAGCCCGCCGGCCATCCGAGGAACATGACGTCGCTGCCGCGGTTCAGCGCGTGCTCGGTCGCGGCGCGCGTGCCTGCGGCGCCGTCGACGTCGACCCAGAGGTGATGCGGATCGGCGATGTCGTCCTCACCCCACGGTCGGCCGAACGAGATGAAGGGCAGCCCGTCCCGATCCAGACTGCGCACGCGCGGGTCGTCGCGCGAGGTGCCGGTGATGATCGCGGCGTCGATCTCCGACCCCTCCCAGAGCTCCGACAGCCGCTGGATCTCCTCTTCGCGCGTACGGGCGGCGTAGACCAGCATCCGCATGCCGCGCTCGCTCGCGCGCTCGGTGATCGCATGCACGAATCGATCGAGGACGACGCCGGAGATCCCGCCGAGATACGGATCGAGGCGGATGCCGATCGTGGAGCTCCGCCGCAGCCGCAGCCGCCGTGCGGCCGCATGACGTCGGTAGCCGAGCTCATGGATCGCCGCGATCACGCGTTCCCTGGTCGCCGGTCGGACGATGTCCGGGGTGTTGAGCACGTTCGAGACCGTCTGTCGCGAGACGCCAGCGCGCTCGGCGACGTCTTCGACGGTCGGCGCCTTCACTATCGAACCTCCTCGCTCGCGCACGGGTTGACACTTCCCGCGACTCGCCCTTAGCCTATTCCACGCAGAGTTTGATCGTTCAAATTTCTGCGCACGATCCCGCACGGTCCTCCCGAGACCGTCGCCCGCAGTGACTCATCAAAGGAGAGAGACCATGACACGGCACACCACTCGCGCAGTCTTCGGCACCGGGGCGGTGCTCCTCACCGGCGCGCTCGTGCTCACCGGCTGCGGATCCGGTTTCGCAGGAGACGACACGAAGGCGGACGCCGAGGGCCTCACCTCCTCCGACGACGCGCTCACGGTCCTGATCGGCTCGTCCGGCGACGCCGAGACCGCCGCCGTGCAGTCCGCCGTCGACGCGTGGTCGGCCGATTCCGGGACGAAGGTCACGGTGCAGGTGGCCAGCAACCTCGACCAGGAGCTGTCGCAGGGCTTCGCCGCCGGCGACCCGGCCGATCTCTTCTACCTCTCGACCGACCAGGCCTCCGGCTACGCGGCCAACGGATCGCTCAAGGCCTATGGCGACCAGCTCACCAACAAGGACGACTTCTACCCCTCGCTCGTAGAGAACTTCACGGTCGACGGCACGTTCTACTGCGCGCCCAAGGACTTCTCGACGCTGTCCCTCATCATCAACACGCAGATGTGGACCGAGGCCGGCCTCACCGACGCCGACCTCCCGAAGACGTGGGACGACCTCGCCGCCGTCGCGCAGAAGCTCACGACCGCCGACCACGTCGGTCTCGCCTTCGGCGCCGAGTATCAGCGCGTGGGCGTCTTCATGGCCCAGGCAGGGGGCGGTCTCGTCAGCGACGGCACGGTCATCGCTGATGACGCCGCCAACGTCGAGGCGCTCGACTACGTGAAGTCGCACCTCGTCGACGGCACGTTCGCGTATGCCAAGGACGTCGGGGCGGGCTGGGGCGGCGAAGCCCTCGGCAAGCAGTCCGCGGCCATGGTGATCGAGGGCAACTGGATCACCGGAGCGCTCTCGAACGACTACAGCACCCTGGAGTACACCGTCGCCGAGCTCCCCGAGGGCGCCGGTGGCAAGGGCACGCTCCAGTTCACGAACTGCTGGGGCATGGCCGCCGACAGCCCGAACCAGCAGGCAGCCCTCGACCTGGTGGAGTACCTCACGAGCGCCGACAGCCAGCTCGCATTCTCGAAGGCCTTCGGCCCGATGCCGTCGATCAAGTCCGCCGCCGCGGACTGGACGTCGGCGAACCCGACCCTGGAGGCCTTCCTCGCCGGCGCGGACTACGCGCAGTTCCCGCCGAACCAGGCCGGAACCGCCGACGTCATCGCGGACTTCAACTCGCAGCTCGAGTCGCTGAAGACCACCGACCCGATGACGATCCTCGACGCGGTGCAGTCGAACCTCGAAGCGGTCGTCGAGTAACCATGGCGGTCAAGGCAACGCCTCGTCGCGGCAGGGCCTCCGGGCTCCGCCGCGGCGAGGCGGCAGCCGGATGGCTGTTCACGGCGCCGGTGATCGTGATCCTCGGCGTCTTCCTCCTCATCCCCGTCGTGATGGCGCTCTGGGTGAGCGTCTCGGACTGGGCCGGACGCGGCAGCCCCCTCTCCGGATCGGTGTCGTTCGTCGGCGCCGACAACTTCGCCGCCGTGCTCACCGACGGCGGTCTCGCCACGAAGGACTTCGGCACGGCTCTGCGCAACAACGCGTGGTACGTCCTGCTCGTCGTCCCGCTGCAGACCGCCCTCGCCCTGTTCCTCGCCATCCTGGTCAACCGCGCCATGCTCCGCGGCCGCGGGTTCTTCCGCACGGCCTACTACTTCCCGTCCGTGACCAGCTCCGTCGCGATCACCGTGCTGTGGATGTTCCTCTTCACCGCGAGCGGAGCCGTGAACGACGTGCTCTCGTGGTTCGGCATCAACGGTCCCAATTGGTTCAACGATCCGCGCGGCATCCTCCACCTCGCACTCGGCACGGTCGGCGTCGATGCCGGCCCCGCAGCCCTCACGCAGGGCGGCACGCTCGGAGTGTCGTGGTGGGAGTGGCTCGCGGGCCCCTCCGTCGCGATGAGCGCCTACATCCTGATGGCGATCTTCACGACCTCGGGCACGTTCATGCTCATCTTCCTCGCCGGCCTCCAGAACCTCGGCGCCGACGTCGACGAGGCCGCCATGATGGACGGCGCGAACGGTTGGCAGCGCTTCTGGCGCATCACCCTCCCTCAGCTGCGTCCGACGCTCTTCACCGTGCTCACCCTCGGTCTCATCGGCTGCTGGCAGGTGTTCGACCAGATCTACACGGGCACACGAGGAGCGCCCAGCAAGACCACGCTCACCCCGGCCTATCTGTCGTATCAGACCGCATTCCAGAACCAGGAGTGGGGGCAGGGTGCGGCGATCGCATTCATGCTCTTCGTGATCATCGTGATCTTCACGCTCCTGCAACGGTGGGTGCTGCGCGATCGGCCGGTCTCGAAGCGTCGCATCCGCGCCTACCAGTCCTCCTCGAAGGGAGCATCGTCATGAAACGGCTCTCCCCCAAGCAGTTGACCTGGCAGATCGCGCTCTACGCCCTGCTGATCGTCCTCGCGATCATCTACATCTACCCGTTCCTCATCCAGGTGGCGACGAGCTTCAAGACCGACGAGGATGCCGCCTCCAGCGGAGTCACGCTCATCCCCGAGGTCTGGACGTTCGCGGCGTACGAGCGGCTGTTCCGCAACTCCGACTTCCCGTCGTGGTTCGTCAACAGCGCGATCGTGACGATCTTCGTCACGATCGGCCGCGTGTTCTTCAACTCCCTCGCCGGGTACGCTCTCGCCCGGCTGCGCTTCCGCGGACGCGGTGTCGTCTTCGCGGCGCTGATCGCCGTGATGTCGGTGCTGGCCGTGGTGCTGCTGATCCCCAAGTTCCTCGTGATCAACCAGCTCGGCATCTTCAACTCCTATGCCGGGATGATCCTGCCGCTGCTCGTCGATGCGGCCGGGGTGTTCATCATGAAGAACTTCTTCGAATCGATCCCCGAGTCGGTCGAGGAGCAGGCGCGGATCGACGGCGCCGGCACGTTCCGGCTGTTCTGGTCCGTGGTCCTGCCGATGGCGACGCCCGCCCTCGTGACGATCGTCATCCTGTCGTTCCAGGGTTCGTGGAACGAGCTCAGCCACTTCATCGTGTCGACCAACGACCCCGCGCTGACCACCCTGACCAAGGGCGTCGCGTCGCTGGCCAGCGGCGGACTCAGCCAGGGCACCCAGTACCCGCTCAAGCTGGCGGCGGCGCTCATCATGACGATCCCCGTCGCCGTGATGTTCTTCGTCTTCCAGCGCCGCATCATGAACTCCACAGAAGGAGCCGTCAAGGAATGACCCCCTCCCCGCCCCTCCAGCCGCTGCTGGACGACGCCATGATCATGCTCGAGGCGCCGACCCAGGCATGGTCCGACGACGTCGGCCGCATGGGCACCGCGCCGATCCACGGCATCTATCACGGCGACGTGCGACACATCCGGAGCATCGAGATCGCGGTCGACGGCACCGCACTCGAGTCCATCGGCTGCGCTTCACCGGTGCCGCAGCAGACGGTCCTGACGGATCTGCTCCGAGGGCTCGACGACGGATCGGCCGATCCGAAGGTGCGGATGGACCGCGACCGGCGGATCGCCGCGGGCTCGTTCACCGAGCGCATCACGGTCGCCTCCCACCTGCTCACCGAGATCCCGGTGGCCATCACGGTGCGCGTCGTCCCCGACTTCGCGCCGATGCAGCAGGTCAAGGCCGGACTCGGCGCCGATGTGACGTGGAGCTGGGACGGATCCGTCTGCCGCGCGGGAGAGGCATCATTCACGCTCGCCGCCCCCGCGGCCACCGTGACGCACGACGCCAGCGCCCTGGTGCTGCGGTGGGACGTGGTGGTGCCCCCGCGGGGATCCGTCGCCGTGGACTGGTCGGCAGACCTCGATGACCCGAGCCTCGTGGTCACGGCCGCGCGGCCATCGCGTGCCCCGAGACCCGAGGCCCCCGCCGACTCACGTGCCGCGCGCTGGATGGAGCAGGCGATCGCCGACCTCTCCGCCCTGCGCCTCGCCCTTCCCGCACATCCCGATGACGCGTTCTATGCCGCCGGTGCGCCCTGGTTCTTCACCCTCTTCGGGCGGGATTCGCTCTGGGCCGCGCGGCTCGCCCTCGCCGTCGACCCCGACATCGCGGCCTCGACGCTGCGGGTGCTGGCCCGGCTCCAGGGCACCGCGCACGACGCATCGGCCGCCGAGGCGCCGGGCAAGATCGCCCATGAGCTGCGCAGCGGTGTCCTGTCACTTCCCCACGAGGACGTGCACCTCCCCCCGCTGTACTACGGCACAGTGGATGCGACCCCGCTCTGGATCTGCCTGCTCGCCGACGCCCACGCCGGGGGGATGTCCGAGCGCGAGGTGCGGGCGCTGCTTCCCGCGCTGCGTGCGGCATTGACCTGGATGACGGTGCACGGCGACGCCTCGGGCAGCGGATTCATCGACTACGCGGACGAGTCGGGCCACGGGCTCGCGAACCAGGGGTGGAAGGACTCCGGCGACTCGATCCAGTGGCGCGACGGCCGCCTGGCCGAGGGGCCGATCGCCCTGAGCGAGGTGCAGGGCTATGCGTATGAGGCGGCGATCCGCGGCGCAGACCTGCTCGACACCTTCGGCGAACCCGGTGCTGCCGAGCTCCGGGTCTGGGCCGCGGACCTCCGCGAACGCTTCCGCGCCGCGTACTGGGTGACCACGCCCGAGGGCCGCTACCCGGCGATCGCCCTCGACGCGCACGGCGCCCCGGTCGACACGCTCACGAGCAACATCGGCCACCTCATCGGCACCGGCATCCTCGATCCCGACGAGGAGCAGGCGTGCGCGGCGCTGCTGACGGCACCGAGCATGTCCAGCGGCTACGGCATCCGCACCATGTCGACCGGCGCCGCCGGCTATTGGCCGCTGAGCTATCACGGCGGCAGCGTGTGGGCGCATGACACCGCCATCGCCGTGCACGGCATGATGCGAGCCGGACTCGACACCGAGGCGAGGATGATCGCGGGGCAGCTGCTCGACCTCGCAGAAGGCTTCGACTACCGCGTGCCCGAGCTGCATTCCGGCGATGCCCTGGTGCCCGGTGGCGCGCCCCTGCCCTACCCCGCGGCCTGCCGTCCGCAGGCGTGGTCGGCCGCCGCAGCCGTCGTCGTCACGCAGGCGCTCGGGTGATCCGGAGCGATCGGCTGAGCGCCCCGTGGCCTCAGCCGATCGCTCGCCCGTCCTTCCAGACTGCCCGCACGAGCGGAACGCCGGGTCGATAGGCGAGGTGGATGCGGGTCGGCGCGTCGAGCAGCACGAGGTCGGCTCTGGCGCCGGGTGCGATCACGCCCACGTCGTCGCGGCGGAGCGCCTTCGCGCCCCCGGCGGTCGCCGCCCAGACGGCCTCGGCCGGAGTCATCCCCATGTCGCGCACGGCCACGGCGATGCAGAACGGCATCGACGAGGTGAAGCTCGACCCCGGGTTCGTGTCGCAGGCCAGGGCAACGGTCACTCCCGCGTCGATCAGGCGGCGGGCGTCGGGATACGGCTGCCGCGTCGAGAACTCGACCCCCGGCAGCAGCGTGAGCACGGTGTCGGAGCCGGCGAGCGCGTCGACGTCGGCATCCGTCAGATAGGTGCCGTGATCGATGGATGCCGCACCGAGCTCGACCGCCAGACGCACACCCTCCCCCGGACCGAGCTGGCTCGCATGCACCCGGGGCACGAGGCCGCGCGTGATGCCGGCTTCCAGCACCCGGCGTGACTGCAGCACCGTGAAGGCGCCGGTCTCGCAGAACACGTCGACCCACTTCGCGTGCGGTGCGCAGGCATCGAGCATGGGCCCGGTGACCAGATCGACGTACTCGTCCGGCCGGTCGGCATACTCGGCAGGCACGACGTGCGCTCCGAGGAAGGTCACCTCGGGTGTCACCTCTGCGGCCAGGCGCACGAGGCGCTCCTCGTCGGCGACGCTCAGCCCGTAGCCGCTCTTGATCTCGACGGTCGTCGTGCCCTGCGCGAGCATCTCGTCGAGGAAGCCGCGCAGGCGTGCGCGCAGCTCGTCATCGGAGGCGGCACGGGTCGCGGCGACGGTCGAGCGGATGCCGCCGGCAGCGTACTTCTGCCCTGCCATGCGGGCCTCGAACTCGGCCGCGCGGTCGCCCGCGAAGACCAGGTGGCTGTGACTGTCGACGAACCCGGGGATCACCGCACGCCCACCGGCGTCGACGACCTCATCGACCTCCGGTGCGTCCGCGACGGCGCCCACCCAGGCGATCCGCTCGCCCTCGATCAGCACCGCGGCATCGAGAACGGTCCCGGTGAGGTCGCCGCCGGTGGAGACGTTGGTGGTCAGTTCCGCGATGTTCGTGATGAGCGTCGACATGCCCTCACCCTCTCAGAGCATCGGCACGTTGAGGCCGCGCTCGCGCGCCACCTCACGGGCGTGCTCGTATCCGGCGTCGACGTGCCGCATCACTCCGGTGCCCGGATCGTTCGTCAGCACGCGTTCGAGCTTCTCTGCCGCGAGGGCGCTGCCGTCGGCGACCGTGACCTGACCGGCGTGGATGGAGCGGCCGATGCCGACGCCGCCGCCATGGTGCAGCGACACCCAGGAGGCACCGGATGCCGTGTTGAGCAGGGCGTTCAGCAGGGGCCAGTCGGCGATCGCGTCGGAGCCGTCCTTCATGGCCTCGGTCTCGCGGTACGGCGATGCCACGGAGCCTGCGTCGAGGTGGTCGCGACCGATCACGATCGGGGCCGACAGCTCGCCCGAGGCGACCATCTCGTTGAACTTGAGCCCGGCGAGGTGGCGCTCCTTGTAGCCGAGCCAGCAGATGCGGGCGGGCAGCCCCTCGAAGTGCACCTTCTCCCCGGCCTTCTCGAGCCAGCGGTGCAGGGCGGCATCCTCGGGGAAGAGCTCGGCGATGGCCCGGTCGGTCTTGTAGATGTCTTCCGGGTCACCGGAGAGGGCAGCCCAGCGGAACGGCCCGCGTCCTTCCTCGAACTGCGGGCGGATGTACGCCGGCACAAACCCGGGGAACTCGAACGCCCGGTCGAACCCGCCCAGCTGCGCTTCGGCCCTGATCGAGTTGCCGTAGTCGAACACAGCGGCCCCCGCATCCTGGAAGGCCACCATCGCCGCGACGTGCGCGGCCATCGATTCGCGCGAGCGGCGCGTGAACTCCTCCGGGTCGCGCGCAGCCTCGGCCTTCCAGTCCGCGACCGTGATGCCGAGCGGCAGGTAGGCGAGCGGATCGTGGGCACTGGTCTGATCGGTCACGATGTCGATCGGCACGCCGCGGCGCCGCAGCTCGGGGAAGACCTCGGCCGCGTTGCCGACCACGCCGACCGAGAGGGCTTCGCCCGCCTCCTTGGCGGCGACGACCCGGGCGACGGCCGCATCGAGGTCGGTCGTGTACTCGTCGAGGTAGCCGTGCTCCACGCGACGGGCGAGACGCGACTCATCCACATCGACGATCAGCACCGCTCCGTCGTTCAGAGTCACGGCGAGCGGCTGGGCGCCGCCCATGCCACCGGCTCCACCGGTGAGGGTGAGGGTGCCGCGGAGCGAGTCGCGGCCGAGCGAGCGGGCGACGGCCGCGAACGTCTCGTACGTGCCCTGCAGGATTCCCTGCGTGCCGATGTAGATCCAGGATCCGGCGGTCATCTGCCCGTACATGATGAGGCCGAGATCTTCGAGCTTGCGGAACTCGGGCCAGTTCGCCCAGTCCCCCACCAGGTTGGAGTTGGCGATCAGCACACGCGGCGCCCACTCGTGGGTGCGGAAGACGCCGACCGGCTTGCCCGACTGCACCAGCAGGGTCTCATCCGGTTCGAGCTCGTCGAGAGTGCGCACGATCGCGTCGTACGCCTCCCAGCTGCGCGCGGCCTTGCCGGTGCCGCCGTAGACGACCAGGTCTTCGGGGTGCTCGGCGACCTCGGGATCGAGGTTGTTCATCAGCATGCGCTTGGCGGCTTCGGCGCCCCAGCTCTTCGCGGTGCGCTGGTTGCCGCGGGCGGCGCGGACGACGCGGGGTCCGGATACGGGGGACTCAGCCATGGGTGTGCTCCTTTGCGATGCGGGCGACGGCGCCCGACTGGACGAGTGCGGTGACGGCTTCCATCTCGGGCGAGAGGAAGCGGTCGGGGCCGGGACCGGCGGCGACGGTGCGCACCAGGTCGCGCACGGCACCGGTCGCGGGTCCGGCCTGCAGCGGGGCGCGCAGGTCGAGGGCGCGGGCACCGGTGAGGATCTCGATCGCGAGCACGCGTCCGAGTCCGTCGATCGCGCGTCGCAGCTTGCGCGCGGCGGCCCAACCCATCGACACGTGGTCCTCCTGCATGGCGGATGACGGGATCGAGTCGACGGATGCCGGCACCGCGAGGCGCTTGAGCTCGGAGACGATTCCGGCGGCCGCGTACTGCGCGATCATGAGACCGGAGTCGACGCCGACCTCATCGGCCAGGAACGGCGGGAGTCCGTGGCTGCGTGCCGGATCCAGCGCGCGGTCCGTACGACGCTCGGAGACCGAGGCGACGTCGGCGACCGAGATCGCGAGGAAGTCGAGGACGGCCGCGACGGGAGCGCCGTGGAAGTTGCCGTTGGACTCGATGCGGCCGTCGAGGGTGATGACGGGGTTGTCGATCACGCTGGCGAGCTCGCGCCCGGCGATTAGCGCCGCATGGGCGAGGGTGTCGCGCGCGGCGCCGTGCACCTGGGGCGAGCAGCGCAGCGAGTAGGCATCCTGCACCCGGCCGTCGTCCGGTCCCTTGTGGCTCGCGACCATGGGGGAGTCGCCGAGGAACGCGCGCAGGTTCGCCGCCGATTCGGACTGTCCTGTCTGGGCGCGCAGCGCCATCAGGTCGGCGGCGAACACGGCGTCGGTGCCGAGCTGCGATTCGACCGACATCGCCGCGGCGATGTCGGCGGTGAGCAGAAGGGTCTCCAGGTCGTGGAGTGCCAGCACCAGCATGCCGAGCATGCCGTCGGTGCCGTTGATGAGTGCCAGCCCCTCCTTCTCGACGAGGGTGAGCGGCTCGATGCCCGCGGCGGCGAGGGCGTCGGATGCGGGAACCAGCGCGCCGGAGGCATCGCGCACGTCGCCTTCGCCCATCGTGGCCAGGGCGATGTGGGCGAGAGGTGCGAGGTCGCCCGAGCAGCCGAGCGAGCCGTACTCGCGCACCACGGGCGTGATGCCGGAGTTGAGCAGGGCCGCGTAGGTCTCGACGACGACCGGGCGGACGCCCGTGCGCCCGGAGGCGAGCGTCTGCAGGCGCAGGAGCTGAAGACCGCGGACGACCTCGCGCTCGACCTCGGCGCCCGTGCCGGCGGCGTGCGAGCGGATCAGGCTGGCCTGCAGCTGCAGGCGGCGGTCGGGAGCGATGAACGTGGTCGCGAGGGCCCCGAAGCCGGTGGAGACTCCGTAGTGCGGGTTCGGATCAGCCGCGAGGCCGTCGATCACGCGGCGGGTGTCGGCGACGCGTGCGAGCGCCTCCGCGTCGATCTGGACGGGAGCGTCGTGGCGGACGACAGCGACGACATCGGCGGGAGACAGCGGAGCCGCTCCGACCAGCACGGGGGCAAGTTCGGTCATGTTCTGATTCCACACCCGCGGTGTCGACGGGGATACCCGTTCGTGCGATGATTTGTCTGTGATCCCAGACAGGAGTGCGGCCTCCCGCGCAGCCGAGCCGCAGGTCCCGGCGGCCGAGAACACCCTCCGCATCCTCAGCTACCTCGCAGGACGCCCGGCTCCTGTGGCGGCATCTGCGATCGCGCGCGAGCTCGACCTGCCGCGCTCCACGGTCTATCACCTCCTCACCACGCTGGCCGCGCACGGCTTCGTGCTGCATCTCCGTGAGGAGCAGCGATGGGGCCTGGGCACCTCGGCGTTCGAGCTGGCCGGCGGCTACACCCGCCAGCAGCCGCTCGCCCGACTCGGCCGACCGCTGATCGCCGCGCTGTCCGACCGCCTCGGCGAGAGCGCCCACCTCGCCGTGATGAGCGGTGGCGACGTGCTCTACATCGTCGAGGAGCGCGCACCCCGCCGCCCCGCCCTCGTGACGGATGTCGGCGTACGCCTTCCTGCGCACCTCACCGCGAGCGGGCGGGCGATGCTGGCCGCCCTGCCCCGGGAACAGGTGCGCGCGCTGTATCCGAGCGCGTCGGCGTTCCCCGACCGCACAGGGCTGGGGCCGCGTCGCCCCGCAGAGCTGCGCGAGCTCCTGCGGGAAGTACGAGCACGCGGCTATGCGGTCGAGGACAGCGAGGTGGCAGACGGGCTCCGATCGGTCGGAGCCGTCGTGCGCGACCACACCGGCTGGCCGGTCGCCGCGGTGGCTGTCACGTGGGGCGGCGAAGGACTCGATGAGCGGACGCTCGCGGATGCCGTCATCGACACCGCGGGTGTTCTGGAGTCGCGGATCAAACGGTGAGCATCGATGCACGTCTTCGTCGCTCGCCTTAACGAAGAAGAGCCACCCCTTGCGGGATGGCTCTTGCTTCTGTTTCGTACGCACTCGCGTGTAAACGCAAAATGGCCACCCAACGATGGGTGGCCATTTTGACCAAAAGGAGTCCGGCGGTGTCCTACTCTCCCACAGGGTCCCCCCTGCAGTACCATCGGCGCTGTGAGGCTTAGCTTCCGGGTTCGGAATGTAACCGGGCGTTTCCCTCACGCTATGGCCGCCGAAACACTATTGATGTTTCAATCAAACACATAACAAAGTCATTGTTGTTATGCGGTTCTCGACCGTACATCGAGAACCACTCAGTGGACGCGTAGCACCAACAAACGGTGTGTTATCAAGTCATCGGCTTATTAGTACCAGTCAGCTGCATGCATTACTGCACTTCCACATCTGGCCTATCAACCCAGTAGTCTGGCTGGGAGCCTCTCACCCGAAGGTATGGAAATCTCATCTTGAGGCCGGCTTCCCGCTTAGATGCTTTCAGCGGTTATCCATCCCGAACGTAGCTAATCAGCGGTGCTCCTGGCGGAACAACTGACACACCAGAGGTTCGTCCAACCCGGTCCTCTCGTACTAGGGTCAGATCCTCTCAAATTTCCTACGCGCGCAGCGGATAGGGACCGAACTGTCTCACGACGTTCTAAACCCAGCTCGCGTACCGCTTTAATGGGCGAACAGCCCAACCCTTGGGACCTACTCCAGCCCCAGGATGCGACGAGCCGACATCGAGGTGCCAAACCATGCCGTCGATATGGACTCTTGGGCAAGATCAGCCTGTTATCCCCGAGGTACCTTTTATCCGTTGAGCGACAGCGCTTCCACAAGCCACTGCCGGATCACTAGTCCCGACTTTCGTCCCTGCTCGACCTGTCAGTCTCACAGTCAAGCTCCCTTGTGCACTTACACTCGACACCTGATTGCCAACCAGGTTGAGGGAACCTTTGGGCGCCTCCGTTACTTTTTGGGAGGCAACCGCCCCAGTTAAACTACCCACCAGGCACTGTCCCTGAACCGGATTACGGTTCGAAGTTAGATATCCAGAGTGACCAGAGTGGTATTTCAACAATGACTCCACACGAACTAGCGTCCATGCTTCAAAGTCTCCCACCTATCCTACACAAGCCACACCGAACACCAATACCAAGCTGTAGTAAAGGTCACGGGGTCTTTCCGTCCTGCTGCGCGTAACGAGCATCTTTACTCGTAATGCAATTTCGCCGAGTTCGCGGTTGAGACAGTTGGGAAGTCGTTACGCCATTCGTGCAGGTCGGAACTTACCCGACAAGGAATTTCGCTACCTTAGGATGGTTATAGTTACCACCGCCGTTTACTGGGGCTTAAATTCTCAGCTTCGCCTTGCGGCTAACCGGTCCTCTTAACCTTCCAGCACCGGGCAGGCGTCAGTCCGTATACATCGTCTTGCGACTTGGCACGGACCTGTGTTTTTAGTAAACAGTCGCTACCCACTAGTCTCTGCGGCCTCCAAACGCTTTCGGGAGTAAATCCCTATACGCCGAAGGCCCCCCTTCTCCCGAAGTTACGGGGGCATTTTGCCGAGTTCCTTAACCACGATTCTCTCGATCTCCTTGGTATTCTCTACCTGACCACCTGAGTCGGTTTGGGGTACGGGCGGCTAGAACCTCGCGTCGATGCTTTTCTTGGCAGCATAGGATCACCCACTTTTTATCCGCATCGTGTCTCAGCCTATGTGAATCGCGGATTTGCCTACGACTCGGCCTACGCACTTGCACCAGGACAACCATCGCCTGGCTTGGGCTACCTTCCTGCGTCACACCTGTTAATACGCTAACCGCACCAGAATGGGGTCGTGCGCTAGGCCCAGAGCGTCACCCCGAAGGGATCAGTCACTGGGATTCAGACACTTAGCACTACTGGATTAGCTTGGGCGGTTCTTCGCCGGTACGGGAATATCAACCCGTTGTCCATCGACTACGCCTGTCGGCCTCGCCTTAGGTCCCGACTTACCCAGGGAAGATTAGCTTGACCCTGGAACCCTTGGTCTTTCGGAGGACGTGTTTCTCACACGTCATTCGCTACTCATGCCTGCATTCTCACTCGTGTAGCCTCCACGGCTGGTTTACACCGCCGCTTCGCTGGCCACACGACGCTCTCCTACCCATCAACACGGCTGGACCACGAAGGCCTACCAATAATGTCAATGCCACAACTTCGGTGGCGTGCTTGAGCCCCGTTACATTGTCGGCGCGGAATCACTTGACCAGTGAGCTATTACGCACTCTTTCAAGGGTGGCTGCTTCTAAGCCAACCTCCTGGTTGTCAAGGCAACTCCACATCCTTTCCCACTTAGCACGCGCTTTGGGACCTTAGTTGGTGGTCTGGGTTGTTTCCCTCTCGACTATGAAGCTTATCCCCCACAGTCTCACTGCTGCGCTCTCACTTACCGGCATTCGGAGTTTGGCTGACGTCAGTAACCTTGTAGGGCCCATCGGCCATCCAGTAGCTCTACCTCCGGCAAGAAACACGCAACGCTGCACCTAAATGCATTTCGGAGAGAACCAGCTATCACGAAGTTTGATTGGCCTTTCACCCCTATCCACAGCTCATCCCCTCAGTTTTCAACCTAAGTGGGTTCGGTCCTCCACGACGTCTTACCGTCGCTTCAACCTGGCCATGGATAGATCACTTCGCTTCGGGTCTAGGACATGCGACTGAATCGCCCTATTCAGACTCGCTTTCGCTACGGCTACCCCACACGGGTTAACCTCGCCACATATCGCTAACTCGCAGGCTCATTCTTCAAAAGGCACGCTGTCACCCCTACTAAGGAGGCTCCAACGGTTTGTAAGCAAACGGTTTCAGGTACTATTTCACTCCCCTCCCGGGGTACTTTTCACCTTTCCCTCACGGTACTTGTCCGCTATCGGTCATCTGGGAGTATTTAGGCTTATCAGGTGGTCCTGACAGATTCACACGGGATTTCACGGGCCCCGTGCTACTTGGGATACTCTTCGCGCCAAGAGAGGCATTTCGACTACGGGGTTGGCACCCTCTATGACCGGCCTTTCAAGACCGTTCGTCTATACCTTCTTGTAACGCCGCCATCTCGGCAGAGATGACTGAAAAGTCCCACA
>JAESGQ010000130.1_pt1 | contig 43119 bp, 39 predicted proteins | sample 9266251 | NCBI WGS metagenome assembly JAESGQ01 (sample SAMN17056778, study PRJNA650883) | algae metagenome | isolation source: Kaiparowitsia implicata GSE-PSE-MK54-09C and co-occurring heterotrophs from... | place: USA: Kaiparowits Plateau, Grand Staircase Escalante National Monument, UT ... | reverse complement strand
AACGCGAACTGGTCATAGCTCAGGTTGCTGGAGTATTCTTTAGTCATAGCTCTCACGGGGCTTGAGGATTTGTACTACAGCCTATACCGTGTGAGCTTTTTTACTGTCTCTCAGGCTTTTAAAACAGCTTCTAAGCGAATTTATGGCCTATATGCTGCTAATGTTTTGATTCGCAATGCAGAAAGGCACCAGTATGTTTCGCCGTTTGAACGCGCGATCGCTCCAACTGCTAGCCTACTGAACTCCAGTCTACTGATATAGAAAACCGGCGAGCAGAAGCGGCACCAGCAGGGCCACCACCACGATCACTACGACTGTGGTGGCATCTATTTTGACGAGGTTCTTTTCGGCTTGCTTATCTAGGTCGGTGGGGTTTGGTTTAGGCATGAGACGGAGCCAAATTCGTCGGGCGATCGCACACTAACAGATCGCGATACTTGAATTTTCGCAGGTTTTTTTGAAAATATGGAGCATCCGCAATCTAGCTGAATTATATCTATGTGAATTTTGCAATGTGAATTTTGCAGCTCTAGGTTTGTGAACAGGATAGTTGTTCGGTTCAGCTATTGCTACAGCTTCTGCGCTAACCAGTTTCTGCGCTAACCAGCTTCTGCGCTAACCGTTTGCGCTGGAACTAGCTTGACGATTTTCAGCGTCAGCGAATCCATTAGAACGTGGGCTTAATTGGGGTTCTGGTTGCCACAGGTTGCCCAGCGGCATCACAAACGGATTGACCCCTAGGGGCAATTGGTGAATGGGGCGATCGCCCGCTAGCATCTCATTTTCAAGCTGATGCAGGCTGTGAAGAATAGCTTGGCGGATTGCAGGCTCTGTTTCATGCGATAGCATCAGTTGCAAACAGTGGGTGACCACATCCTGAATCGCTCGATGATGCTTGCCGGCTGGCTCTGTCAAGGCTAGTAGAGTGACTTGGTGCAGCGCCACTCGGCGTTTTAGAGGATTAGGGTGGGATAAAGCATTGAGGATTGTAGACAGGTCTTCAGTTGGAGTCTGGCGGACGCGGGGACGCGGGGATGCAGGGGCACCCACCCATCCCAATATCAGCAATGCCATTGCGCCCTGAAGCAGCACCCCTCCGACCAGCGCTAAGTTGTGGTCGCTTCCCCAAAGGGCGATCGCAGATCCGCTAGAGACGGCTGCCGTCACGCCTCCGGCAATCGCCAATAGCCCTTGCCGCTGAGATCGGGTGGTGAGCGATCGCCAGCGTTTGGGCAGTTGCCATTTTCCAGTATAGAGGGCGTAGAGCCAAAATGCTGCGGCCAAACCCATTCCAGACGTGACCACCAGACGCCAATCTAGCAGCAGCAGCCACACAACTACGGTGCCACCAAGAAGCCAACTAGGGCGCGTGTAGCGATGCAATTGGCGGCGCAAGCCTCGGTAAGACGAGTCCTGAGACACCGTCTCTAGCCAACTTACCAACTGCCAAACCTGAGAAGACACTTGCGCCACTGTGAACCAAGTAAGTGAAATGATTAATTTACAAGAATGGCTAGGACAAACGACCAAAAGCTAGAGTCGAACCAGAATGAGGTTAATAGCATGTGTCCCTAGCACCCTAGAGAGTACATCTCAATATAGGTAGTTCTGCGACTATATCTGATGTGCATACGGGCGTTTCGTACCATTAGCTCTTACCCACACCTACTCACCCGGATCTCTACCCGACCTAATCCCCAGAGGATACCGCTTTCAGATCTCTTCTAGAGCTATGGTAGTACGTTTTTGCAGGGGCGATCGCTCGGGATAAGATACGTTAGGCTAAGTAATGGATAGATAGTAAATTACTGCACTACTAATACTTAATACTGCACTGAAATACTGCACTTAGTGATTGCAGTGAGCTAAAAACAGCTATCAGACCAGAATTTCACACAAGGATTTCGTATGAGCCAGACTGTGACCCCCACTCCGGCAACGCTCACAACCCCCAAGTCTGGGGCGATCGCCTCAGACTCACTCGGTTTTGGTGAGTTTTTACAGGAAACGACCGCTCTCACTAAGCGTTTATTTATTCAGCTTCAGCGCCGTCCAACCACGCTCATTGCAGGGTTGGTTCAGCCTGTCATGTGGCTGGTGCTGTTTGGGGCGCTGTTTCAGAACGTGCCCCAAGGCTTGTTTGGCGAGAGTGCCAACTATGGGCAGTTTCTGGGCGCAGGGGTCATGGTGTTTACGGCCTTCGGCGGCGCGCTTAATGCTGGGCTGCCCGTCATGTTTGATCGAGAGTTTGGGTTTTTGAATCGGCTGCTGGTCGCCCCCTTGGTGTCGCGCTTTTCCATTGTGCTGGCGTCTGCGGTTTTCATTGCCACGCTGAGCCTGCTGCAAACGGCTGCTATTGTTGCTGTCAGTGCTGTATTAGGCGCAGGATTGCCTGATCCCCTAGGTTTAGCGGTGGTGTTTGGCATAGTGCTCACGCTGGTGCTCGGGGTCACGGCGTTGAGCCTAGGCTTAGCCTTTGCCCTGCCGGGACATATTGAGCTAATTGCCGTGATTTTTGTCACCAATTTGCCGCTGTTGTTTGCGAGTACGGCGCTGGCTCCCCTCAGCTTTATGCCCACCTGGCTGCAAACCATTGCCAGCCTCAACCCCCTCAGCTACGCCATCGAGCCTATCCGCTATATTTATTTGCACAGCGATTGGACCTTGGGTAGTGTAGTGATGCAGGCACCATTCGCCAACATTACACTAGGTACGGCGCTGTGGGTGCTGATCGCGTTTGATGCGATCGCCCTTTTAGCCGTGCGATCGCTCCTCCGCCGCAACTTTGCCTAACTGCCGCACTGGCCTAGCCGCAGGAACAAATTTCCACCCAGAGAATCATTAAAGATGAGGGTCGGATGGTTTATTGAATGCTGGAGTGGTTAACTTGGAGTAGTTAACGATGTCCTGTATCTGTCCCGGAATAGACCCGTAATAGACGGTGAACCGTTTCACTTAGGCTCTCCTCTTGTTTAGAGATAGTCTGTCAGATACCATCAGGACAGAGTTTTTACTAAAAAGTTAAGGGGTCTTGCAGGCTCTGAGGCGGAGCAAGTCGGGATGATTCGATAACCGCTACCGCCTGTCGTATCGAGTCAATTAGCGCTGTATGAATATAAGGGATTGTGAGGTAATCATGACGAATCAGAAGACAGGCTCTCAAATGAACCCGTGGTGTAGACTGCATCGCTGGCGCAGTGGATTGGGTCTAGTGGCGATCGCCGGATTATTGCTCGCCATCCAAGCTCGTCCTGCGGCGGCACAGATTTACGCCTCGCCAGATGCCGATCCCAATGCCGCGCTTAACGATCCTGACCGCAGCTCAGACCTGTTCTCGCCTAATAATGCCAACAGCAGTTCCTTGTTTGAGTTGCTTCACCGCATCCAAACCTCTAACGGGCGCACTCTGAGCGATTTTCAGCAAGACCAGCGCGAAGGCATTCGCAATCAGGCAGATTTATTTCGCCAGCAACAGCTCGATTTACTGGAACAGCAGCGCCAAACCCCTGTGGTAGAACCCCAGTCTGGCGATGATGCTGCACCGACTATTAGCGAGTAGCAAAAAATTCCTTCGTCAAGAGGATGAGGCTGTTTAGAAACCTTCTCTCGACTCTTCTGACTATGGTTCTGAGGAATGCTCTGCCCAGTGATGTGCATCTCAAAGCCAGAGCCAACCGGCCAGTCTACTCAATCTCAGCCATCCTCAACTCTTTGAATCTGACCGCGAGGTACCCGTGAGCTACCCTCCACAGCCCCCGTATGCCCAGGTATTGCAGTTTTGGTTTGGGGATGATCCGGCTGCTGATGGGATCTATGAACAGCGGCGATCGCTCTGGTTTCGCAAAAGTGCAGAGACTGATGCGGTCATTCGCGATCGCTTTTTATCACTGCATGAGCAGGCGGCTCAGAGCCATCTAGACGATTGGAACGCCTCAGCAGGGGGATCTCTGGCGTTAGTGCTGCTGCTCGATCAGTTTCCTCGCAATATGTTTCGAGATACCCCTCGGGCCTTTGCTACGGATGATCAGGCACGGGCGATCGCCCAACACACAATTACTCATGGCTTAGAGCAATTTCTTACCCCCAGTGAGCGGCTGTTTCTCTACCTGCCTTTAGAGCACAGCGAGAATCTTGCTCACCAGCACCAAGCTGTGGACTTGATTCGGCCTCTGGTGGATCTGGACCCCAAGCTTGCAGATGCCTATGACTACGCGCTGCGCCATCGCGACGTGATTGCGCAGTTTGGTCGCTTTCCCCACCGCAATCGCATTCTCAACCGCGAAACCACAATAGCAGAAGCAGAATTTCTAAAGCAGCCCGGCTCATCGTTTTAATGACCGTAACGGAACGTGATCCGCATCCTGCACAACGGTTCGCTTGAGCAACTGCGAACAATTCTCACAATGCATCAAAATCTCTCGTCAGTCGGCTCCGAGCGAGTTGTTAGGTAGTCCACTCTTCATTTTCAGAAGCATTCAATAACTTTTTAATTTCCTCAATACTTAATGGAGGAGAACGGCGGTGAATCATGGCATGACAGTTTGGGCAGACAGGACGCAGATCTTTCACAGGATCAACCTCATACTCTTCTGCAATCTGAGAAATAGGTCGTACGTGATGAACATGAATAAACCCTTCGCCCAATTCCCTAAAAACTTTGCCAAAGTTGAAGCCGCAAGCCGAGCAATCTAAGCCGTAGTAATCGAGACGTTTTTGTCGAGCTTTAGGATCTCGTTCATAGGCGTTGACCAACACTCGTTTCGCTGCGCCCTCAACAAATTTTTCCGCTGAGTCTACTTCGTCAGGGGAAAAGTGAGTAGTAGCTACAGATTCCTGAATCTGGAGTCCATTTTGCCAATTCCAAAAGCGTTTCACATAATTCTCAAAACAATCATTCTCACCACAAAGTACGTCTGCAGCGGCACGAAAAACCGGGGAAAGAGTGACAAATTCATTAATTACGGGAAGCGCCGCATCAAGATCTTCGATAGGAATCATATGATATCTTCCTTCAAGAGAAGTTCGATACCAATCTCGTTCGGGAACCAATTGCAGCTTGTCAATGAACTTACTGAGATTCAGTTGCTTAGTGTTATGTAATCGCTTAATTGTTTCAGAATAGACCTTACAGTCACCTTGAGTTAGTAACTTGATGACACTTTCTGGATATGTCTTTAAGACTTGGACGATTGGGTTACCTTCTAATCCTCTGAGTCCAAAAAAAGTTGCATACAATTTGTCAAACGTACATTCAAACCTTAGTTGAAAAAACCATGCTTGCCCTTTTATAGCTAAGCCCGCAGTTGCCGCTTCAAACGCTTTGGTATTTTTTGCTTCGGTACGATGAGCAGGTGTAGTCGTTATTCGACAAGCTAAGAGAGAGTCTGAACCGTAAGCTTCGCGAATCAGATCACAAGTATAGTTGAGAAGGATCTTGAGCTTAGGGACAAGCAGTTCTTGAAGTTGATCAGCACGCTTACGCGTGTCTTTAATAGCGAAAAGGCTTTGTTCAGCAAGTCCTATTTGGAATGCTTCGACAAGTGGTGAAAATTCTGTCTCTTTGACTGAGTTCACGTTTATGTTCCTGAACAAAGAACTAGCAGAAAGTCAACGTTGAAGAGCTTTATATTCTGAGTGGGTATCGCGTCCACCACCTAACCATGCTTTTTAGGGCAAACATCCCACACATTGTTGCTGGGCAAGATGCCAGCGCGTTACTTCTGTTTACTGACGTATGGCATGGGTAACTCCTACAACCCATCCGAGGGTTAGGCTGGCGATCGCCACTCCCGTAACAACCGCAACAGCCCGATTTGAAGAGATTCGTTGAAGCAGTCGGATCTCAGCCTCACCCAACATCACCAGCAGTATTGCAAGCGTATTGCCCACGGCAAAAGGAATGTAGCCTGCTTCCAGATCAATAAGCTCTACAAGATCGGCAATCGTGATACTGACCGCAGCAAACAGAATAAGTCCTGCAGCCCAACCTAGAAGCGATCGCCCTACCCGTGCCACCGCAACAACCCAGCTCATGACTGACGCCCAGGCAATAAAGAGGAGGGCGATCGCCCAGCCAGGTGATCCGGCAGGCAATACTAAAAATATGCCTATAGCCCAGCACAAAATAACGCTAACTAGCAAGCAAGCGATCGCACCGACCATATCAACAACCTATAGTGCTCAACAATACATCTTGCAAGCTTGGGAGAATGCAGCAGTTCTTTGGGCTAGAACGGCTTTATATGAATGACAATGTGATGATAGCAGTCAGTGTTGTTAGGCACCTTAACGATGTCTAAACCGAATGGTTAAATCGTCTGCCGTCACCTTAGTTTTTGCTCAACCCATGCCTTTGCCTTTGCAGGCGAGTCGGGCTGATGAGATCAGGGGATTGTGAGCGGAATCTGTAGGAGGGCGATCGTCGTCTTAGCGCTTTGCTTGCACTCGTGGAGGCTGCGCTCAGCCGCAGGGCAAACTCAGTCCCGCACCTGTTCTACTCCAATGAACGCATTAACTCGCGCTTCACGCATCTTCCTTAGCCTGTATTGGTTTCTGCGTTCGTGTTTCGTTTCCTATCGGTCTGAATTTTCCCATGCCGCTGTCGTCTGACTCATCACCGCTACTCACCCCCCCCTCGATTGCAACGGTAGATCTGGCTTCCCCCACCCCGCCCCTGGGATGGCTGCGGCCTGCCCCCGATACCGTTCTGTTGGGGTTGGCGCTGGGCATTGGCGCGGGTACCGGAGCCGGGGTGGTGCTGTTTCGCTACCTGATTCAGCTCATCAGCCAGTTTATGCTGGGGAATGTGTCGGGGGCGCTCTCCATTTGGGGGCATTGGACGCTAGCGCTGATTCCCTTGTTGGGCGGTTTGGTTGTCGGGGGGTTGCGCTGGGCCGTCAAAGACTTTGGGCCAGGTTTATCAGCGCTGATTGAGGTGGTGCAGGGCGGTCGCGACTTGATGCCGCTCAAACCCATTACCAAAATGGTGGCGGCGGCGACATCGCTGGGCAGTGGCGCATCGCTGGGGCCAGAGGGGCCGAGTGTAGAAATTGGGGCTAACTTAAGTTTGCTGGTAGGGCGGGTGATGCAGGTATCGCGCGATCGCCAGCGGCTGTTGCTGGGGGCCGGGGCGGCGGCGGGGGTTGCCGCAGGCTTTAACGCGCCCATCGCGGCAGTTTTCTTTGCGCTCGAAGTGGTCATTCGGTCGCAAGTGGTTCGGTCATCGGTCAGCGTCGTAGTGACCGCAGCAGTCATCGCCGCCTGGATAGCCCAGATTGGGCTGGGGTCGAAGCCAGCCTTCGAGTTGCCCGCTTACGAAGTCCGCAGTTTGCTGGAACTGCCGCTGTATATTGGGTTGGGGCTGCTAGCCAGTCTAGTCTCTATTGGCTTTAAAGGAGCCATGGGTTTTACCCAGCAGTTTTTTCAAGGGCAGGTGGCGGGATTTGCCTGGATGGGTCGGGTGCCCGAGCCGCTGCATCCAGTGATTGGCGGGGTGCTGGTGGGGTCGGTGGCGCTCCAGTTCCCCCAAATTCTGGGCGTGGGTTATGAGACGGTCGAATCTATTCTGCAAGATGTGAAGTTGCCGCTGCTGCTGGTGGCCACGCTGCTCGTGGCTAAGCTGGTGATGACGGCTATTAGCTTTGGCAGCGGCTTTGTGGGGGGGGTGTTTGCGCCAGCGCTCTTTTTGGGGGCGGCGTTGGGGTCTGTGTATGGCAAGATGATGGCGATCGCCCTTCCCATCTTGCATCCAGTCATGGCATCGCCCCCGGCCTATGCCATGGTGGGGATGGCGGCTGTGCTGGCGGGTAGTGTGCGAGCGCCACTCACCGCAATTCTGCTGCTGTTTGAACTCACGCACGACTATCGCATTGTGCTGCCGCTAATGGCGGCGGTAAGCCTCAGCAGTTGGGCTGTGGAGACCCTGCAACCAACCCTAATGGACTCGGATGGGGAGCAGCAAGATCGGCCTGAAACCCGCGATGTGCCGGATACGTTGCAGGTGGCCGATGCCGTTCAGCCGCACCCGCTCACGGTGCCTGCCACTTTGTCGGTAGAGGCAACGGGCCAGCGCATGGTGCAGCACCGCAGCCATTGCGCTCTCGTGCTGGATGATGAGCAACACCTGATGGGCATTGTCACGCTGAACGACATGAATCGGTTCCTGGCAAAAGCCAGCAGCCATCCCGAGCAGGCTGTGCTGATGCAGACCATCGGGTCTGTCTGCACTACTAAGCTAGTGTTTGCCTACCCTCAGGAACCCTTGCACGAGGCGATCGCCCGCATGACCACGCGCGGACTGCACCAAATTCCGGTGCTCTCGCCTGAGTTACCTCATAAGGTTCTAGGCTTACTAACTGAACCCAGCATTGACTTGGCTGTCGCGATCGCCCGCACCCAAGCGGCTCTCCCCGATTCGACGGCTCAATCCTTGATCCCCAACTCTTGATCCCTACCCCTTAATCTCCAACCCTCAATCCCATGCCATTCTTCCTACTCTGGCTCGGTTTCATTAGCTATGCGGCCCTTCTTGCTCCCCCAGATGATCCCAACACGCTGATGCTGATTCGCCAATTGGCAACAGGGCAGTGGCAGGGCATCAACCCGTTGATTGTGGCTCTGTTCAACATTATGGGCATTTGGCCACTGGTGTATGCCAGCGTGCTGCTGGCGGATGGGCGGGGGCAGCGCGTGCCCGCTTGGCCGTTTGTGACGGCATCGTTTGGCGTGGGGGCCTTTGCGCTACTGCCCTACCTAGGGCTGCGCCGCTCTAACCCCACCTTCGTGGGGGAGAAAGGTTCTCTGCTGGCGTTGCTAGATAGCCGCTGGACTGGCAGGGCGATCGCCCTAGGAGGGCTTGCCCTCTTGGTGTATGGTGTCACCGCTGGAGACTGGAGTGACTTTATCGCCCAATGGCGTACCAGCAAGTTTATCCACGTGATGAGCTTGGATTTTTGCGCCTTGGCGCTGCTGTTCCCCGCTGTGTTGGCAGATGATATGACACGGCGCGGCATGAAAGCAGACTGGCGGTTTTGGGGGGTGGCGGTGCTGCCCTATCTCGGGGCGATCGCCTATCTAGCGCTGCGTCCTCGCATCCAACCAAACGCCGCCCCAGACCGCCCGCAGGACGACACTGCTGATCTCAAAGCGAATTCTATTTCCTGAATTCTAAGCCCTGAGTTGCCCTGGGTCTCTGGGCTTCAGCGTTTAGGGAGTCGATGCCAATCGGAGCGATCGCCCGGTTTGATCCATATGCACCCGCACAGGGCCTTGAGGGGTGCTGAGTGTCGCACGATAGCCAGACGTGACCATTTGGGCGCACATTTCACCGGGCTGGGCGGCACCCAAGCAAGCGTCACTCCACTGGGCTGGCTCCATAGCCGTGACTTCAACCATCTGCGGTGAGAGGCCCAGTTGCCCGGCGGCATATTGTCGAGCCGATTCTGCTGCCGCCTTAGAGATGGTGCCGCTTGCAACTGAATTGGGGGGTGCCGAGGGCGGGACTGGAGTCAGCAGGCTGAGGCCGCATCCCGTCAGCATGATGACTAAAAGAATTAAACCGCTTAGCCAAATTGTGCGCCTTGCCATATGCTCAATACTGAATTCACTAGTTCTAGTATGACGCCGGGAGCAGCGTCTTGAGGATCTCGGACGGGTGTCAGTTTACCGAAGGCTAGTGAGCGACGCTACTACTATAAAAAAGTGGTGCTAAGTATACATACTTAGCACCACAATGCAGCAGAGAACAGACTTAAATCTGTAAAGGAACTAACCAGAACCCTACAACACAACGGATTGAACCATTTTTGTGCGTTCAGTGGGCATCCTTGCCCGCAGCAACGCAGATCCTAAACCGAGTTAGGCAAAATGATCGACGATTAGCGCGGCTGATACTGCAAAGGCGGTAATGCCCAACGCCATCAACGGATGTTGTCCCTGGCTAATGGCAAATGTGGTGACAGCGCCTGCGCCCAAGGTGGCCGTTACAGCAGCGCCGACCCAATCTTTACCAGTGTTTTTGTACATGCGTATTAAACTCGGTGACGTGAGGTTTGTGTGCTATTCAATACATATCAACCTACCATTTGCAGTGCAGAACACACTCAGTCTCCCCGGATTTTGTAATGTACATTTAGATTTAGATACGCAGGTTAATATTCCCCCCCTTTGAGCTTGACAAAACTGGGGACACGCACTACAAGTCACACGCACTAATAAATATCAAGGGTCTGAGCATATCCCGAACGCAGGAGCCTAACCCGGGGGATAGTGAATGATCAGGATCGAGGCTTTTTTGGAGTTTCGGGCGATCGCCTCGGGGATGCTGCCCAAAACTGGTAAGCCTGGAAAGTCGCGGTCGGACTCGGCCACCAGCACCAGCAGGTCATCGGTGCTGACCATTTGCAAAATGCGCCCGACAAAGTTGCCGCGCACTTGCTGAACCGCAATGTCGTCAAAGGCTTCGGGGATATCGATAGAACTGGGAGAGCGATAGTTGCTAGGGGTGACCTGCACCAGTTCTAGCGGTGCCTTTAGCTCGGTGGCGAGAGTGTTGGTGAGGGCCAAGGTTTCTTTAATGTAGCGATGGTCATAGCCGGTATCGGCGATCGCCAGCAGCACCCGTTTGGTGGTTTTGATCGGGTTAGTAAATCGGCTCACCAACACTGGTATGGGCGATCGCCGCACCACAGTATCAATCACGCTGCCAAAAAAGTTATCGCGATAGTTGGAATGCCCTTTCCAGCCACAAATAATTAAGCTGGCATGGTTTTCTTGGGCGGCTCGCAAAATGCCCTTGTCAATGGAATCATCCACCCGGCCAATCGTATGAACCGGGGTCACCGCCGCATGGGCAATATCTTCGGCTGTTGCCAGCAGTTGCTCTTGACGCAGCTGCTCATCTGCAGAAATCGGCCCGGCCTGATCTATCAGCACATGCAGCGGCAGCAGCATCCCTTCACTTTGCTTGGCTAACAGCACACCCAACTGCAAGAGATTATCTTCGGTGCTCGGGTTTGCCACAGGCACCAAAATGCGATACTTAGCCGGCTGATCGGGTGCATTTGCGGTTTGGCGCGAGTTCGTCTGAGGTTCTGCGGCAGTCGTCTTCACTTTGCGTCCCCAGCGGTCAGTCACCCAAGGGGAGAGCAGGCACGTCACCAAAATCATGACAATGGTGCCGTTCACGGTGGCCTGATCAACCAGCTCAATGTTGTAGGCGACTGTAATTGCTGCCAGAGTAGACGCGGCCTGCGCCACCGACAGCCCAAACATCGTCATGATGCTAGGCATCCCATAGCCAAACAGTTTACCGCAGCCCCACGCGGGAATGAGCTTGGCCAAAATCGCGACGGTTACCATGACCCCTGCAACCAGGAGTGATTGCGGCTGCTGAATCAAAATAGCAGGGTTAACCAACATCCCAACTGAAATTAAAAAGAACGGCACAAACAACGTGTTGCCAATAAACTGAATCCGATTCATCAACGGGCTGAGCTGGGGAATTAGCTGCGTAATCGCAATACCCGCCAAAAATGCGCCAATGATCGGCTCCACTTCAATCTGCCGAGCTGCATAGGACACCACAAATAGAGTGGCGACTACAAACAAAAACTCGGCTCCTTCGTCATGCCCAAACCGCCGAAAAAACCACCGCCCTACTCGCGGCACACCCCATAGGGTCGCAAAAGTATAAATCGTCAGGGAGGGAATCAAAAAGAGCCAAAAGCCCAGCGTTAGGTCGCCCTGGTGGGCCCTCACCACCACGGCCAACACCAGCAACGCCAACACATTCGTAATCAGCGTGCCGCCTAGGGTCACGGTCACAACGCGCGATCGCATAATTCCCAATTTGCTCACGACGGGCAGCGCCAGCAGCGTATGTGAGGCAAAGCACGACGCCACAAGGATTGACGCCAGCCAGCTATAGTCCAACAGCACAAATGCAGCAATGCCCATAATCATGGGAATCCCGAAGGTGGCCCCCCCAAAAATGATGGCTTTGTCGGCATTCAGTTTCAGATCATCTAGGCTCGTTTCTAACCCGGCCATAAACATTAAGAACAGGAGCCCGACCGTGCCCAATAGCTCAATGGTGCTGTCGCGCTGCAGCACGCCCAGCCCGTTTGGCCCCACCAGCACGCCTGCCAGAATCAGCCCCACAATGCCCGGTAGTCGAAACCGCTCAAACAAGAGGGGAGCCACCAGCATGATCGCCATGATGACGAGAAACACCCCTACTGGATCAGTAACGGGAGAAGACACAAAATTAACCAGCGATCGCCCAAACGCCATGATCCATTCCGTCAACTGTGCTCCATTCATTCCGTTTTGCTCCTGCGTCTGCGCCTAGCTCATCATAGGCGGGTTCTCTTTAATTTAGAGTAGTCCCCAAGTTTGAGGCTGCCCTAGGCCAGATGCACGGTTGATAGATAGAAAAGTTAAGCCTTAGGCCGTGGTCTAAGCCGTAATTTAAGCCGGGATTCACTCTACAGATGCTAAGAATGATGGGGCGATCGCCCTGCCAATAAACGCAATATGGTAGTCTCAATAGGCTCAATGTCAGGAAACTCTGGTGCGAAACCAGGACTGTGCCGCAACTGTGATGGGGCGCTCCGCGTCTCTAGTCAGAACGCTGGCTTGAGCGTTGAAGTGTAATCTCTCACATCCCTGCGTTGCACAGGGAAGGAGTGCCGACGTGTCTGTTTTGGATGGAGCCGATGGCCTGCATTGCCAGCCGTCGGCCATAGATGATCCGTTACCCCCTGACTCGATGAACTCGATCAGGCCTGAGCTGGCGAAAGAACGCCGCGCTTCGCGTTCTGCTGCGCCGCGCTGCCCTGGTTTGTTTCGCCCCACCCCCGCTCAAGATGGGTGGCTGGCACGGGTACGCGTGCCTGCGGGTATCGTGCACAGCGCTCAGATGCGTCTGCTCACAACCCTGAGCGAATCTGTTGGGGATGCCCATATTGATATTACGAATCGCGCCAACGTGCAGCTTCGCAGTCTGGCGGCTCCGCTCTCTGCTGAGCATTTGGCACAGATGCAGGCCCTAGGGTTGGCGGCCCATCCCCGCGTTGACCCATTGCGGAATGTGATGGCTAGCCCCACCGCAGGCATTGACCCTGCTCAGGTGATGGATATGCGGCCCTTGGCGGCTGAGATCGATGCGTTTCTCTCAACCCATTTAGAACTGGCCAACCTATCGCCAAAATTTAGCATTGGTTTGGCGGGGGGTGAGCACGTCTCAATTCGCTCACTACCCAACGATGTGCGATTCTCGGCAGTGCGGTTGGATTCGTCTCTAGGGCGTAGGGCACCTTTGGACCCCCTAGGCGATGTTGCCCTGTGGCTGCAATTGGCAGGGGTAGACGACTTGTTGGGATGGTGGATTGCGCCTCAAGATTGTGTGGCCGTAGTAGGGGCGATCGCCCACCTCTATCTAGAATATCTAGATCATCTAGACAATCTGGTGGACCCCGCCGCCCGCCGCCCACGCCTCAAAACGGTTCTACTCGCCCTTGGCCATGAACGGGTGAACGAGTGCCTCCGACCCTTTTCTACACATCTCCCAGTTCCTCCCCCCCCGTCTCTCTCGGATCACTCCCCCCCGTCTCGCCTCCTCGGTTTTCAGAATCAATACCAACCGACGCTGACGTATATCGGGCTTGCGCTGCCTCTGGGGCGGCTGACGGCAGCGCAAGGTCGGGGCCTCGCAGACCTAGCCGATGCGGTCGGCAGCAGCACGCTGCGGCTAACCCCTTGGCGTGGACTGCTGCTGCCGGATGTGCCGCAAGAGCAGGTCGCTAGGGTGCAAGCCCTGCTCACGGCTTTGCAGCTTGATAGCCAGACCGACAGCGTGTGGGGTGGGCTGATTGCCTGTTCAGGCACCACAGGCTGCGCCGCGTCGTTTACCGATACGCAACGCGATGCTCGGGCGATCGCCCAAGCATTCCAAAACCAAAGCGGGCTTGACCATCCATTCATCATTCATGTAAGTGGCTGCGCTAAATCCTGCGCCCACCACAACGCCAGTGATGTCACGCTGATCGGCACCCCCAACGGGTATGAGCTGTATGTGGCACCGAAGCTGGCATCCCGGCAGGCCACTGAGTCAACCGCAGGCGCGGGCGGTAGGGCCACATGGGGGAAGCGGGTGCAGACCATGCTTTCTCCCGACGACGCGCCGCAGCGGGCAGTGCAGTGGGCGCAGCAGAGTCGAGATAGCCCCCGTTACACCTCAGCCGTCTCGCGCCCTAGCGCTGGAGGTCGCTAGCCCATGCTGGAGTATCTGCGCGACGGCGGCGAAATTTACCGCCGCTCCTTTGCCACCATCCGCGCCGAGGCCAACCTGGCGCAAATTCCGCCGGATCTGGAACTGGTGGCAGTGCGACTGATCCATACCTGCGGCATGGTGGACGTAGTGGATGACCTGACCGCATCTCCCCAGGCGGGTGCCTTAGGACGCGCTGCCCTCATCGCCGGATGCCCGATTCTCTGCGATGCGCAGATGGTCGCCGCAGGCATCACTCAGCGCCGTCTGCCTGCACAAAATCCGATCCTCTGTACCCTGAATGCGCCCGAGGTGCCTGCATTGGCCCAAACGCTGGGCAATACCCGATCCGCCGCTGCTCTAGAGCTGTGGCGATCGCACCTAGAGGGAGCCGTCGTCGCCATTGGCAATGCCCCTACCGCGCTGTTCCGGTTATTAGAACTGCTGGATGATGGCTGGCCCAAACCCGCGCTGATATTAGGCTTTCCGGTTGGCTTCATTGGTGCTGCCGAATCGAAAGCCGCCCTCGCCGCTGACAGCCGAGGGGTTCCTTTTATTACCCTTCAGGGTCGCCGTGGCGGTAGCGCCCTCGCCGCCGCCGCCATCAACGCCCTCGCCCAACCCCACGAGGTTTAGGGATTAAGGGTAGGAATGAGGAACTAGACAAGGGGAGGGGAATTTGAGACACAAACTCCTCTTACCGTTCCCATCTCAGTCCTAACGCATACCCCCTCTCATCAGCCCGTATCGCTGCCGTCCTCTTGGCCCTAACTCTTCTCTTGGCCCTAACCCTTCTCCTCGCTCCTCAGCTCTCAACCCTCCTAACCTCTAAAACCCATGACCCAATCCCCAACCCCTCAACCCGGCCACCTCTACGGCATCGGTGTTGGCCCCGGCGACCCCGAACTCCTCACCGTCAAAGCGCTGCGTCACCTGCAAGCCGCGCCTGTGGTGGCCTATCCAGTATCCGACGGCGGAAAAAGCCTGTCGCGCTCGATTGTGGCAGACTACTTACGCCCCGAGCAAATTGAAGTGCCGCTGTGGTACCCCTTCAAGCTTGAGCAGTCGTCTCAGCCCTACTATGACGAAGCCGCCGAGGCGCTCGCCGATCACCTCCGCGCCGGTCGAGATGTGGTCGTGCTGTGCGAGGGCGATCCCTTTTTCTTTGGCACATTCATGTATCTATACACGCGATTGAGCGATCGCTTTCCGACTGAGGTGGTTCCGGGCGTCTCGTGTGTGATGGCCCATGCCTCGGTGTTGGGCACGCCGCTCACCTATCGGAATGATGCGTTTATGGTGCTATCTGCCATTCTCCCGGCAGCAGACTTGGCAGAGCGTCTGGCAGTCGCGGATGCGGCAGTCATTCTCAAGCTGGGGCGACATTTCCCCAAGGTGTATGGCGTGCTGCAACAGCTAGGGCTGGCGGACCGCGCCCACTACATTGAGCGGGCCACAATGCCCAACCAGCGCATTGTGCCGATCCATGAGGTTGATCCCAGCACGGTGCCCTACTTTGCCCTGATTTCTATCCCCAGCAAATGGCACCCTTAATCCTAACCTGCATTGTTCATGATGATTGCAAAATGAGCAACATGACCCATGTCCGCTGATTCCAGGCCATGAGGTGGTGGGTACGGTGGCGGCGGTAGGCGATCGCGTCACTACAACATAACCGTGGGGCACTGCTTTTCAGCAGTGCCCCACGCTCTAGATTTGCAGTGCGTTAATGTTTCTAAGCCACCGGACGTTGAACCTACGGAGTACCACTAGGACTATTTGTGGTTTCAGGTTGCGCTGGCGCAGTGGGAGCAGCCTCAGATGTAGGCGCAGCGGGCGCAGGAGCGGGCGTAGGAGCGGGCGCAGGAGCGGGCGCAGGAGCGGGCGCAGGAGCGGGGGGGGTGTTGACCTCAACGTTGACGGGGGGGGGCGTCTGCACGTTGCTTGGGACGGGTACAACAACTTCCCGCGTACGTTCAATGGTGCGTTGAATGATGGTGGTGTCGTTGTTAGCCGGCTGGGGCGTGGTGGCCTCGGGTGTAGGCGTCACAGTACCCTGATCGGCAGTGTAGACATAGATTGCACCACCAATTACCGCCGCTACGGCGGCTAGTACAAAACCCAACAGCAAGCCGGAAGAGACGCCATTGTCGGCCCGCACTCTGGCGTTTTCCTCATATACGCGCGCGTTGGCGGCGCGGAGGCGGTCTTGCTCAATCTGCTCGGCTGATTTGCCGCGCACGTAGCCGTCACGATAGGCGACTTCGTCGTTGGTGACGGGACGGGCATTAACTGACTTGTCAAAGTCTTGATCTTGAGGATCGGTGTTGCGAGTAGGCATATTATCGTCCTTGAAATGAAGAGTGCCCAAAAATTAAGTAGGTGCCTAAAAATTGCCCAAGCGCTGTAGGTAAGATTGGGCTAGATAGGTCTGGTGATTAGGCCAAGGGTGATTAGGTTTTGTCGATGCCCCTTAAGTCTACCCAAAGTCAAAGAGTTTCACTCAACATAACAAAGGTAAGGGCATAGGCCTCTCTATCTAGGTGGAGACAAATAGAGTGCCAAGGGGCTGAGTCGGGGCTGGGGGAGGCTAAGAACGGTTAGCAGCGATCGGGCGCGCTATCGAATGGTGCTACGAGAACCGTCTCCAGGTTAGCCGGGTCTCGCTCCGGTAACTGCCGTTCGTACCCTAACGCCTGGTTCAGCACTCGGGTCAAGCAATGAATCCATTCATCCGCCTAGGCCTGACTCATCTCAAAGAGGTACGCCCGCACCGTCTGGGTGGGATAGAGCCGAAAATACATCAGGATAAACAGCATCAGGTGTGCGTTGCGGCCGGCTCCTATCGCCCGTTTGCGCCCCTCACGCTGGAAGGTCTCTTGAATGAAGGTGTTCCAGTCCATAGCAAAGCTGGGCAACAGCGCCTCAAACTCTTGAACCTTCAGTCCTGGCAAACTGCATAGAATCCCAGACTTCGTTCGCAACCCGGCATAGGTCATTTTCATCGGATGCACCTGGTCTCTGCTCCCGCTATTGATTCTACAGGCTCAATTTCCGATAAGGTTTATTCAGTGAGTGCAACCGATAAGACTCTAATCAAACAGCACAGGTTGGCGGGTTTCGGCAGCGGATGTTGCAGCCTGCACCCCTTCGATGGCGTCGAGGATGGCTTCTGGAGTCGCAGGCGAGGCGAGGGGAACGGCGGAAGCCTGACCAAAGGCGGCGATCGCCCCCCGAATTGCTTCTCGTACTGACATCGCCAGCATCAACGGAGGTTCCCCCACGGCTTTGCTGCCGTAGATCACGCCCTCCTGAGCGGCACGTTCTAATAAATGCACCTCAAACTGCTCCGGAATTTCGCCGATTGTGGGGATCTTGTAGGTGCTAGGGGCAACGGTGCGCAGGCGGCCCTGCTCATCCCACACTAGGTCTTCCATCGTTAGCCAGCCCATGCCCTGCACAAAACCACCCTCGATCTGCCCGCGATCGACCAAGGGGTTTAGCGACTCGCCCACATCGTGAACGATATCCACCTGACGCAGCTTAAAGCAGCCGGTGAAGCCATCCACCTCCACCTCGCTCACCGCTGCACCATACGCAAAGTAATAGAAGGGGCGCCCCCGATTGGTCTCATAGTCCCAATAAATGTTGGGCGTGCGGTAGAAGCCGGTAGCAGAGAGCGGCACTCGGTCGTCATAGGCTTGCTGCGCCACGGCTTCAAACCGCACGCGGCGGCTGGGATAGGTGCGGCATATGGCCCAGTCGTCGATAAAGTCAATTTCTTCAGGGCCGTCTAGCTCTAGCAGTTTGGCGGCGACTGGGGCCAGTCGCGTCAACAGGGTCGAGCAGGCATCCTTGACCGCTTGCCCATTCAGGTCAGAGCCACTGGAGGCCGCTGTGGCAGAGGTGTTGGGCACCTTGTCGGTGCTGGTGGGCATGATTCGAACGCGATCGCCCCTAACGCCTAAGGTGTGCGCCGCCACCTGCAGCATTTTGGTGTGCAGCCCTTGCCCCATTTCGGTGCCGCCGTGGTTGAGCTGAATGCTGCCATCGGCATAGATCAGCACTAGCGCCCCTGCCTGGTTATAGACTTTTTTGTTAAAGGAAATGCCGAACTTAACTGGGGTAATCGCCAGCGCGCGTTTGCGGTGGGGATGCGCTTCGTTGAATTGGGCGATCGCCCCCTGCCGTTCTGCGAAGTTGGCACTGGCGATCGCCTCGCTCCAAATGCGAGCTAGCCGATTATCGACCACCTCTTGCCCATAGTGGGTGGTGTTGGTTTCGCCGTCGCCTCGATAAAAATTGCGCTCTCGCACTAGCTCCGGCGGCAGCCTCAGTGCCCGCGCCACCCGATCCACCGCATCCTCAATCACCAGCATCCCCTGAGGGCCGCCAAAGCCGCGAAAGGCCGTATTTGAGACCTTATTGGTTTTGGCAATGCGCCCCCGCACCGTCATGTGAGGAACATAGTAGGCATTATCGGCATGGAGCACCGCCCGCAACAGCACAGGTGGGGACAAGTCCACACTCCAGCCGCCGTCGGAGCAAAGATCCATGTCCACCGCCGTAATCAGCCCCTCATCGGTGTAGCCGATGCGGTACTGCCCCAAGAAACCGTGGCGCTTGCCCGAGGTTATCATGTCGTGATCACGCTTGAGCTTAACGCGCACCGGACGCCCGGTTTTATAGGCGGCGATCGCCGCGACGGCCGCATAGGGGTTTGCCTGGGTTTCTTTGCCTCCAAAGCCACCGCCCATGCGCAGGCAAGTGACCACCACGCGATTGCTGGGCACCCCCAACAGCCGCGCAATCACCACCTGGGTTTCTGTCGGATGCTGCGTTGAAGCGTAGACCTGGTAGTTCCCTTCCCTATCGGGAACCACCCAACTGGTATGGGTTTCTAGATAAAAATGATCTTGCCCTTTCATCTCTAGCTCGCCCTCTAGCGTGTGGGGCGCGTCGGCGAGAGCGGCTTGGGCATCCCCCCGCTCCACCGTGACCGGAAACCCCAAGAAGCTGTCTTGGGCGATCGCTGCTTGAATCGAGAGAATCGGCTCTAAGGGCTCATACTCCACAATCACCTTAGATGCCGCAATCCTCGCCGCGTCTTCTGTTTCGCCCACAGTCCAGACCACCGGCATACCCCAAAACTTGACAAACTCAGTGGGAAACAGGGCCTCATCCCAGACAATCGTGCCAGTGTCGTTCTCTCCAGGAATATCGTCAGTGGTGAGCACCGTCACCAACCCCTCGATCTCGTAGGCGGGACTCGGGTCAATGCGGATGATGCGGGCATGGGCATGGGGAGCCATCACCGGCCATAGCGACAGCATTCCTGCGGGTTGCCGCTGCTCATCGGTATAAACGGCGCGCCCAGTCACATGTCCTTCCGCGCTCTCGTGGCTCTTGCGGGTGCCGACTGCACTCATGACTGGCTCTCCTGAAAAAACTTTTCAAATAAGTTAGCCACCAACCGCCGCCGATAGCTGGCGCTGCCCCGCAGATCAGATAAAGGGGTAAACGCATCATGCAGCATGGGCTTGAGCGATCGCACCGTCTCCCCACTCCAGGGCTGGCCGATGAGGGCATCCTCCACGGCGATCGCCCGCGCTGGGGTTGCGGCTACCCCGCCATAGCCCAGCCGCGCCTGCACCACGCGGTCTTCACCATCCAAATCCACCGTAAAGGCTGCCGCCACAATGCTAATATCGTCGGTGCCCCGCTTGCCCACCTTATAGGACTGGCTGAGGCGGCGCACCGCTCCAGCCGACAAGGTGTGGGGCAGGGTGACATGACGAATAACCTCGCCGGGTTGCAGCACCGTCTCTCGGTAGCCGGTAAAAAAGTCCGCTACGGGCAGGGTTCGTTCGTGCAGAGCCTCTTCAGGGTCAGGCTGGCTGACCAGTGTCAACGTGGCATCTAACGACAGCAGCACAGGCGGCAAATCGCCAATGGGTGACGCGGTGCCCAGGTTGCCGCCCATGGTGGCGCGATTCCGCACCTGCCGCGCCGCAAACCAATAGAGCATCGTATCCAAGCTAGGAAACACGCCCGTTAGGGTCTGCTCGATCTGGCTTAGGGGCACCGCTGCGCCAATGGTTACGGCATCGGGCGTTTGGGAAATGCCCTGCAATTCTGCCACCGCTTCTAGCGAAATCATCACCGGATACAACCGTCGCTTGTGGCTGAGTTCTAGCCCCAGGTCGGTGCCGCCTGCAATTAGGGTGGCGGTGGGGTGCCCCGCCATCAAGTTGAGGAGCGATCGCACATCGCCAGGCCGAAAGAACGACTGCTCCGCTTGAATCAAACTCCAAGGCTCTAACCTGGGGCTTGACTGGCTCAACTGCGATGCAAAGGCATCGCAGGGCTGAACCCCCGTCACCTGCTGCGCAGCACGACGAATCGGCAGATAGCCTGTGCAGCGGCAGAGGTTGCCTTCCACAGACGCATCATCCACCACGCCGTCATAGTAAGCAGCGAACAGGCTCATAATGAAACCCGGCGTGCAATACCCGCATTGAGACCCACCCGTTTCAACCATGGCCGCCTGCACCGGATGCAGGGCTCCATTGGCTACGCCTTCTACGGTAATGACCTCGCGCCCCGCTAGCGACCCCAGGGGAATGAGGCAGCTATTCACCGCCTGATACTGGGGCTGGCCATCGGCACCTTCGCCGACAATCACCACGGTGCACGCGCCACAGTCACCGTCGCCGCAGCCCTCCTTCGTGCCGGTGCTGCCGCTTTGGTTGAGGTAGTGCAGCAGGGTGGTCGTGGGCGACTCTTGCCGCAGTCGCACGGGTTTGCCATTGAGGGTAAAGCTTAGAGTAGGGGACGACGGAGGGGGAGAAGATTGGGGCATAGATCAAACATCAATAAGGCATACAGCCAAAAACCACAAAGCCCGATACAAACCAGGAGGGGCGATCGCCATCCTACGGTCTTTTTTCAGGTTAGAAAAGTTTGCTGTGGATCGGAACTGCGTCTTTAATAAATCTTACCGTTGGCGACTGGCCCCATTGCCATATCCAGGCTATGCCCAGACCGTTTGGGGCGTGCCTAACGAACACAACTAACACACGACTAACAAAGAGCATTAAAAACTAGGCCTATGTTAAATCCTGCAACAAGTGCGGAATTATAGATTGATTAAAAATTAGTTTGGGGCGATCGCCCTCAATCTCGCTCTGGCAAACCCTTAAAGTCTAATCTGGTTCCAGCTAAGACGGTGTCGGCGCAAGGTTAGATGGCGTGACCCGATTCTGCACTACACGGCAACTTAAAAATGGCGACCCATCCGATGTGGCTGCGCTCAGTATTCTCTTTGGTGCTCAAACCCACCTGCCCGCTCTGCCAGCGCACGGCAGCGACAGACTGCTGCGATGCTTGTTGGCAGCAGGTGCAGGAATGCCAACTGACGCTTGAGCAACAATCGTGGGCAGGGGAGATGCCGCTGTTCGCCGCGGGGCGCTATGATGGCACCCTTCGACGGGCGATCGCCACGTTGAAATATCACAACCATCCAGAATTGGCACAGCCCTTGGGGGTCTGGCTGGCTGACCGCTGGCAAGCGTCAAAAAAGCAGCGTGTAGGCATTCCCCGCAATCCAGTCGTGGTGCCGATTCCCCTGCATGCAGACAAACTCAGCACGCGCGGGTTCAATCAAGCCGAGCTACTGGCCCAAGCCTTTTGCCAACGTACGGGCCTGCGGATGATGCCGCAGGCATTGGTGCGCACCCAAATGACAGCCGCTCAATTCGGCTTATCCACCGCAGCGCGAGAGCACAATGTGGCGAGTGCGTTTGCCGTAGCGCCAGGGTTCTCACGTCAAGTGGGCGATCGCCCAGTGTTGCTGCTCGATGATATCTACACCACAGGCGCGACTGCCCGAGCCACCTGTCAGATACTCCGCAAAGCTGGGGTGCCCGTGTTGGGCATGGTGGCGATCGCCCGCGCTATCAAAGCGCATCAACCGGCATCCACTTCGCTGATCAAACCGAGATGAGGTGGGGTGGCGATCGCAGTAGAACCGATTGGAGTACCCACACAACACTAGAGACCCCTCGGTCTGTATAGCGCGATAGAAGAGCCTAACGATGAATGGGGTGCGGAGGCAGCGTCTCTGCAGACCCAAAAACCGGCGTGGGGTCTAGCCCCGTAATCTGCTGAAACTGAGCGGGAGTAATCGTACTGCTGATGGCATCTACCTCCCAAATTCGGAGCTTGCGATGCGCCTGGGCAAAAAACTGCGTTCCTCGGAGCATGGGCGTATTGAGCCAATGATCCACCAAGGTTTCCACCAGAGCTAGTTCCACCAATGGCGCTGGATATTGATCGAGTAACTGGGTGAGATAAATCTGGCAGGAATCGGAGTCATCGCCTTCTAGCCCATAGCTCATGACGATGTGCTTCACTCGCTGTCGATTAAGCCTGCGTTGAATATTATCCATATGCATTGAGCCGGATCAGTGGGCGTCGCCAAGTAGAAGATGCCGCCGCCGGTGCACTCATCAACTTGATGCAGCACACCGGTGCAACGTTCAAACAGATTTAAGACGAACTCACGCAATTCTCTTACTTGCATTCTGAAATCTGCACTGCAGAAATACGCGATCGCCTACTTAAATCTTTACATCCCGTGGCTCAGCCAACTGCATCAGGCCTCCCGCCGAACAACGCGGCATTGGTTGCGGCTTTGCTCATCGGGGATGCGGTTTATTCGGTTGGTGGTGCGGCAGCCTTCCCAAGCCAGATTCCTGCGGATGCTGACGGGCAGTTGCTCGCGCAACTCTAGCGCTTGGTTGAACAGCGGCAAACTTTCTTCTTGGCGACCCAAACGCACCAGAATTTGAGCTTTGAGATAAAGCATTTCTGGGTTGTTGGGCGTTTCAGCTAGGGCTTGCTCCACGGCTTCTAGAGCAGACTCTTGTTGATCGAGATCGCGATAGGCGATCGCCAGTCCTCGATTCACCAGATAAGAGGGGGCGGCATTCTCCTGAAATCGGGCGATCGCCTGGTTAGGATTTGAAAAGGGCAAATTGACTGCCAGCATCAAATCCATAAAGCCCCGCAGCAGGTTTAGTTCTGGATCATTGGGGTCTTCGGCTTCGGCTCGTCTCAGGTGGGTAAACACCTGTTGCAGCTTGCCCAGCACGCTGGGTGTAGCTGCGGCCAGTCCGCGTTCTTCAATCACCTGTGCCCCTTCCAGAAAATTGGCGCTGGCTAAATATAGATTGCCGCGCAAGGCATCGCGCTCTAGCAAACGCTCGGCAGCCGCGCGGGTGAGGGCCGCATGGGTGCCCAAAGAGCCATTGTCGCCATTGAGGTAGGCAATCGATGCGCGCATGCCATGGGTAAGCGGCTCGTCCTCCGACGCCGTTTGCAGCAGTTCTGCCGCTGTCACATAGTCGCCTTGCTTGAACAACGCCTCAAACGCAGCTTCTGCCTGGGGATCAATCGGGCGGGGACTGGAGTTGCGGAAGGGATCAGCTAAACCAGGGGCTGCAAAAAAGCTGAGGGCGATCGCCACACTGCCTAGGGCAGAAGTTGCTGCTTTCTGCCATCCTTGCTGACCCCGGCTCGGCCCTGAGTCCCCACACTGCACCGAAGCCTCAAGACCCTCAAGACTGTGACGATGAAGGACACAGTGTTGAATCAACTGATTCACATGACGCATATGACGCATAAACTTACCTCGAATCCCCCACAAACAATAATTCTGAACCAACATTAGCAATATAACGATGCAGCGATAAGGCTATAGCCCATTGGCTCCATCGATTATTTCACCCTGCCCTCACAGCTTGCCCGTTAAACCCTGCAAACAAACGGGGCACCCACGGGCGAAACCACCTCACCCACGGCTCGGGATATAGGTCAACAACCGCCATCCCGATCTCCAAATGCAGCGCTCTCGCGATTCCAAACCCCTGTCACCCCTGCACAAAGGACTATCGGGCGATCGCTGCATCCTTTAGAGTGCCATAGTTGGCGCTGATCTCCCTCGCCATGCTGGGTGATTTGCACCCATAGCTCATAGGGCTTACGCATGTCGCGCGGCATCCTGGGAATCTTGGACAATTTTAGAGACTAAAATTGTCCAATTGCGTAAGTCCTAACTCAGCAACAACCTAGCGACAGCACAGGAAGGCCAACTCTAACTTGAGCGTTAACCGCTCCAGCCCTTGAGCCAAATCCCAACTTGGGCTGCAACGCACTGATAGCTGCGCTACTGTTAGTACGGCAACTGGAGTACGGCAACTCGGGAATAATAGATGACGTGATTCAGTCAGTCATACCTACTGAAGGCACTTGCTGATGTGACAATTGCTACATAGTTAGACGCAGTGTGCTCCATTGAGTTCCGCACGTTAGCCCTCAGCAAGTTTCGCCCAACGGAGGCGCTTGCCGCCAGAAGTTTGCCACAATGGAAGTGATTTGCGCAGCGCTATGCCGTAATGTTAGCGCTGCGAGGGTCAAGACTTTTCTTCTTGTTGCTTGATGCTAAATTTGCACAATCTGAGTTATCATCCCGCTGCTACGCCCGATCCGATCCTCAATGCCATTCAGCTCGAATTGGCACCCCAGCAGTTGGGGTTAGTCGTGGGGCCAAGCGGCTCGGGCAAAAGCACGCTGTTGGAGATTCTATCTGGGTTAGCAAAGAAAACATCGGGCACTATTCGCTGGCGCGATCAAGACCTCACCCCAGATGATTTGCAGCAGCTGAGCGGGCTAGTGTTTCAGTTTCCCGAGCGGCATTTTTGCGGTAGCACCATTTTAGAAGAGCTGCGGCTAGGGCATCCAGAACTCAGCAAAGCCCGCATTGATCAGGCATTAGAGGATGTGGGGCTGGGGCATTTGCCACTTAAAACGCCACCCCGATCCCTAAGTGGCGGGCAGCAGCGGCGGCTGGCCTTAGCGGTGCAACTGATTCGACAGCCGTTTTTGCTGTTGCTGGATGAACCCACGGCTGGCTTAGATTGGTCGATGCGGCAGCAATTGGTCAACGTGCTAACGCGGCTCAAGGCCGATTGGAGTTTGCTCGTGGTGTCTCATGATGCGGGTGAACTGGCGGCGATCGCCGACCGCTGCTGGACGTTGCATCACGGTGTTCTAGAATCGGTAGATCCCAAAAAACTCTTGCCTGCCTCTACTGCTCATTAGGCCGCTCGTTAGGCCACCTGGAGATCGTGCAACTCTGCGTTCAACTCGTCCAACTCAGCCAGTCCTCACCAAACGGACTATTCAGAAGCCGTCATGTGCCCTACGTCCCTATCACTATCATCGGTGCCCTCTTTGCCGTTACTGGGCGATCGCTGGCAAGCGACTCTGGGCTGGCAGCCAAATGTTACCCAGCAGCAGCAGTTTCAGCAGCTCTATGAGCAAATCCTCCTAGGCAACCGCAGCCTCAATCTCACCCGCATTACTGATCCCAATGAGTTTTGGGAAAAGCACCTGTGGGATTCCCTAAGCGGTATTCAACAGTATCTTGAGCCTCGTCTGACATCCTCAGCAGAGGGTGCCTCTACTGAGGATGCTTCTGCAAAAGAGGCTCCCGCAGAAACGGTCAGCCCTAGCGATGATTCCAGCTCTGACCCCGACCTTAAATCTGATCCCAACCTTAAAGTTGCCTCTGACTCTGATGCGGCGCTCGATGCAGATGGGAGCTTAGATCCAGAGGTGCCTTCTTCGTCTCTGCGTGTAATTGACATTGGCACAGGGGCTGGGTTTCCAGGAATTCCCATTGCGATCGCCCGTCCTGACATGCAGGTGACGCTACTCGATGCCACCCGCAAAAAAATTGCCTTTTTAGATGATCTTTGCGAACAACTGCAGTTGCCCAATGCCAGCGGATTCGCTGAGCGAGTGGAAACTGTGGGGCGAGATGCGGCCCATCGGGCCTGTTACGACTTTGCCACCTTAAGGGCGATCGCCCCAGCAGTAGTCTGTGCAGAATATGCCCTGCCGCTGCTAAAGCTGGGCGGAACTGCAATTCTCTATCGAGGTCAGTGGAGTGATGAAGAACATGCCCTACTGACCCAGGTTATGGGGCAATTGGGCGGGGCGATCGCCCAGGTAGAGGCCTTCACTACACCCCTCACCGAGAGCGTGCGCCATTGCGTTTACCTGCAAAAGCTGGTCAACACACCCAAACAGTTCCCCCGGTCGGCGGGCATTCCTAGCCAAAAGCCGCTGGGTTAGCAGCACTACAAACGCTGACGCGATTTGGGATCATTGCACCCTAACGATTGTGCCCCATCCCGCCCCATCCCACCCGAGAATGAGTCAGGCGCGATCGCCCACCGTTACTCTGCGGCGTCTTTGGCCGTGACGCCTTCACCCTGCATCCCAAACCGCCACAGCGTTGCAGCAGCCTCGGCACGGGTCACAGCAGCCTTAGGCTGGAACAGGGTGGTATAGCCAAATGCGCGGCGAATGTTAGACAAATCTGAGTTTTGATAGTCAGCCGACACGGCTCGGAGGGCTCGAGGCTCAATCTGGGCAGTGTCCTGAAACCCCCAAGTTTGCTCCACCGCATCGATGCTGGCCTCGGGGAGCGATCGCCGCAGATCCAGCGGCATCTTCCACAACACCAACTCTTCTCGCGTCAGCGGCGCATCCGGGCGAAACGCCACAGTCGTCGTATTGCCCGACAACGGGCTGGGAATGATCCCCGCGTTGGCTAGCCCCTGAATCGCGCCAAAGTCAGTGTCAGACGGAGGCACATCCTGAAATGCGGGTTGAGACGACCCCACTGCAGTGCGAATTTGCTTATCAGGCTGAGCGCTGTGAATACGATTGTTTGCCGCCATCAGCCAGCGGGCATAGGCGCGGCGAGTAACGGGCTCATTCGGCTGAAACTCACTGCCGCTGTCTAACACGCCCAGCCTAGCCAAGTCAGTGAGATAGGGCCGCAACGGTTCAGGGGCCGCCGCCAGATCGGTGTAGCGTTGAGCGGGTCTAGCGCCTGCAGTCCCACTAGCGCCTGCAGTCCCATTGGAGTCAGAGTCTATCGTTGAGTCGGTGGCATTGCTATCAGCCAAATCCGGTGAGGCCGTCGATCCCAGCGCCTCATCCGCGTTAGCGCCTACCCGATAGCTCAAGATGAATTCGGTCAACATGGGGGACGCTGCCGCCTCGGACGACCCTGCCTCGGTCGCCAGAGTATCAGAAGCCTCATCCGATGCAACGGGCGTATCGGGATCAGCGATGGGGCTAGGGCTGGGATCAGGGGCGGCTGCATCACGCGAGCCACTGGGTGACACCATCAGTTCCACGTCTAAATCACCCTGCACCACCGATAGTTCATACTCGTCAGAGGCCTGCACTTGCCAGTCCCCCTGCTGAAACTGCTGTTGGTAATACTGCCACACTTGGTCAGCACTATCGCGAGTTTGCCAGCGAGTGACAACTCGCTGAGTCGAGGTTAAGTCTGTGCGGGCGTCTGTATCGACGTCTGTATTGGCCTCTGCATTATCCAGATTAGACATCGGATCGCCAGAGTTCAAGGCTGGTTCTGCCGCTGAGTCTGCGGCTGGGTCTGCGGCAGAACCAGCATCGCCTACTGCATCATTTGCCGCATCCACGGTCACCGATTGTAGGGCTGCACCAGGATAGCGGGGAATCTCAGTCGGAAAATCAGGCGGGAGTGTGGCGCGCGCCTGAACCTCAGCTCCATCCTCTTGCAGTGTGGGATCAGGGGCGATCGCCTGCTCCAGCGCATCGCGCGAAAATCCAGAACAAGCTCCCAACGGCAGCGACACCGCTAGCAGCAGGCTCGTCAGAGTTACAAAATGACGGGCAGCCATAGCACCAGTGGTAAGTTCAGCAATCCCACGTTAGCGCAAACACACACCCTACAGCGCAATGCGGCAAAGGCATTAGGTTGAGAGCCGTCAGTGGCCCCAACGGCCCTCAGCTCTTGGGTTTTTCAACTGTGGTGATGTGGAGCTCTTTCAATTGCTTGGTGTCAACCTCGTTGGGGGCGTTGGTGAGTAAACACCGGGCCTGCTGCGTTTTGGGGAAGGCGATCGCATCGCGAATCGACTCTTCACCAGCTAGCAGCATCACCAGCCGATCAAGCCCATAGGCGATGCCGCCGTGGGGTGGCGTGCCATACTCAAACGCTTCGAGCAAAAAACCAAACTTGTTCTGGGCTTCCTCATCCGACAACCCAATGGTTTCAAACACCTGCTGTTGCAGCTCAGGCTGATAAATTCGCAGGCTGCCGCCGCCCACCTCAAACCCGTTATAAACCAGGTCATAGGCTTGAGCCCGAGCTGTTTTTAGGTCGTGGGCATCATCGGGATAGGGAGCCGTAAAGGGATGATGCAGCGCCTCTAGCCGCTTCTCGTCGGCGTTCCACTCAAACATGGGGAACTCCGTAATCCATAGCAGGTTGACCTGACCTGTCGGGATCAGGTTTAGCTCGCGCGCGACCACCTGCCGCAACCGATCAAGTGTTTTGTTCACCGTCGCCGTGTCGCCCGCGCCAAAAAGCAGCAAGTGCCCTGGCTGTGCCCCTGTGCGAGAGAGGATTTCCTGCTTCTGCTCGTTGCTGAGGTTATCTTTGATAGCGCCGATGGTGTCGATCTCGCCACCGTCACGCACGCGAATGTAGGCCAACCCGCGCGCACCAGCCTCTGAGGCTTCCTTAAACAAATCGCCACCCGGCTTGATCCGAACGTTCGAAATCGCGTCATTCCCGTTGGGGATCGGTAAAATCTTGACAATCCCGCCCTGCTTCACCGCATCGGCAAACACCTTAAAGCCACTGGTTGCCGCGATATCGGATACATCCACCAGTTCTAACCCATAGCGGGTGTCGGGCTTGTCAGAGCCGTAGCGGTTCATGGCGTCGGCATAGGTTAGCCGAGGGAAGGGGCGCGGCAGGTCTAGGCCCTTAATTTGGTTGAATACGTGGCACACCAACTGCTCGTTTAGCTCGAGGATCTCGTCCTGAGACATGAAACTCATTTCCATGTCGAGCTGAGTGAATTCGGGCTGGCGGTCGGCGCGCAGGTCTTCATCGCGGAAGCAGCGAGCAATTTGGTAGTAGCGATCGCACCCCGACACCATCAAAATTTGCTTAAACAACTGCGGCGACTGGGGCAGCGCATAGAATTCCGTCGGGTTGACGCGGCTAGGCACTAAGTAGTCCCGCGCGCCCTCGGGAGTGGAGCGGGTAAGTATTGGAGTTTCTACCTCCATAAAGTGCTCTTGGTCTTCCAAAAAGCGCCGGATCGCTTTGATGACGTTGTGGCGCAGCTGCAGATTGCGGCTCATGCGATCGCGCCGTAGGTCTAGATAGCGATACTTCAGCCGTAACTCTTCGCGCACGGGCTCTTGCTCAGCCGTAGACACCTGAAACGGCAGTTGCTTTCGCACTGCATTCAGCAGCTCAATTTGATCTGCATAGATTTCAACCTCTCCAGTGGGCAGCTTAGGGTTGAGCGACTCTGCCGGACGCCCCGTCACTCGCCCCGTCACCTTCACCACATACTCATTGCGGAGCTTGTCGGCATCGGCATAGGACGCGGGTGTTCGCTCGGGATCGCTGACAATTTGGGCAACGCCAGAGCGATCGCGCACATCCAAAAACACCACCCCGCCATGATCTCGACGGCGATCGACCCAGCCATACAGGGTAACTGTTTCTCCAATGTGTTCAGCGCGCAGGTGACCGCAGTAATGGCTTCGCATGGCAGCAATTGACAGTAATAGAACGGCATGGTGGCAGTCAAGAGGTTACGCAATTGGGCAGTCGGTTGGACTGCATCCTGCGGGCCAAGGCTTGAGCCGCGCAGAATAGTACCCAACACGCACCAATCCAATATCTTAAAAACCTTTACATTATCCTGCATTGGCTGCAATCCTGAGCAGGTTGCGGAAAAGTCGTCAATACAGCCGCCTACACTCCACGAGCACGATCATCCCAAAAATGCGCATATGGGGTCTCGGGCAGAGACCTCTGTAGAAACCTCTATAACCTAAACCTAAGCAGTGGAACAGCGGCTATGCGAAGAAACGTTGCAGCTGTACCGCTAAAAAGAGGGGCGATCGCTACAATTTTGCTCATCCTACGCCGATTGCCATGTTCCTAACTATCGCCCTGAACTGCAGGGTAAGCACCCGCAGGCCCATCTGGGGGCATGACGAGTGAGTGGCAATGAACTGGGCAAACTTTTTTCCTATCGGAGTTTCTTATGATCTTGACAACGCTAGAGGGTGTGCCCGGGCGCAGAATTGTGCGACATTTTGGTCTAGTGCAGGGCAGCACAGTGCGCGCCAAACACGTGGGCCGTGATTTGATGGCGAGTTTGCAAAACCTAGTGGGCGGCGAACTCCAAGGCTATACGGAACTGTTGCAGGAAGCTCGTGAAGAGGCGACGAATCGCATGATTAAAGACGCCACCCGAATGGGTGCCAATGCCGTTGTGAACGTGCGATTCGCCACGTCATCGGTGGCGCAGGGAGCGGCAGAGCTGTTTGCCTATGGCACTGCGGTGGTGGTGGAATAACCCCTATGGATCTGGAAACTGTTGTTCAAGTTGGGCTTTTCATTGGCTTGCTTATACTGGGGCTATCTGCAGGCTCCATGATTGAGAATCAACACTTTGCCAGTTTGCACAATCGCGAGCAGCAGAGCCGCCATCTTTCTACGGTTAACTTTGGCTGCAAACACCCCCTTCCCGACACGGTCGAAGCCCAGATGTTTATCGGCAGTGTCGTAATTTCTAGCGACTATTTCAAAAGCACTATTGGGTCATTGATCAGCCTATTTGGGGGGCGGCTTACCGTGTTTGAAACGCTGCTAGAACGGGGGCGGCGAGAAGCAGTGCTGAGGATGAAAGAGCAGGCGATCGCCTGGGGTGCCACTCAAATTCTCAACGTACGATTAGAGACATCAGAACTGAACAAAGACGGGCGCAATCCCATCACTGCCATTGAGGTCATCGCCTACGGCACTGGCATTCGATAATTCGATAACGCTAACTCTTGCAACCGATAGGGTGATCAAGACAACTGGTGTGAACTCCCTGCGTGGCAGGAGTTCACACCAATAATATCAATTCCGAAAATTTGGTCTACAAATGGGGGCAAGGGGGCAAAGCCCTCTTGTGGGGAACGTAGCCCCCCACCCCCCTCCTCAACCAATCCGTCGTTCTGATTTAGAGAATTGGTATAAAACACTTCAATCAGGGGACTTGCGCTAAGCGCTATAGAACTAGGGGCTGTCATCAATTAGCCTCTGATACTGATATCCCAAAAATCAACCGTCACAGCCCCTAGCTTGGTTTTTGGGTCGGGCGTGGCAACGCTCATAGCATCAGTCGTTTGGTTGGAATTGATAACATGCCCTAAGTCTTCAATTGAAAGCGCTAAATCTTTAGAAGCACTGAATTAGAAGTGCTGAATGATGGCCTGAGCAAACTCAGAACATTTCAGCGGCGGCTCTACCGGAGGTTCCATTAGCCGCGCTAAATCGTAAGTCACCTCACGATTTGAGATGGCAGCGCCAATCCCTTTTTTGATTAGATCCGCTGCCTCTTGCCAGCCCATATACTCCAGCATCATCACACCCGACAGAATGACAGAACCTGGGTTGATGCGATCTAACCCGGCATGTTTGGGTGCAGTGCCGTGGGTCGCTTCAAAAATAGCGCACTCATCCCCAATATTGGCGCCTGGCCCCATGCCCAGCCCGCCCACAATCGCCGCCGCCGCATCGGACAAATAATCGCCATTGAGGTTCATCGTCGCCAAAATAGAGTATTCATCAGGGCGAGTCTGAATTTGCTGAAAGATGCTATCCGCAATGCGGTCATTGACCATGATCTTTTCTTTCCACTGGCCGTTTCCATGGCTGGCCCAGATGGCATCCAGCACAGCAGATACTTCCCCACAGATTTCTGCCTTTTTCTCTGCGGTCAGGTTGTCATAGCCAGGTTCCAGCATCCGAGCGTTGTCTTCAATGCTGAGATCGGGGGTCTTCTCTCTATTGCCCAAAATCCACGATTCGCGTTCGGTGACGCATTCTTCCCGAAACTCTGCGGTAGCCAGCTCATAGCCCCAGTCGCGAAACGCGCCTTCGGTATATTTCATAATGTTGCCCTTGTGCACCAATGTCACCATTTGTTTGGCTTTGGGCAGGCGCAATGCGTGGTTAATGGCGCGGCGCACCAGCCGCTGCGACCCCTGCTTGCTGATTGGTTTAATGCCGATTCCTGAGTCGAGGGGAATACGCTTCTTGCCGTGTTCTGGCGTGGCAGGAATCAGATCCTCATTCAAAAGCTTAATCAGGCGATCGCCCACCTCACTCCCCTGCTTCCACTCAATACCCAGATAGATGTCTTCAGTATTCTCGCGATAGACAATCACATCCAGCTTTTCTGGAAACTTGTGGGGCGAGGGCGTGCCTGCATAGTAGGTGCAGGGCCGCACACAAGCATAGAGGTCAAAGATCTGGCGCAGCGCCACATTCAGCGAACGAATGCCACCGCCAATCGGCGTGGTCAGCGGGCCCTTAATCGCGACGCGATAGTCACGAATGGCGCTGAGGGTGTCTTCGGGCAGATATTGATAGGTGCCATATAGATCACATGCTTCGTCACCCGCATAGACCCTAAACCAAACAATCGAGCGCTTGCCACCATAGGCTTTGGCAACGGCTGCATCAAACACAGCCTGAGCCGCAGGCCAAATATCAACGCCCGTCCCGTCTCCCCGAATGAAGGGAATGATGGGGTTGTCGGGAACTTGCGGCTTGCCGTCCACAAAGGTAATGCGCGACCCAGTACTAGGGGCAACGATCTTCTCATACATATACGCCATACTCCTAAGCGATAAATTGTTTTAAACCTGACACACCTTAGATGCAATGGCTTGGTTTGGAGGCGCTTGGGACAAACTGCGCCCGTCCCAAGTCGCCCGACTGCATCAGTTCTGGCTTCTTGATGAGTTCCGATACTGCAGGATGCACGCAGGATGCAACTGGCATCATATCCCGAGCTGAAACAACTGCTCACTCTCGCAGAGGATAAGGGGCATAACTGTTCATAGAGGACAAACCGAATCCTGATCCAGGGACTGGCTTTCATGATTTGGCCTTTAGCGAGCACGTATCTTCCTCAAAAAGCCTGCCCTTCTCCCACTTACTCAACAAAATTCTGCCCACGAGAACCCATCGGAACGAACGGCTCACAGCTTAGAAACTTAAGCTCAGCCTGAGACTTCTTGCGCTGTTGCGCTATTGTTAAATACTTCCTTGAGATAAAGATTAAGATGTAATAGGCAAAAGCCAAACCATCCAGTCAAGATGAGGTCAATATTTCTGGTAGCACGGGGTCTACAAACTGCCTTATGCAAACCACATAAAGACTCAGATTATTTAGGATAGGCTGCGATCTTTGCTGGCGTCTCTGGTGTAAAAAGTCACATTGCCAGCTTTGGCGATAGCAAGATGAAAATAATCCTCACTATCCCTAATGTTGCTTGAGTCATGCGTTCTCTAAATCCATAACCTGTATGGGTATGTATGGATATTAGGTATAGAACATAAATCCTAAACTCGGGTGTGCTTTATTTTATAGTTTATTTATAAGATAACTATGCTCTTCCTTCAAGATGGGCTACCTTGTAAAGCTAGGACGTACTCCTACTATTCAGCGCGTATGGATTTGCTGCACACCTCAATTTTTAGAATTTCACTCAAGCAGAATTGCGATTTCTTATCTTAGCTATTCATATATAATCACATATAACTATTTTTTGTGCTTATGCATCTTAATAAACAAAAGCAGTTCATCTTTAAATACTCTATCCCCATAATCACGGTCTGAAACAACCGTGTAGCCGCTTACTGGAAAATTGCCGAGTTGATTGCATCAGGCATATTTTTATACTAGAGGAATAAGAATTGTGCGGCTTCGAATTGCGAACGCATAAAGGCATTTGCCGGATTTTATAGGCCTTATTGGGAATGCTTGATCAACTCAGAGTATCTAACCCTTGCGATCGCTCAGCCGACTAAGTTACTCAACCCATAGGCAGTTGCTAGATATGGATTGGGAATAATAACAATAACTATGAGATTTGAGTTTTCTAATGCAAGATTTTTTATTAGAGCGTCAACATGTTGAGGGAGCAGATAATAGATGAAGCGGGTTTTGATTGTTGATGACGATTTGACGTTGCGAACAGCGTTGACCCGATATTTAGAATCGCGGGGCTATGGGGTTCAACAGGCTAACTCTGGCGACGAAGGGCTAGAGGCCTTCGACAAAAATCCGCCAGATTTGGTGGTATCGGATGTGATGATGCCTGAGATGGATGGCATGGAATTTTGTCGTAGACTGCGCGAAACGCGATTGGGGCAGCTCGTTCCGTTTATTTTTCTGTCGAATCGGTCGGATGTAGATGACCGGGTGAAGGGGCATCAAATGGGAGCAGACGATTATTTGGTCAAGCCCTTTGCAATGGAGGAGTTGGTGGCTAAAATTGAAGCCCAGTTAGAGCGATCGCGCCGTATTAATTCTGAAATTGTGCGCTTGATGCAGCAAACCTCCAATTCTTCGTCAGCTCCAGCGGAGCCGAGTGTAGCTGAGGTTCGAGAGCCATTGCCGCTCACCCCAGCAGAAGAAAAAGTGTTTTGGGAGGTGATTCGGGGCTATACCAATAAACAAATTGGCGATCGCCTGTTCATTAGCCCGCGCACTGTGCAAACGCATCTCAGCAACATTTTAGGCAAACTAGATCTTGAAAATCGCTCTCAATTGATTCGCTATGCCTATGAACGCGGCTACCGCCCCACCCCCAACGCCGCCGAGTAGCGGGTAACGGCTGACGACGGATAGCGCCATCTCCAATCCCTACGTCCCAACGCCTCAGTCCTCATCCCTGCCGACCACTTCACGAATACGGTAGATGGGGCGGTTTTGCGATTCATGGTAGGTGCGCATCAGCAGTTCTGCTAGCAGCCCAAAGCTAAAGAGCTGAACGCCCGTGATAAATAGCACGACCGCGAGAATCAACAGGGGGCGATCGCCAATGGCCTGACCTAGCCCAAACTTAAGGAACGTTAGGTAAAGCCCTAAGGCAGTGCCCGCAAACAGCGACAGCAACCCAAATAGCCCAAACACATGCATAGGCTTGGTGAGGAATTTTTTCATAAAGGCGATGGTAGACAAATCCATCAGCACTCGAAACGTGCGCCCCAGCCCATACTTGCTGCAACCAAACTGGCGCGCATGATGGCGCACGGGCAACTCAGCAATTCGAGCGCCTTCAATAAAGGCTAGCGCTGGCAAGAACCGATGCAGTTCGCCATACAGATTCAGATCCTTAACTAAATCAGCGCGGTAGGCCTTGAGCGAGCAGCCATAGTCATGCAGCTTTACCCCAGTGACGGAGCCAATCAGCAGGTTGGCCAGCTTAGAGGGCAGCAGCCGAGTGAGGGCATCATCTTGCCGCTGCTTGCGCCAGCCGCTCACCAGGTCATAGCCTCCATCTTCTAGCTCTTGCACCAGAATGGGAATATCGGCTGGGTCGTTCTGCAGATCGCCATCCATTGTCACCACCACAGCACCCTGGGCATGGTGAAAGCCAGCCGCCATGGCTGCCGTTTGCCCATAGTTGCGCCGCAACACCACCGCTCTCAAGTCAGTTCGGGCTGTTGCCAACTGCCGCAGCAAATCCACCGAGCCATCGCTAGACCCATCATCTACACACACAATTTCGTAGCTAAACCCCGTGGGCTGCAACGCTTGGGCGATCGCATCCACCAACCGGGGCAGACTCTCTACTTCGTTGTAGATGGGCACCACGATTGAAATCTTGCAGGTGGGCGCCGCGCCGTTTGCGCCATTGACCGACTGCGCCTGGGGGAGATGCGCCTTTGATTGCACAAATGATGTCATGGGGATAGCAGCACTGGGACTGTGTAGATGAACAGGGTAGATGAACGCTTTATAAAGCGTCTCTTGATAATAAACCCTAAGCCCAAGACACAAACCCCAAACCCCAAACCGGGAATGCACCCATTGACGCATCAATGCCCTTCCACAAACCGCTTTAAACCCAGCGCCATGCGTCGCATGCCTTGCTGTTCATCCCGCCGAATCCACGGCAGAAAAACGGGAGACAGTGCCCCAGAGAACGAGATGCGGTGGGTGTATTGGGTGCGATCGCGGTCAATATCTTGGAGCTGAAACCGATGATCACTCTGAAAGCCGGGAGCTTTATACACCCAACCCAAGCACACCTCTGGCTGGAGCAGGGTGATATAGGGTTCGATTTCGGTTTCACTTTCGCGGGAATCACGCTTCAGCGATAGCAAGACGCGATCGCCTTGCCGAAATGGCTGATCGGGAGACAGATCGTACAAAAACGTGTTCCATTTGAGCCAGTGGTCTTTGCGGATGAGCGATCGCCACACCGCGGATCGGGATGCGTGGATGGTAATCTCGGTGTAGAGAGTGGGCATGGCTCATTTAACGGATAGAGCAGCAAATTAATCTGTAGTTGAAACATCTGTCGCGGCAGCATCTGCAATTGAAACACTGGCACTGGAGGCGGCAGGTGACACCTGCTTTAGATAAACCCGATCGCACCGAGCCGTTTCGACTCCCGTCGCTGGCAGATAGCCAGTGCGCTCATAGAGATAAACAGCTTCGGTTAACACGCTAGCCGTTTCAATCCAGATTTGGCGATAGCCCCGCTGGGCGATCGCCTCTTCTAGAATACCCAACAGAAACCGCCCCAACCCCAGCCCTCTCACCTGCGGCAGCAGATACATTTTGCGAATTTCTACTGCCTGCTCCCCGCGGTCAACGGGATAGTAGGCAGCGGTGCCCACGAGCTTACCCTGCTGTTCTATCACCCAAAACTCGCCACCCCGCTCTAGATACGCGGTCTCTACGTGCCACACATCCTGGTCTGCACCGTCTGGTTCACTGATGAGGCCATATTCTGCCAGCACGGTTTGAATCAGATCAAAGGCTGGCTGGCGATCGCCCGGCTGCCAGTCTCGAATTTCAAATTCCCAGTAGGTCTTGCGGTAGGTTGTGCGCATTGGATCTATCTATAACGCTCTGCCAATCTCAGGTTATTTTTCCACGGCTATTAATCTAGAACCGCCTATCTACGGTTATTTGCGGTTATCGGTCTAGGATTCTCCGCAAATTTACGCCATGGCCAAATTAAAATCAGCAGATCTGCCGAGTCAGTTCGGGTACCCTACGGTCAATACTGGTGCAGAGGCATGACTCATACGTCAGGAATCAACTTTAATCAACGGGGCCATCGCTGAGGTCAGATTGAGAGAAGCGTAACGTTACCCAGTGGTCTCCCCAGCATGCAGCCATATCCTGAAATGCCCCCATTCTGGGGCGTAGGTTTAGTTAAAAGCCTGTGCTGATGTCCAATTGCAGCGGATATGCCCATGGTTTGGGCGTGCTTTGGGTAAGTCAGGCTGGGGAAGCCTGTAGCATTTCATCACCATACCTGAAGTCGTTCGCCTAACGAACGCCACACCGCAGGGAATTTATGAGGTAAGTTGTGCAAAAAATCCTGATTATCGAGGATGATGCGTCTGTTCGCAACGCCATCATGAAGTTTCTCCAAGCTGCAAATTTTGAAGTCATCAGCGCTGCAGACGGAGAAGCCGGAATGCGCTTGGCGCTGGAACATGAGCCAGACTTAATTGTGTGCGATGCCATGATGCCCGAGTTGACGGGCGATCGCGTCTTGCAACTGCTGCGGGCAAATGAAAGAACCCAGTCCATTCCGTTTTTGGTGCTCGTAACCCGAAACAACAATGCTGAGCTGCCAGGGGGAATGATCGCAGGAGTCGATGATGTATTGGTCAAACCGTTTACGCGCGATGGCCTGCTGCGGGCGATCGCCCGACAGCTCAGCCAGCCCGCCACAATTTTAGAATCCCCATCCACCACAGGCCCTGCACCCTATCGCCAGAGGGTTGAACACATGACGCAGAGTACCTATTGCGACCCGCTGACAGACTTACATAACCGCACGGTGTTGCTGCATCAGCTGCGCCAAGCCCTCTTGCAAGATAGCCCAGCCTGCCCGTCGGTGGCGTTCATCTGTCTGCACTTCGATCAGTTGACGGCGCTCAGCCAGCAGCATGGCTTTAACCTGAGCGATCGTCTGATGCGCCAAATGAGCGATCGCCTAGTGCACAGTCTTCCGTTGCACTATACCGTTGCTCGAACTGGCATCGATGCCTTTGGGGTTCTGATCCCCAATAGGGCTTCTGCCCAAGCATTACTGGACTTTGCCCAGTATCTTCAGCATCACCTAACCCAGCCCTATCAGATTGGAACCACCACAATTCATCTGCCGTGCGCCCTCGGCATTGCCTGCAACAGCTTTAGCGGAACCAAAGCCGAAGAATTGATGCATCAAGCACGCCTTGCGGCCCATCTAGCAACCCAGCAAGACTGCTCAATTCAACTCTATACGCCACCCCAAGAGAAACAGGCCCCTCAGCAAGAGACCCTCGTGCAAGCGCTATATCGGGCCCTCGACCAGCGGGAGTTTTTTCTGGAATATCAGCCCCAGGTCAACCTCATGACAGGGCGCATTATCGCAGCCGAGGCGCTGTTGCGTTGGCAACATCCCCAGCGAGGGGTGCTCTATCCACCACAATTTCTATCTGTCGCCGATGATATTGGCGTGTTGGTGCCCATTGGGGAATGGGTTCTGCAAACGGCCTGTCGCCAGGCTGAGACTTGGCAAGCGGCGGCTCAGAGTCCCATCAACGTGGGCGTTAATCTATCGAGTCGGCAGTTCCACCATCCGCAACTCGTGACGGCGATCGCCCATGCCACAGCCCAGAGCAGCCTCAACCCTAGTCTGCTCATGCTCGACTTAACAGAATCAACCCTAATGCATCACTGGGAAACTAGCCGTTCCACGCTAGAGCAGCTCAAACAGGTCGGCATTTGCATTAACATCGATGACTTTGGCACTGGGCTATCGTCACTCAACTACCTGCACCAGTTGCCGATTCACTACCTCAAGATTGACCCATCCTTTATTCGGGGTATTGTCACCAGTACTAAAGCGTTGAATGTGGCGCGGGCAATTGTAGCCATGGCCCAAAACCTACATATTCGCACCACCGCAGAGGGCGTAGAAGCGCGCGAGCAGGTCGCACTTCTGCGTCAAATTGGCTGTTACTCAGTCCAGGGCAATTTGTTTAGCCCGTCTGTAGGCGCACGGGATTTAGAAGAGATGCTCCTGACTGACAAACGGATTTAAACGGATCTAATATCAATTCCGAAAATTTGGGCTACAAATGGGGGGGCAAGGGGGCTTTGCCCCCTTGTGGGGAACGCAGTTCCCCACCCCCCTCCTCAAACAATCCGTCGTTCTGATTTAGAGAATTGATATAATTGAACGAGCTTAGTCGCGCTGGCGCAAGCCGTGCCTAATCTTGCCGAGTCCATGCCGGGTGGTTGAGGAGTGAAGAGATAGCCCTCACTCCCCGCAGCTGGTTCGACAGCGGCAAATGCCCTCGGGGTGCTGTCATATCCCACGTGAATTCATTCGGGTAGCGTGTCCAGGTATTGCCCGACTTCCAGCCAATGATCCCCCACAGGCGCTCCCAGTTTTTACCGGCCCCCAGCCACAGCTCTCGCTGCACCGAAAAGCCAAACCGCCCCTCAGAGTAAAGTTGCCACAATCTATTGATTAACTGCAAGTCGTCAGAGGGGAGCTGATCCACTTCGGTGAAATAAACCCAGCGGCGTTGCGTTGCCATTTCCCCAGCAAGCTCGCACAGCTTTTCTAGCGTCAGGCGATCGGCCTCTTGATACTCTTGCCGAACCAAGTGGTGCGCCAAAGCGCTGTAATCTATATCGCGGGGCGATCGCAGTGCAATAAGTCCCTCGTCCAAATGCGTTGCCAAAAATTCTTGAGTTTTAGGAGTATCAGCCGCCACCAGTAGCTGGTGGGCTTTACCATCCACAATACCTACTAGAGAAGCGTTGCGACGCTCTAGCAGCCATTTCATCAGCACCTCAAGCCCTGATTCTCCTTTATTTGCCAGTTCTTGCACCAGCTTGAGCTGATTCTTCTCAGATTCAGATTGCAAACGCAGCAAGAAATCTGCCATAAACTCAGCAGGGGAGGAAACCACTGGGGCGTCCGAGTCTGCTACAGACGGGTTTGGGTTAGTTTGCACATCGTCCATGAACAACAGCGAGGAAAGCACTCCATCTCTCACTTTAACGGTAGATGAGGAGGTTTCACGGTTTTTCTTAAGGATAGGAGGGTGAGAGTTGATGACATACGCGGCTAGACTTAGCAATTCGCCACTATGCGGGCAGCGATCAGCAGCATCTATCCCTACCGCTGAGGCTCACGCCTCACGAGTTCTGCCAGAAAACAGAGCGGCAAATCCAACCGATTGGCTAAACGCTTATCGATCTTTGATCCCAGTCATTCACTAGGGGCTGTCATCAATTAGCCTCTGATATCTTAGAAATCAACAGTTACAGCCCCTAGCCTGATTTGTGGGTCGGGCGTAGTAACGCTCATAGCATCAGGCGTGTGGTTGGAATTGATGATACAACCTGGAACGAAGGTCAGGTTATTACCCTGAGAAAGCTTATCCTAGTCATAGAAAAGGCCGGGGCTTAACAGAGATGCTGCAATTCTCGCTCTCTCTTATGTTCTCTTTTTCGACACCTGACTCGCATTAGACATAAGTGGTTTCTGCCAAAGAAAATCCCACGTTAACCAGCAGTGATACCGTCGGGGCAAACAGCATTCGCTAGAAGCGAAGACGGTTTTTCGAGACATCTCCTGATCTAAAGCCTATTTACAGAGTATTTGGAGACTGATGACATCCAGGCTTAGGCTGAGTTTTGGATACCAACATCGTGCACTAGTCCCTGTTTCTATCTATACCTGATGCAGGGCTAACCCGTTCCTCCTCCATTTTTCCCAAATCCCTAATTCCTTCTTCTTTTTTATGATCCCCATCCTCGTGACCCTAAATCTGATGATCGCCGTGTTCCTCTGTGGGGTGGCGGTGTGGGTGTGGGCACTGCGGCGGCGATTAGCACGAACCGCAGATTGGCTAACGCAGGCAGAGCGGGCTTGCCATCGAGTGTTGCATCAGGCACCAGCGGGGATGCTAGAGAAGCAGGTAAGGGCAAAGCAGTGGCGCGATCGCTATGGACTGCTGCAATATCAGGTTCAGCAGGCTCAGCAAGCGCTGGCCCTAGTCAGCGTAGGATTATCACTGTGGCGCGGGGGATGGCGGCGGCGATCGCCCCGCAGTCGTCTCCCAGGGAGCCGCTAGCCCTCTGTGTCGAAACTAGGCGAAACTAAATGTTAAGCTTGATGCGCTAGCCATTGTTGCTCAACGATAAGGGAGCGATCGCATGACAGATAAACGCTCAGGTTCGGGGGGATTGTTTGCAGTGGGGATGGTGCTTGGCGCTGCTGCAGGCGTGGTGACGGGGCTGTTGCTGGCGCCCCGTTCTGGTCGCGAAACCCGTCGAATCTTGAAAAAATCTGCAGATGCGCTGCCTGAACTGGCGGGGGATTTGTCAACCACTGCCCAGCTTAAGGCTGAGCAACTGTCGGGCACTGCGCTCCGCAACTGGGATGGCACACTGGGACGGTTAAAAGAGGCGATCGCTGCAGGCATTGAAGCCAGCCAACACGAGTCCGCTGCCACAATCTCCTCAGAACCTTTGACTCCGCCTGAGTCTCAGGCGAAATCCGCTGATACTCACTGATCATAGATCTAACTATTCTTGTGATAGATCCGCTCTTTTGGTTGGGATTATCTTTACTGCTGGTGGCCGGATCGCTCACAGCGGTGCTCGTCGCTGCATTGCCTGCCCTCAGAGAGCTTTCGCGCGCTGCTCGAAGTGCTGAAAAGTTGTTTGACACTCTAAGCCGTGACCTGCCGCCAACCCTAGAAGCTATTCGCCTTACAGGCTTAGAGCTGACGGATCTCTCAGATGACGTGAGCGAAGGAGTGCAAGAAGCGGGGCGCGTTGTGAAACAGGTAGATCAAAGCATTGGAACTGTGCGACAGCAGGCCAAGAAAGCGCAAAAAGTGACCCGCAGCGTTGTGGTGGGAGTACGTGCGGCCTGGCAAAACCTAATGCAGCCACCCCCATCCGCTCGCGCGAGTCGGCTGTCCCAAGCCTCACGCCCCCCCTATAGTCCCACACGCCCCGGCAATACGATCGAGGAGCAGCGATTTGCGGTGTATCGCGATCGCCCTGATTTGCTCCCTGATAGCTTTGAGTTTGACCGAGACACTGCAGACAACCTAGGCGGCTCTATTCCTGAGGAGAATTGGATAGAAGCCGAGGAGGATGATCTGTCAGTCTACGATGTGGACAATAGCCCTAACCCGGACGTAGGTACTCAGCCTCAATCACCTGAGTCGAATTCGGAAACGGACGTAGGAACTGGGAGGCGATCGCTCTAGAATCGCCCTACCCTGTCCAGACTCGCGACTCTAACCTGACCGATAAAACCAAAACGGCTAAAGGGTTCCACCCATTGACCCAAACAAAGACTCAAGCGACGCATTGAAGTAGCAGGTTAACCTGACCGAAGATCAACATGTTTGAGTTCAGAGCTATGCCCCAGGCTTCGCCACATCCTAATCTTTAGGGGCTTACAGTCTTACCTTGAACCAGAAAATCAACTATGTGGAAGCTATTAATTAACCTGAGTTCGACAACGAGTGAAGTGCTGAAAGAAAGGCTGAGGGTTACGCTCAAAGTATTGAATTCTAAGCACCTCAGCCATGTCTTTGAGTCTAGCGCGCCTCGACTTGACCCAAATCTTCT
>JAESGQ010000129.1_pt1 | contig 43458 bp, 31 predicted proteins | sample 9266251 | NCBI WGS metagenome assembly JAESGQ01 (sample SAMN17056778, study PRJNA650883) | algae metagenome | isolation source: Kaiparowitsia implicata GSE-PSE-MK54-09C and co-occurring heterotrophs from... | place: USA: Kaiparowits Plateau, Grand Staircase Escalante National Monument, UT ... | reverse complement strand
TTTGGCTGCTGGTGAGGCGACCCCTGTGGCGCTGACTGCACCTTCCATCAACGGTTAATCGTTTGCGATTGATGGTCTGCTGAGGCTAGTTCTCTAGCCATCATGCATAGCAAGAGGGGCGCTCTCCGATTCGGAGGGCGCCCCTCTTGCTATTGATCCAAAGCTATCGATACGAAGCGATATGCAGTTTTTTCTACGGTTCCTGCAACATAGCCTCAAAAGCATTCTTGCGAATGAAGGGGCTGTGGACTTGTCCAGAATAGTGCAAGATGTGGCTAGGGCGATTTTCCTTGATTTGACAGAGGCATATCGACTTCAGATCGTAATTAGACTGTGATGTAGAGATTGGAAAGAGTCATGCCGCAGGTGTGGGCGCTGATAGGACTTCTGGTGGTAAGCGCTGGGCTGGGAGCACTGCCCTTCGTCGAGTGGAGCACCTGGCTCGTTACGGGTCGCCACTTAAGACGATTGGGCACGGGCAATGTGAGTGTTTCGGCAGCGTTTTATCATGGGGGGCAAGCAGCTGGCATTTTGGCAGTTTGCGCCGAAGCCTTTAAAGGAATTGCGTCGGTGTTGTTGGCGCGGTGGCTGTTTCCTACGGCACCCGTTATGGAATTAGTGGCTCTGATGGCGCTGGTCACAGGACGCTATTTTGGGGGACGCGGCGCTGGCACGACGAACGTAGTGTGGGGCTATTTAATCCATGACTGGCGGGTGGCGGGGCTGACTGCGTTAATAGGCGGCATTAGTTTTACGCTGCTGCGCGATCGCACGATAGGAAAGTACAGCGTATTAGCACTCCTGCCGCTACTAACAATCTTGCGCTATCCCCATCAGGGCGATCGCATTGTGGCGGTTATGTTGTTAGCCGGTTTGCTGGCACTGGTCTATACCCGCATCCCTGATGATTTAGACTTACCCAAAGATGCCGTTCAAGAGGATTCAAGCCGCGTGTTTCGTTTTTTTCGGGGCGATCGCTCCTTACGTTCGCTCGACCAACCTCTTGAGCCTAACCAGGTCGGGCAGAAAGCCGCTACGCTCTCACAGATCAAGCGTTGGGGCTTTGCAGTACCTACAGGTTGGGTACTGCCACCTGGCGATGACCCTACGCCGCTGTTTGAGGCTATTCATCCGTGTGCCGCACATCCTGTCGTGGTGCGATCGTCTGCCATTGGCGAAGATACAGAAACCGCCTCAGCAGCGGGACAGTATGACTCTTTTCTAGATATCACAAGCCGCCCTGCCCTAGAGCAGGCGGTGCTGCGCTGTCAGGGATCGTACAATTCGCCAGGTGCCGTTCGCTACAGACAGGCGCGCCAGATTCCTGAAGACGGGATGGCGGTGATTGTGCAGCAGCAAATTACTGGAGTTTTTTCTGGTGTTGCTTTCAGTCGCGACCCGATCCAGCGACAGGGCAACGCTGTGGTGCTAGAGGCATTGCCCGGAGGCGCTAGCCGCGTCGTATCTGGGCGTGTGACGCCGGAACAGTATCGCGTGTATCTCTCAGATAGTGGGGATACACAAGCTGAGAAAGATCTGGGTCTCGACACCGAACAAAGCTTCGTTGAAGGAGAAGGAGATGTGCCGCGGGCAGTGATTCGCCAAGCGGCAGTGCTGGCAAGGGATCTCGAGCGACGCTATCATGGTGTTCCTCAAGATGTGGAATGGGTGCATGACGGCCAACAAATTTGGGTTGTGCAAACCCGCCCCATCACGACACTGCGCCCCATCTGGACACGCAAAATTGCGGCAGAGGTGATTCCTGGGTTTATTCCACCGCTCACGTGGTCTATTAATCGGCCTCTTACATGTGGAGTATGGGGCACCTTATTTACGGTAGTGTTGGGCGATCGCGCCACAGGGTTAGATTTTACTGAAACAGCCACGCTGCACCACTCTGCCGCCTACTTTAACGCGACGCTGCTGGGCGATCTGTTTCGCCGCATGGGGTTGCCTGCCGAGAGTTTGGAGTTTTTGACCCTGGGCGCCTCATTTGGCAAGCCGCCCCTAATGTCAACCCTGCAGAATGTACCGGGATTGCTGCGGCTCCTGCGTCGCGAATGGCACGTAGCAAAAGATTTTGAGCAAGATGATCGACAGCAGTTTCAGCCAGAGTTGACGGCTTTACGAACACGATCGCCCGAAGGCTTATCTCCCGAAGCATTGCTACATCGCGTAGATCATATTCTTAACTTGCTAGAGCTAGCAACCTACTACAACATTCTGGCACCGCTCAGTTTTGCCCTCCGGCGATCGCTCCTCCGGGTAGACGAAGCAACTCTAAACACGACCCAAATGCCCGAGGTGGCTGCGGTGCGAACGCTGCAACATCTGGCCCAGCAGGCACGACAAGTGCTGGGAGATGCAACCCTGCCCCAAGCCAGCGACAGTTCCTCCCCAGGTAACTGGGCGAACTGGCACGAGCAGTTGGCGCAAATGCCTGAAGGTCAACCGGTGCTAGCTCAATTGGGTCAGTTTATGGATGACTATGGCTATCTAGGACAGGTCACTACAGATATCTCAATTCCCCGCTGGCGCGAAACACCCGACTATGTGATTCAGCTAGTGGCTCAGTTTATGGAACAGCCCCTCGCGTTAGCCTCTGAGGTGTCTCAGACCAAGGGCATCGTGCAGCGTCGCCTTGCCCTCAAGGGACGAGTGGCCGAGGTGTATAACCGGCTGCTGGCAGAACTCCGCTGGAGTCTGCTGGCGCTGGCCCAGCAGTGGTGCGACTGTGGCTGGATTGAACACCGCGACGATTTATTTTTTCTAGAACTTAATGAAATTCGAGAGCTGATTACTGGGGCTGATGACGGCTCAAATCGTGATCTCAAGACTTCTCTGCCCCAGCGGATTGCAGCACGGCGCCAAGAATGGGAGAGCGATCGCCAACAAGCAAACATTCCATCACTGGTTTACGGCAACGCCCCACCGCCTCCTTTAGCGCCGCCCCCTGCCCTTACAGCACGACAACTCCGCGGCATTGGAGCCAGCGTCGGCATCGTCGAAGGCGAGGTCTTGATTGTGCGACAGTTGGCAGACGCTAGCGCTATTCGGCCCAACACCATCATTGTTGTTCCCTATACCGATGCAGGCTGGGCACCGTTGCTCTCTCGGGCCAGCGGTATTTTATCTGAAGTTGGGGGACGCTTGTCTCACGGAGCCATCGTGGCACGAGAGTATGGCATTCCAGCCGTGATGAACATCACCGAGGCTACCCGGCAATTGCGAAATGGTCAGCGTATCCGGCTGAATGGTGAAACAGGTATTGTGGAGTTGCTCTAGGGGCTGTCATCAATTAGCCTCTGATATCCCAGAAACCAACGGTCACAGCCCCTAGCCTGGTTTTTAGGTCGGACGTGGTAACGCTCATAGCATAAGGCGTTTGGTTAGAATTGATGACACGCTCTAACTGATTAGACAGGCAAATGCCGATCTGAATCGCTAGAGCAATTCCTGTTAATAGGGGCAAAACTTACTTTCAATCCTAACGGTGCGCTGCTGGCAGGGCTAATGCAGGCGGTTGAGATACAGATGTCCGATGACCATTACGGCTACTTGCTTGACTGTCGGTATGACCCGCTTTGCTGAGATCGTTTGCGGGCACCTCTGGCAGCAAAAACTCACGGATAAATCGAGCCGCAGCCCGCTGGAGTAGCCCCCCGGCAATTTGCTGACCCATGCGCTGAGTCTCAGGGCGCATCAGCACATTGGGTAAAATGGGGAGTAACTGCATCGGGTCAAAGCCCGGTGTATCTTGCAGTAGAGTCAAGATTCGCGTTAGGTGCTCAGCGTTTTTTTGTTCTTCGGGTGTAACGAGGGGCGTAATGGGCTGATCGGCAGGGCGGAAGCCAAGGCGTTCTTGAATTAATCCCGTCATCCGGTTCAGCGTCGTTTGCCCTAGGCTATCTACACTTTTTACAATTTCTTCGACTAGATATTCGCGAATGAATTCTCCGCGTTCAGACATTAAGAAATTGAGCGCTTGATCGACTGCCCCATTTAGGTCATATTCGCTGCTGTCTTTGGCATTGCGCATTAAGTTTTCTAGCCGATTCCACCGGAAGCTGCCGTCTTTGAACAGCAAATCCTTGAGCGAGGCTCGCAATTGGGGAGATGGGTCAGTCAGCAACCGTTTGGCAATGTAAGGATAGGCCTTACTCAACACTTTGAACTCTGGATCAACATTGATGGCAATGCCTTCCAGCGTTACCAATGAGCGAATGATGAGCGCGTAATAGGCAGGCACCTGAAACGGGTATTCGTACATCAATTCCGAAAGTTGGTCGGTGATGCTTTTAAAGTTCATCTCCGCTACGCTGGCACTGAGAGCATTGCTGAACACGTTTGACAGAGCCGGAATGATGGGTGTTAAATCGGTGTCTTCGCTCAAAAATTCGAGATTGACATAGTCGTTGGCCAGTCCTTCAAAGTCACGATTGACCATGTGCACCACGGCTTCAATCAGCCCATAGCGCTGGGGTGGTTTGACTTCGCTCATCATGCCAAAGTCGAGATACGCCAGCTTGCCGTCGGGGGTTGCGAGCAGGTTGCCGGGGTGTGGGTCGGCATGAAAGAAGCCGTACTCCAGCAGTTGTCGAAGGGAACACTGGACGCCAACATCGATGAGGTAAGCGGCGTCGATGCCTTTCTCATAGATTTCTTCTGGATCAGTCAGCTTTGTGCCTTCAATCCATTCCATGGTCAATACACGACGATTGGTGTATTCCCAGTAAATGCTAGGCACATAAATATCGGGGAGTTTGCCATAGAGTTCAGCAAAGCGCTCAGCATTTCGCCCTTCGTGGTTATAATCCATCTCTTCGAAGATGCGCGAACCAAATTCGTCCATGATGCCCACAAGATCGCTGCGGATGCGCCGGACATACCGAGTGGTTAGGGCTGCAGCCTGTCGCAAAATGTAGAGATCTAGCGTAATGCGCTGCGCTAGGCCCGGACGCTGCACTTTAACGGCTACGTCTTCCCCAGTTTTAAGCTTGCCGCGATAGACCTGACCTAGCGAGGCAGCGGCGATGGGCATGGCTGACAATTCGGCATAAATCTTGTCGGGGCGATCGCCCAATTCTTCTTCAATAAACCGATAGGCTATTTCATTGGGGAAGGGCGGCAACTGATCTTGCAGCTTCGTCAACTCTTCTAAATAAACAGGGGGCACTAAGTCAGGGCGAGTCGAAAGCGCCTGACCAATTTTGATATAGGCAGGGCCGAGATCCGTCAGAATTTCGCGTAGCTTAATCGCGCGGCGCTCCTCATTAGCCTTCAACGTGTTGGTGCGCTTATCCCACCACAGGGCAAACGCAAAGAACACAAAGGGTGACAGCAGCCCAAAGATGCGCCCCAACACTTGGGGCATGCGATAGCGATAATATTGGGCGATCGCCTTTGGGTCATAGTCCTGAACAGGCACTTCTGCCAGGTCGTGAGCCGAGCGCAGATGCCCATCGGCAGGCGCTACCGACGGCAAAATCTCGGCAGGACGAAGCGCTTGATTCTGGCTAGAGGGCTCAACGGTTTGCATAAAGTTTTAGCGGTAAAGAGCAGCAGCGAATGGCGCAGTCATAATTTAACCTCGACCTGTCAGCTTAGACTCGCAGCAGACCGAGTCGATCATGCAGGCTGAGGGTTGTGTCTGTAATCTGAAGCGGGATCGAGTCGAGCAGCAGGTAACATGGCTATCAAACCTGATGTCAGATTGATGTCAGATTTATTAACAATACGCTTATGTAAAGCATTGTAACGCAGTCGACCAACTGCACGCTCCTTTTAGCATGGCATGTTCGGCAATGGGGCAAACTCCTCCATGGGCCGATTTAGCGGGTGAGGTTTCCGGCTGAGTGAGTCGAAAATACCGAAGGGTTCTATCGACTCTATCTATTGGTCAGTCATCCAGAGGCCGCTTGGGGTTTAGGATGTGCGTAAGAGTTCGTTCTCCCTGAACCTTCTCTAATCCGTTTTTCTGGCTTGCAGCCGAAACCCACATCCCTAGCGAACGTATCCCATGACACAGCCCCGCACTGCTCCCTTTGGCTCCTGGAAATCCCCAATTACCTCTGACCTTATTGTGCAAGGGTCAGTGCGATTGGGAGATGCCTGCATTGACGGCAACGATATCTATTGGAGCGAAGGGCGACCCACCGAGGGCGGGCGCTATGTGGTGGTGCGTCAGCCGCAAATGGGCGATCGAGCCGACATGACCCCAGCCCCATTTAATGTGCGGACGCGGGTGCATGAGTATGGCGGTGGTGCCTATACTGTGGCGAACGGCGTGGCCTATTTTTCCAATTATCAAGATCAGCGGCTGTATCGCCAGCCGATGGGACTCGCACCCGAGCCGTTGACCCCGGCGGGAGTGGATGTGCGCTATGCCGATGCGGTCGTCGATATTGCCCGCCAGCAGTTGATCTGCGTACGGGAAGACCACCGACCCACCGATCGAGAGGCGGTGAATACCATTGTGGCGATCGCCCATTCCCCCACTGACCCCGATTCGAGTGCAGGTGAGGTGCTGGTCTCTGGGGCTGATTTCTATGCCTATCCCCGTCTGAGCCCCGATGGCTCACGCCTGTGCTGGATTAGCTGGAACCATCCCAACATGCCATGGGACAGTACGGAGCTGTGGGTGGCAGATGTGGCCCCGGATGGCACCCTGGGCACCCCGGTATGGGTGGCAGGCAGCGAGGCAGAATCAATCTTTCAACCCGAGTGGTCGCCCGATGGCACGCTCTATTTTGTCAGCGATCGCACCGGCTGGTGGAACCTATACCGCTGGCGGGAAGAAGCTGTAGAAGCCCTGTGCCTAAAGGACGCGGAATTTGGGCTGCCGCTGTGGGTGTTTGGGATGGCGACCTACGGCTTTATGAATGCGGATACACTGATCTGCACCTATAGCGAAAACGGCGTCTCGCAATTGGCGAAGCTCGATACGCGATCGCTTGATCTCAGCCTGATTTCAGTACCCTACACCAGCATTGGCGGGCTGCGCGTGGGGGCAGGGTTTATTGTGTTTGGCGGCGGCACCCCAACAAAACCGGGGGCGATCGCCCGCCTCGATCTGATTAGCGGAGTGCTGACGGAGCTGCGGCGCTCCAGCGAATTGCAGGTGGAAGACGGGTATATTTCGATTCCTAAATCGGTGGAGTTTCCCACTACAAACGGGCTCACCGCCTACGGCTTTTTCTACCCGCCCCAAAATCGCGACTTCATGGCACCAGAGGGAGAACGCCCGCCCTTGCTGGTCAAAATTCATGGCGGCCCCACCGCTGCCACTAGTGCGACCTTTAGCCCCAGCATTCAATATTGGACAAGCCGGGGCATCGCCATTCTAGACGTGAACTATGGCGGCAGCACGGGGTATGGCCGGGCCTACCGCGATCGCCTCAAGGGCAACTGGGGCATTGTGGATGTGGACGACTGTGCCAATGGGGCAACGTATCTGGCCGATCAGGGGCTGGTGGATGGCGATCGCCTCTGCATTGACGGCGGCAGTGCGGGCGGCTTTACCACTCTGGCGGCGTTGGCATTCCGCAATGTGTTCAAAGCGGGGGCTAGCCACTATGGCGTCAGTGACCTAGCGGCCCTGGCGCGTGACACCCACAAGTTTGAGTCGCGCTATCTGGATGGATTGATTGGCCCCTATCCAGAGCGGGCAGATTTATACGACGCGCGATCGCCCATTTCTGCAGTAGATCAGCTGTCCTGTCCGGTGATCTTTTTTCAGGGCGATGAAGATAAAATTGTGCCGCCCAACCAGGCTGAGATGATGGTCAATGCGCTGAAGGACAAGGGCTTGCCGGTGGCCTATGTGCTGTTTAAGGGTGAACAGCATGGCTTCCGTCAAGCCGAAAACATCAAGCGAGCACTGGATGGCGAGCTGTATTTCTATTCTCGGGTGTTTGGGTTCGCTCTGGCGGATGACGTGGGTGCCATGGCGATCGCCAATTTAGACTAGAGCTAACAGGGCTCAACTCCGCTGAGGCAATTTCTCGAAAAGACCGTCCCCACCTGGGGCGAACCATTGTCACGCCTTCGGTTTGGCTACGCCAATGTCCCTATAGAAAAACGGCGGCAGAAGAACGGCGGCTTGATGCGGGATTTTCTGTGTCAACCCTTTCTAAAAGGCCTGATCCCCCAAATAGTTAGACAAGGTGGCTAACTCTTGGAGCGATCGCACACCCTCATGCCGGGTGCCGTTGATATCCCACGTGGGGAAGCGGTTCACGTTGGCGGCTTGACATCGCTCAGGTTGGGGATTTTCGCCACCGGGGCCACAGGAGACCTGGGTCAGGCGGCGTAGAGCTGCGTCTCCCAACAACGCTTCTTGTCGGCGGCAATCGGGACAAGGGTCAGCAGTATACAGCGTTGCGCCCACGCTCTGCAAGTGCGCCCCTAGCACCTCCTGAGGGCTGCTAACCCCATCTAGCTCGGTCGGGGTGGGTAATTCCTGCTGTCCCTCTTCAAGGTTGTCGGCTGTAGTAGAATCCTCTGCTGTATTTTCTGCTCCATCCGCCGCTTCTGCCTCTGACTCTGCCGAGACAGGAGTGCCCGTGCCAGACTCCGAGGGGGCGATCGCCAACAGTCCTTCAGTCGAAATTGGGAGATTGGCTCGCTGCTGTGCCACGCGCAGGTTCTGCTGATATTCGCTAATTTTTTGCGTGGCCTCCGCGTGGCGCTCGGCCTCTGGCCCAATCGCTTGGAGATGGGCGATCGCTCGCTGCCATCGGCTCGCCACCAAGCTCCAATCGTCATTCGACTCCGCCAGCTCTGCAATCTGCACCGCGGCATTGGCCTGTCGAATTGCGGCTTGCCACTGCTGCTCTGCATCGGGTGGAACAGGGATAGGCGCAGGCGATGGACGGTCTGCCACAGGTGAGGGCGGCGGCAGCTCGGCGGTGCGAGGCGGCGGGGCAGCACATCCGGCAATCAGGCTGAGGCTGCCAGCCACTACCACACTCGCCCAGACTCGGCTCCCAATCTGACGCCAATTTTTAGACTCGATTTTAGACGCGACAGCGCGTTCGGCGGGGCCTTTGCGCAGAGAACTGCCTGCAGTATCCTGCCCGCCGTTTAAACGCAAAAAGACCCGGAGACCACGCCTGCTCCGAGCATCCCGTATTGCTGCTACCTTCCGGTCCTGACAAGATTTGGGCGTCGAAGCCGCGTGGGTCCAGGTCACCTTCAGCATAACACGTTCTGTTTGGGGCATTCGTGAATTCATTGCACCCTTCCCCGCCATGGTTCAAAAAAAATAAATGGTCGCGCGTCGCGTTTCCCATTTTACGGGTCGAACCATAGCGCTGTGAGAGAAATTATTGAGGGGAAACCCGGATGGCCTCACTCGACCCTGCGCATTGAGGAGCCAATCAGGTCGCCTCTGATTGATGAATGGGAATCTCAATGTGAAGCTCTGCACCGCTGCCCGGAACCGACACACAGCGCAGCGAGCCTCCATGCGTCTCGCAGATAATTTGGTAGCTCACTGAAAGGCCTAGCCCAGTGCCTTTGCCGACTGGCTTAGTGGTATAAAACGGGTCAAACAACCGCTGCTGCACTAGCGTAGACATGCCAGGGCCATTGTCTGCAATGGTGACTTGCACATGGTCTGGGTCGGCGTGAGTGGTGTGAATGCGGATTGTGGGAACAAAGGGGGTGACGAGGGCTGAATCTGATGAATCTGGATGGTCTAACGCTGATGAATCCAAATTTGAAGAGGCTAACGGGTGTGGTCTTACGGTTAGCGTTGCCAGCTTGTTGTCTAGGGCATCAATTGCATTGCTGATAATGTTCATAAACACTTGATTCAGCTGTCCGGCGTAGCATTCTACTAAGGGCAATGTGCCAAACTCTGTTTCCACTACAATGGCAGGGCGGTTGAGTGTGGCCTTCAGCCGGCTTTGCAAAATCATCAGCGTGCTTTGAATGCCATCGTGAATATCCACGCGCTTGCACTCAGCCTCGTCCATTCGAGAAAAGGAGCGCAAGGAGGCCACAATGGATTGAATTCGCTCTGCACCTAGCTTCATAGAGGACATGAGCTTGGGCAAATCAGTCAGCAAAAACTCTAGATCAATCAGATGGATTTTGCTCTGGATGGCGTGTATAGGCTGAGGATAATGCTGTTGATAAAGCTGTACTAGGTTAATCAAGTCTTTTGTATAGTCAGCGGAATAGGTGAGGTTGCCATAGATAAAGTTCACTGGGTTGTTGATTTCATGAGCAATGCCCGCTACGAGTTGCCCCAGGCTTGACATCTTTTCACTTTGAATTAGCTGTGCCTGGGTTTTTTGCAGCGTGTGCAGTGTGGATTCTAGGTCAACGGCCTGCTGTCGCAGCTCTTGTTCAGAGCGGCGCAGTGCGTTTTCTGCTGTTTTGCGATCGCTCACCTCCCGCTTTAACCGCGACACGGTAGCCCGCAGTTCTGCGGTGCGCGCTTTCACCCGATCTTCTAGCTCATCTTTGGCTTGACGAAGGCGTTCTTCTGCCTGCCGCCGTTCTGTAATGTCGGTTGAAATGCCAATGGTGCCAACGATCTGCCCTTGGTCATTGCGCATGGGGGTCTTAGTGGTGGAAAACCAGCGCCGCTCATCCGGCAGGATCAGTTCTTCTTCTAGCGTTTCTGGCTGTCCCAGCTGCATAATCCGCTGATCTTCTTGCCAGAAGGTGGCGGCTTCTGCTGCACTCCACAGGTCAGCATCGGTCTTGCCAATCAAGTCTGTGGGAGCAAGCCCCAGCGCATCGCTAAAGGATTGGTTGACCGCCATATGGCGACCCTGGCGATCCTTTAACCACAGCCGATTGGGGATGGTGTCTAGAATGGCTTTCAGCATGTGCTGCTGTTGTTCTACTGCATCTTGGGCTAGCTTGCGATCGCTCACATCGCAAATCGTTCCGACGATCATCACCGGAACCTGGGCATGGTTGTGGATGGTTTTCCCCACATCGCGCACCCAAATATACGCCCCCTGCTGAGTCTGAATTCGATACTCCACATCGTAAGGGGTATCGCCTGTGGCATCGCTAAAATGCTGCTCAAAGCCATGTAGCACCCGGTTCACATCATCGGGATGGATGCTGTTGATCCAACGGTTGAAATCTGGCGGAAACTCTGTCTCGTTGGCATAGCCCAAGATTTCTAGAAACTTGGGCGACCACCAAATGGGGTTCTGCGGGTTAGCCACATCGCCATCCACAATCGTGATTTCCCATATCCCTTCATGGGTGGCCTGATTAGCAATATTAAATCGCCAGAGCATCTGCTTGAGCTGCTGCTCTTGTTGCTTTAGCTGTGTCACATCACGGATGGTGCCGACAACGTATCGATTGCCATAGGCATCAGTAAAGGATGATTTTTTAGTAGAAATATGGGTCTCAGTACCATCAGCGGTGGTAAGTTTTTCTTCTGTGATGTGATCAATGCCGGTGGTTAATACTTGCTGATCCACGTCCCAAAATCCATCTGCCTGCGCTTTGGGAAAGACATCATAATCAGATTTGCCAATCAGCGCCTCACGGGGCAAGCCGACAAAGGCGCAGAGGGCATCGTTGACCAAAAGCCACTGGTGCTGGGCGTCTTTGACGAAGATGGGATCGCTAGTGCCATTGATGATGTTGTTGAGGAAGGTGTGAGAGGCGCGCATGCGTTCTTCGGCCTGCTGCCGCTCGGCTTCGTAGCGTTTGCGATCGCCAATATCGCTGAAGTACACCGACAGCCCGGCTTCAAAGGGATAGGCCCGCACTTCAAACCAGGTGTCTAGCGGGGGATAAAACTCCTCAAAGGTGATCGGCGTTTGCTGAGCTACGGCCCGTTGGTATTCGTAATAAAACACGGTTCCAACCAGGTCTGGAAATTCTTCCCAGATGACATGGCCGATCAAGTCTCCACCCGGGCGGTTGAGCACAGCTTCTGCTCTGGGGTTGACGAACGTAAACTGCCAATCTTGATTGAGGCTAAAAAACCCGTCGCGAATGCTGGCGAGAAGGGTAGCAATTTGTTGGGTAGATAGCTGCTGCAACTCTGCCGATGGCTGCGGTAGAGGCTCATCAGAGGGCTGAGAAGACTGATTTGGGGCGATCGCAGGATTATTCATCAATGATGGGTTGAGGAGTAGGGAGTGCTCGCGATCGGGACGATGCCCGCCCTCAAAACGAGCGAAATAGCACCTATCGCTGCCTATGAGCAGGCAAAATTTCTCTTAGCGTTCCCAAAATCCACTGAGGTTGATCTCGCGGTGCCGTGACGCCATGGAAAGCAACAAGCATTCGGCCTTCTGGCGCGGCAGGGCAGAAACAACAATAACCCGTGCTGCCCACGACGCGGGCAGCACGGGTTTAGCTCAAAACCTGCTTAGTTAACCCCAGTTGGGCAGGGCGAATGCCATTCGTCTACACATAGATAACGGTTGTGGCCCCGAGGAGATGGGATTTGGATTTGGTCTCAGGGGTTCACCGAACTTACCTTAAACAATGCCTCAGCAGTAGAATGCCTCAGCACTAGACAGACGGGCGCACGGCTACGACTTCAATTTCGACAAGCCAACCTGGGTTGACCAAACCCGCGACCTGCATGGCAGAGCGGGCGGGCAGATTTGGCTGATCTGGGGTGCCAAAGTATTGGGTATAACCCGCCATAAAGCCATCAAAGTCCATCATGCCATCCATCTCGGGGTCGCCCACCAAGAACACCTGCATCTTGACGACATCGCTCAGGGTCAAGTCTAGATCGGTGAGGATGTCTTGAATGCGCTCGATGACGTTGATGGTTTGCAGTTCGGTGTCGCCAAATGCGGCTACGCTGGTGGGTGGCGCGTCTGGGTCTATGACGGGCGGCACTTGCCCGCTGACGTAAACCAGTTGACTGTCGGCGGGTAATTCCACCGCACGGGCAATCGGAAAGGTGGAGTTGGGGATTGGGTAGCGGATGATCTCTTGGGCGATAACCGGATGGGGTGATGCCAAGATGAGGGCGATCGCCAGTCCGCTTATCAGCAGCAGAGCTGCTCTTTTTGAGACGGCAACGCCGAATGCTCCTTGCATCCATCGGGCTAGTTTCTGCGTCCAAACTTGATTCAGCATGATATCTGTCTCCTCACAATTTCACAATCACAATTTCAAAAATACAGTGATGACCGTTGTTGGGAACGAACGCCTCTGCTGTGGCGTTTTGGACGGTTGAGATTAGACGGTATCGCACCGTATTGAGCCGCCTCTTTCAAGCAGTCTCAGCCGACCAGAGGCTTAGTCTGACTAGCATTAAGCCCCGCGTTGAATCGGTTCTTCAAACCATCTTCCAACGCTGAATAGACCGCTGCCCCTTAGGCTTGCATGGCCTGAAGCTGCGCCGCTACGCTCCGCACAGCCTGATGTGCTGACAGCACCGCTCCTTCTTGCCATCCGGTGAGATAGCTGAGGTGCTCACCCGCCAGATAGATGCGATCGTCGGGTTGGTTGAGCAGTGGGTATGCGTCGCTGAGGGCGTCGTCGTCCCACTCTATCCAGCCGCCTTCGCTATAGGGCACCTGTTCCCAGGCAATGCTGAGCCCGGTGTTGGGGGTAATCTCTTGCCGCAGGTTGGGGTGAATGGCTTCTACATCGGCGATCGCCGCTTCTAAGCGATCAGCGGGCGACAGTGCTCCCAGCCGTTCGCCAATGCTGTTGGTCCAGATATAGGCCGCCACCAGCACTCCACCTGGCTGCTGAAACCCTGCCGAGGGATACCACACCTGGGTCACATCCTGTTCTGTCCAAGAAATGCCGCCATAAATGCCGCTGTCTTCTTCCCAGAAGCGGCGATCGCACTGAAACGCAATCTTCATCGCTTTGACATAGGACTCGGCCCCGACGGCGATCGCCTGTTGATAGGCGGGCGAGAAATCCGCATCCACCCCCGACAACACCGACAGCGGCAGGGTGCAGATGGCGAAATCTGCATCTAGCGCTGCCTCGCTGCCAGCCCCGTCGGTATAGACCACGCGCACCCCGTCGGGCGTTTTGCGAATCTGCGTCACGGGTGCGTTGTAGGTGATTAAATGCCCCACCTGACGCGCAAACCCTTCCGCGATTTGATCCATGCCGCCCACGGGCTCTAACATGGTTGCCGCTTGGTTATACCCCTCGGCAAAGTGCATTTTATAGTTCCAAAAACTGGACTTTAGCAGCTCCGATAGGTCAATGGGTGAGTGGCGATCGCCCGCCACATCCCCTGCACCGGGCGGCGTGACATAGCCCGCGCGCGTGCTGCCCTGATAGAGCAAATCCGCATCTAAGTTGCCATAGCTGCGCACAAAGGCCAGAATTTTCTCCCGATCATCAGCGGATACCTCCTCATCCAGGGCGTTGCGGTTAATGGCCTTAGCCAGCAGTTCTGACATATAGCCCCGGCTATCATTCACCACGCGCCGATTCAGCATGGGCTGTCCGCCAAACGCCGCATCATCCTGAAAATAAGCAGCACGATTTTCGTTGACGATCACCTGCATGGGCACGCCAAACTCTTTGCAGTAGCCAAGCAGCGCTTGGTGGTGGTAGGGAATGCGGGCTGGCCCAGGGTTGACATAGAGATGGTCTGCCGTCCCAAATGCACAGGTTTGCGAACTGGACTGTTCCTCTAGGCGATCGCCCGCTCGCAGCGTCCAGCAGCGTCCACCCGGGCGATCGCGCGCTTCTAAAATGGTGCAGTCATAGCCTGCCTGCCTAAGTTCATAGGCTGCCGTCATTCCGGCGATGCCCGCACCAATAATGGCGACCGTTGTTCCGCTGCCTGACTGTGCGGTCAGCTTAGGGCGTTCTGCCCCGGTGGCCTCGGCATGAATCAAGCCCATGGCCTTCATCGTGGCAAAAGTCGCTGCCACGCCCCCGGCTCGCCCGACTAACTTCAACAAACTCCGTCGATTCATAGCGATGTAACACTCCCAGATTCCATACGCATAAACCAGAAACGGGGGCGATCGCACAACCTTTTCAAAAAGAAAATTTCACGCCAAATCGCCGCTCCATCCTGGCTTTAGACGCTACGGCGAACTCCTCGGCCAATGCTGTATCAGGTATTGCCATTGGGAGTAAATACTGACAATACCGAAACCCTTTTAACTCGAACTGACGTTACCCCTAGAATTTGTTTCTTAAGAGCGGCTGATCCAGTGCTGCGCACCGTGTCATACATATCAGAAACTTCAAGCTCTTTTTGATTTGATTCCTCAACTTGTACCTGAGTAACCTGAGTTCGGGATAAGCTCAAACCCTTAATGTGCCGTGCGCGACGCGCACGGCACATTAAGGGTTTTGGGGCATCGCGCGACGCGCGATGCCCCAAAACCCTCTTAACCCGAACTGACGTTGAGAAAGCTTCTTGAGAGTCCACGATTATCTTGTAAGGATTTGCCCTCCAGCTAGGTCACTAGGCGCTGCGCACACGCAGAGCAGCAATCAGTTCTAAGGGAATCTCTTTAACATGAGGCACAAATAGCAGAACAATGCTGTAACTTGCTGCCAAAATTCCGAGACTGTAGATAGGAGAGAGCCAGAGACTGCCCAACAGTGGCGGAACAGCAGCAGCTGCCAGCCATAATGCGTTGGCATACTTGGGTGAACTGTACAGCTTTGTAATAGAACGATGCAGAAGAAAGTGGCTAGGTGAGGCAAAAATTTCGGCTAAGCCGTAGCCGATCGGCCCAAACATGGGTAAAAAGATCCAGCATCCTAACCATAAAGATGCCACGTTGAAGCCATTGAACAGGGCAACATCTCGGTTTCGCCCGACTGCATACAGCGCTGCGGTTTGTAAATCAAACATGGCCCATACTAAGGCTGCGCTTGCAATGATTGGAAAGACTCGCGTGCTGGGGAGCCATTGGTCTCCAAAGACTAAGGGAATAATCCAACTGGCAACGCAGGCAAATGAGGCACAAATGACTCCAATCAACAGCACTTGATAGGCAATGCCACGGGAAATGGTTCGCAGTGTTTTTTCCTTATCATTCGTGATCTTTGCCAACACACTAATCGACATACGACGAATCACAATTCGCAGCAGCGACAGTTGTTCAATGAGCCGAATGGAAATGCTGATAATGCCTGCCGCTTCCAATCCCAACAGCCGAGTGACAAATATAGGAATGGTGAGCGATCGCAGCGTGGTAATCCACTCGGAACCTGAAAACCCAATTCCATAGGCGAGGGCGGGCTTCATCACTGTCCAGTCCCATTTTCCCTGCCAGCGAATGGGCTGGTAGCGAATGGCGAGAATGGCCAGCACAAGAAACTGAGTGATTAAGCCGACAATGGGTCCCCAATATCCCCAATTGAGTAACACCAGGGGAATGGCAACCATGTAATTGCTCGTTTGAGATACGGCCTCGACAATACCTACTTCTGCAAAGTTGAATTCGCGCTCCATCATGGCAATAGAAACCGCTGCAATCATGTCAAACCACAGCGGAATGGCCAAGACCCTCACCACCATCGTAATTTCGGGTTGGCCAGTCCACCATCCCATCAGGGGAGCGCACAAGGCCAGCAGGATGCACAGTGCCCCCCCAACGGTGAGATAAAAGCTGAGGATGTGGTGTTTGGTAAAGTTTGGCAGATCCGGTTGGCGAATGAGATAGGCATGGAGTCCCAATTTTACGTTTGGGCTGAGGAAGTAGAAAATCCCCAAAGCGATCGCCACAATTCCATATTGCTCGGGGCCTAAAATGCGGGCCACAACTAGGGCGCTCACGAGCGACAACCCCGTCGATAGGAGTTGTCGCAGGGTGAGAATGAGGCCGCCTTTTAGCAGTCTTCCTTTCGGACTTTGCATGGTGGGGATATCAATCCAAAAATTAGCCCGAGTGCTGCAATAAAAACTGTTTCAGCTGCTGACCAATGACCTCAGGCGCGAATGCTTGCTGGATGCGGTGTCGGGCTCTTTGCCCCATTGTTTGCCTGAGCGAGTCATCGTCGAGCAGTCGCCCCAGGTTCTGCGCCAACGCCTCAGCATCGCCACAGGGCACCACAATGCCGCCCGCTACTTCGCCCGGCTCCAAAATATCGGAAATGCCCGATGCGTTGGCCGCGACAACGGGGAGCCCGCAGGCCATTGCTTCAGTGGGCGCAATGGGAAATCCTTCAGATCGGGATGCCATGGTGTAAACGTCTGCGGCGGATAGGTACTGCTGAATGACGGTGCGATCGTTGACAAACTCATTGCGCCACATGATGTTGTGCAAGTTCATCTCCTGAATGCGACGTTGAAATTCGTCGGCATCGCTGCCCGTGCCCAGTAGTAGCAGGCGTAAATCTTGACCCGGGCGATCGCGACAAATGCGCTGCCAGGCGGTAAGCAAAACATCCAACCCTTTGTTGTAAATTTCGATGCGCCCGTGAGACACCACAACCTTTGCAGTGGGTGGGATATTCAATTCATATCTCGCTTGTTGTCGATCTACCGCTTGCCAAACCTCAACATCCAACGGATTAAAGATTTGGGCAACCTTTTGCTTGGGCAGTTGGTACTGTTGGCAGACACGCTCCCGTTCCTGGCGAGGAGGAATGATGAGCCCACTGCAGCCATTCATCGAACCTGGACGAATCAATTTTTCCAGGGCGCTCCAAGTTTCAGTGGCGCCACCTTGAAACACAGCAAACACCGGAATTTTGGCAAACTTGCCCATGAGTACACAGGCATCGAATCGCGCATACTCGTAGCTCTGGCACAACAGGGCCTGGCAGTTGGCTTGCCGCATCTCTTTGGCAAGCAGCCTAAGTGGAGTAGATAAATAGGTTCCAGTACTGTTGATAATTCGCTTGAGCGAACTGAGCAGGGATAGCGATGTACTAGATTGTTGGGAGTTGGAGCTGAATTCGCCCTCCACCTGCAGCATCGCCCGCCGATTGCTGCGAACTAAGCGATGTAGCTTGTAGACTTTGGGCACTGGGAGGACGCGAATTGGCACACCCGTTGCCGTATTGATATAAGTTGTCGGCTTGGAAACAGTGGCAGAAATGTAAAAAATAACAGTTCGAACGCCAACCGTTTTGAGGGCGTTGGCATATCCAAACATATAGTTACAGGAAAACTCGGTACAGTATTGCTCTACCGACATGCCCAGCGTGCTGGCAAAGTCTTCGATTACGTCGTAGCAATGAAACAGCGCGATCGCGGGTGAATTGAAGTTGGTGTGCTCAACAGCCTGCGGGGGCATCTCTATTGAAACGGATACTTGGGAGGTCAGCATAAGAAATGGCTTGTATTCTGCTGTGTGGATAAACGCAAAATTTGGCGTCGCAGCAGTTGGGTCATTCCCTTAAAACCTTTGTAGGCATAGGGACCAAACAAACGGCCCAACACCGTAGCAATACCAAATCTCAAAAACTGTTGAGAGAACAAGATTTGTGGAGAGCGGAACAATGCTTGCCGTCCATGCTGAATAGCGTCTGGGTAATTGCTTTCGTCAAGCTTGAGCCAAGCAAGATTGAGGTAAATGCCAGCGTATACCTGGTCGCGCAGATACAACTTTTCCGGCAGTGCCGATTCAAATGCCCTGTCAATCACCACGCAGAGGTTCCGCACCATCCGCTCCCGATTTTTAGACATGCTGCCAGGAGCTTGCCGATAGAGCGTTAATGGCTCTTTGATGACCTTGAATGGAAACTGCGGCGTAATTCTAAGCCACATATCCAGGTCTTCTGCTGATGTGAGGGATGCGTCAAAAACTCCCACCGCATCAAAGCAGGCTTTCCGAACCATGGCCGAGCTTCCGTTTGAGATGACATCTGAATCTAACAGCAGCGCTTCCCAAATGTTGCCTTCAGCCGAGGACGCAAATAGGCGACCCGTTGGAGTGCCGGCTTCATCAACAAGTTGAGACCACGTATACACAACTCCAGCCTCTGGATATTGCCGAAAGTATTGAACTTGTTTTTCTAATTTGCTGACATCCCACAGATCATCCGCATCCAGAAACGCAAGCAGTTCACCAGCAGCATGTTGAATTCCAGTATTTCTGGCTTCGGATAAGCCTCTGTTTTCTTGGGAGATGCAGCGAACGCGAGGATCGGTAATGGTAGACATCCAATCTGTAATGTGATCGGTGCTGCCATCATTAATAATGAGGACTTCGAAATCCTGGAAGGTTTGATTGAGAACGCTAGCCAGGGTATCTGGCAAATACGCCATGGCGTTGTAGGAAGGAATGATGACAGAGACGATGGGTGACATAGGCTAGGTTGATGAAGTAAAATAAAAAATTGATGATATTGATGATAGTTTGTTAGAAGTGCGAGTCAAAGATGGAGTACGTTGTGAAATCAGTTAGCACGGATTGCTGAAGAATGGATAGATGATTGCGTGATACTCCTGTCTGTAACCAAACTCAACCTTTTATAGTAAACCGTTACACAGACGCCGTGCGCCGCAGCCGAGGCACATGGCGTCGCACCGAGTAAATCAGGGACAGCGCCTTTTGATATCGGTGAGAGCCAAGCCATTTCATTAGGGCGATCGCCACACTCAACCGCAGGTTTTCGCTTGTAACCCGCAATTTGGGATATGCCTTGACGGCTTTTGCTCGGTATTGGGCAGATTGGTAAAAGTCGCTCTCTTGGCATTGCAGAGCCTTCCACGCTAAACATAAGTTGGCATAGCCAATGCTGCGATCCTTTAAATAGCGCAACTCTTCAGGTACATCCTGGAATGTCTTCTCAATTACGGCATAGAAAGACTGCTCCATGACTGCACAGTTTTTTGACATACTACCGGGTGTTTGGCGATAATATGCCAACGGCTCAGCTATAAGTGCAATCGGGAACTTTGCTGCGATGCGAATCCACATGTCCCAATCTTCAACCGATCTCAGGCTTCGATCAAACATGCCTGTGATGTCAAAGCATGACTTGCGCACCATTACAGATGGACAGGCAATCACATTTCTTTCTGCCAATAGTTTCCAAGCATTACCATTGGCATCTGAGCGCATTATTCTCCCTGTTGGTTTTCCATTTTCATCAATAAACTCCATCCAGGCATGAACCAATCCCACATCTGGATACTGTTCAAATCGACAAACCTGTTTTTCTAACTTAGTTGGTTCCCATAAATCATCGGCATCCAGAAAAGCAATATACTCTCCTTTTGCATGCATTATTCCAGTATTGCGTGCTCCAGGCAAACCCTGATTTTGTTGTGAGATCAGTTGAGCTCGAGGGTCTAATAAATATGATGTCCACTGCCGAATCTCATCTGAGCTGCCATCATCAATAATAAGCATCTCAAAATCTTTAAAGGTCTGATTTAAAACGCTATCTACAGTAGCTGGCAAATAACGCATTGCATTGTAGGCAGGAATAATAACCGAGACTTTAGGCATCAATAATTCCTTGCTGCTAACCTATTCAGTAATACCGAGAGTGCAGTCTAAATCCGGATACTAAATTGCCATAAACCTTAAAAATACGCTCTAGTCTGGGGCTTTTATAGTACAGGGTCATGTTCATTAGTACGGCCCAAGCCAAACACAAGAAAAAAGCCCTCAAGGTATGCCTTGGAAAGATCTTCCCAAGGTGATTTCTAAAACATTTATTTTCTCGTAGAGCTGCCTAGGTAATAAGCTATATTTATCAACTATGGAGCCAAGTTTTTTGCAATAAAAAATGTTTTATTGGTCTTTTTGAGCGTTACAGGATCTTAGTATAAATCTGCTCCTTTGATTCCCAATCCTAGAGGAAATAAGACTCCTAAAGACTTCAGTTATAAAAGACGTTAGGAATTTATCAAAAATACAAGAATCCAGCAATTTATACTCTTACTTAGCAAAGCCTAAAGTTTTTTAGAAAGTGGTTGAAAAGCCTTATCTGTATAAGTATTCGTGTAGGACTCATTAATTTTTATGCGGAGAATGCGAGCTGGGTTTCCTGCAACTACAGCATTTTCAGGGACATCCTTTACTACGATTGAACCGGCACCAATGATAGCATTTTCACCGATTAAAATAGGTCCAATGATTACCACGTTTGCTCCAATATCGACACCATCTCCAATTACAGGGCTTTTGCTATAGGAGCCATCAGAAAGCTGTTTGTTTCCTATTGTTGTAGAGTTTCTGAGAATACAATTTTTGCCGATTATAGTACGGTGATTAACGACTATCCCCTGCCCATGCTGTATGGTTAAGCCTTCACCGATTTGTGTGTCATAAGGGATTTCAATTCCTAATATCCACTCTACTAAAATCTGATAGATAAATCGTGATGAGATTGAAATTGGTCTACAAACTTTAGGTAAAGCTTGCAGATACTGCGCCGTGCGGAATAACACAAGAACAAGACGCGACTTAAGGCTTGTTTTTTTATTTTTATCCCAATCCTGAAAACAATACTGCATAGAATTTTATGGTAAGATCAGTCTCTTTGAATTGGTTTTTGTCAAACTTTGATGAGTTTTATTTTTGGCATCTTAGCGTGATTGTGCCAAAATCTCTTGATCCTGTTGAATGAATCAAAAAAGAGTGAAAACTACTAAGTTATTAAGTTGGCTTAGACTTTATATCATCATCCAATGACGGATTCCAATCCCACTCTAAAATCGCTAGACATGCCATCCAATAGAAAAAGAAGGTGGTATGACTCCAAATGTTTTCTGTCAACATGCCTACTGGTAAGGCTACTAATACAGCTCGCATCGAGAGGCCAAATCTATATTTGGAGCTGCTCTTGGGTGATTTTTTTAACTGTTGATTAATGTAAATAAACTGACCTACAAAAAAGAATATGAACAATATTAGACCCACGATTCCACCTTCAATAACTGCTCGAACATAGTCATTGTGAGGCAGCAAGCCACTGCGGCTCACAAACGGGGTTACTCCCAGCCCATATCCAATAACTGGAGCAAATTGCCACTTACGAAATAAAAACGACCATTCCGCTAGTCGCCAGTTGAAGCTATTCCCATCCCCATAGGAAAGAATGATGGCTCGTGACATATTGATATTGGGATTGAGCAGTGGCGTTTCTGATATAGAGCCTAAGCGCTCTCTTCCAAATTCTGTACTAGCAAATAGTGCAATCACTGCTGCAAAAAATAGTAAGCCCCCAATCGTTTTGACAAGACTAAACTGGGGAATTAATAGCACCAGCATGAATGTAAATAACATCATCAATATAAACAGAGCTTTTGTGCTAACTAAGAAAAAGGCCAATGTCGTCAATAACATAAGCCAGATCAATTGCCTGCTTGACTGCTGAAATTTCCACAGCGTCAAGCCAATGTAGAGCAATAAAAAAGTAGCAAATGTATTAGGGTGCCCTAGAGATCCACGAATCCTTGAACTGACATCGATCGACACAGAATCGGCAGCACCATCAGATGAAAACTCTACAGGTAAAATGTCTGGAGCTATAGTTTGCAGAACAGCAACTGTGATCGGTAAAAGAAGCCCTAAAAATAAGATTGAAACTGCTTTTGAGGGAGGAATACGGCCTTTGAGTTGCATCACCAACAGATACACCATAAGCCATGAAAATAGACGAATCCACTCACGGATGGAGTCAGAAAGATACGATTGATCGAGTCCAAGACCTCCTAAATGCATAAGCGGTAACCATAGGCCCTGCAATCCAATCCAGGTTGCCAAAAACCAGAAAAAACGCCCCGTGTGTACGGGCTGTCGTGCCAGCAATTGAGTAATAATAAGCCCGATCGTGAGTGCATCGATCGCAAGTGCAAAGTACCCTGGCAGTTGGGCTTCGGAAAAAGAATCAAGGGCACTACGCAGATTAATTAATCCTAGGACGGTATATTCGAATCGGGTTAACAATCCAAATAAAACGATACCTCCTGCCATCACTATGGCTAATAAAACGGGCGAATCATTAGCCATGAACCCGGCCATTAAGCCAATAGCGATGATAGCGGTGGAAGCTAAAACCGTTCGTGATAGATTACCTTGATGATTGCCATTGAGCACGACAGATGAGTCTCTCTGATACAGTACGCATTCAACTAGATAGACAAAACGTCAACGACTTATGTTTTTGGCCTGACTGTCGGCTGATTCGATATTCAAAGTCGTAAGATGCTGCTAATAGCATGCTATTTGCCCTAGCGCAGCGGATTAATCGAATAAAAACCTAAAGGGCAATAGGCGCCCGATCACATCTAACAACCCTTCACTGCCTCGACGCCGGACTACAATTAAATCGCCAGCGTTGAGGGGATCAGTAATATCGCCAAAGTTAACGGTTTGTTGTACAAGCTGCCCTTCAGCATTTACTCGCAGCAGTTCGACTCGCCGATTTGCTTGTTGGGTCAGCCCTCCGGCGGCGGCGATCGCCTGACTCACCCCTGCTGTAGGTGCCACCACAAGCTGCCCAGGATTACGCACCTCCCCAGCCACCTGTACAGCAATACCTTCTGGTGCGACTGTAGAAGATAACAAGGTCTGTCGGTCAGTTGGGCTAAGTGCAACCAGTGGCACAACGATCTCATCGCCATCTTGCAGCACTGGATCTGCGGCTAGTTCTCCTTCTTGAAGGGTCGGCCACAAATTGACAGTCATAGTCTGATTAAAACGTCCAGCCCGTCGAATGGTAATGCTTCGGAGATCTGCACTTGGTTTAATGCCGCCTGCAATCACTAAGGCATCGCTAACAGTAATCGGGCTAATGTTGGCAAAGCGGCCTTCACTATTAGCGTCTCGGTTTTGCGGATCGGCAGGGTTGATGGCGTAGGGGCCGGGGCGCATTACTTCGCCGCTGACGGTGATGCGAATTGGGCTGAGGCTGAGCAGAGCGATCGCCACTTGAGGCCGACGCACATAAGGCAGCAAGGCTTCCGATATACGAGCATTCATCTGGGTTGGCGTTAGCCCTCTCACCGAAATCAGCCCAGCCATCGGCAGCTGAATGGTGCCATCGGGCAGAATGATATGCTCACCCGATAGGTCAGGGAAGCCCGCAACACCCACCTGAATGCGATCGCCCGGCTTTAGCGTCACTTCAGTGGATTGGGGAGCAGGCTGCCCTAATGGAGCAGATGGCACCGGAGTTGTCGGCGTAGGGGATATAGGCTGAGGCGTTAGTGTGGGCTGTTGGGCGATCGCCACAGTGGATAACCCTGTGAGCAGAACCGTGACAGATAGCGCAACCGAACGATAGATACCAGGGGAAACGTAACGCATGATAAATCTCACCAATGGCTAACACGATAAAAATTGAGATTCAAGAACATCTGGAGAATAGAATCGAGATAGATATGCAAACAAAAAGTACAGAAAACGGAATTGACCTCTTGGCAGCCAATCGGCAGCATCGACAGTCGATGCCAATCGGCCTGCTTGACTAGTCGTCTGGATAAGACGCTCCTGCCGAAACTCCAGAAATGGCAGGGGCCGCAGACATGCGATACCCCTCTGGGAGAGATGAGATAGGCTTGCCTGCAGGATCGCCTGTGCTGCTAAGAATGACTCCAAGGTTCGAGCCGCTCGTGTTTTGCAAATCAGACAGCGTCCGCTGCACCGTGTCTTTGGGAGAATAGTCAGGGCGAACTACTAAAAATAATCCGTCTGCATATTCACTCAGCGTTAGCGCATCAGCACTCTTGCCTGCTGGGGACGTATCGATAATCACTAAGTCGTAGTAGCTCGCAACTTTAGTGACCAGCTTCCGCATAAACGGAGATTCTAGCGTCATCAATGGGCGTGCCAAAGGCCGACCCGCAGGCAAGACAGACAGGTTCTCTAGCCGAGTCGCCTGAATTGCTTTATAGAGAGGGATGCTGCCTTCAATCACTTCTGTCAGCCCGGGTTGGGGCAAGACATCGAGCAACTCATGCTGCAACGGCTGTCGCAGATCGGCATCTATCACCAGGGTTCGCTTAGATAACATGGCCGCCACTGCCGCCATCCGGGCAACCACGTTCGACTTACCTTCTAGCGGAAGTGAACTGCTGATCAAAATTGCCCGCAGGGGGTTCTCATTGCGGAACTCGAGCGATTTCAGCAGCAGCCGATAGGGTTCTACCTGAGCTGGGTCATCTAGGAATGCTTCCAGATGATCGATGCCGCTAAGCGATTCCAGCTTCGGGAGCGTTCCCACCACGGGCACCTTAAACAGATCCGTGGCTTCTCCATCCCCATGCACTCGGTCGTCGAGTAGGTCGAGCATGAGCACAGCACCTGCCGACAAGATTGAACCCGCGGCGATCGCCATCACTAAAACTACAGGTGGGTTTGGAAATGTCGGCTCACCCGGAACCGTTGCTGGGTCAACAATCCGCACATTACTGATGAGCTGAGCCTCAGCAATGCGGGCTTGTTCTAAGGTACTTTGCAACAGCTTTAGGGTTTCTTCTTCTTCTTCTCGCTGTCGAATGAGGGCCGCCAACTGCTGCTGCTGCTGGGGCAGGGTTGCCAGCTGAGATTGCAACTGTTGCCGACTCGATTGGAGGGAGGTGAGCCGACTGGCTAGAGTATTGCGCTCCACGTCTCCAGTGATGTAATCCGCAATGAGGGTACTGCTTACATCGTCAGAGGCCGCCACATTTTCTGGCACGGCACCGCCAACTGTGCGGGCATAGCGCTCATCGTAATATTGCTGCAAGTCTGCTCGCTCATCTTGCAGAGCCAGCAAATCTGGGTGCTGGTCGCCCAACCGCGACTGACTGTCAAAAATCCTCGCTTCTACATCTGTGATGCGGGTGCGCAGTTCGCGCAGTCCTTCATCTTGCCCAGCGCGGACGGCAGCATACCCTCCAACCGGGGAGTTGACGCCTGTAATCTGCCTGAGCAGACCATCTCGAGTATTCGCTTCTTGCAACTGCACCAGCGTTGCTCGCAGTTCATTTTCTACCCCAGATAGGCTCTGCACCAGAGTATTGGCCTGGGTCTCGGCTGCAACCAAGCCGCTGGTTTGACGAAACTGGCTCTCGCGCGTTTCGAGCTCTTGCAGTTGCGCTTGCTGTTGCGGAATTCGGCCTTCCAAAAATTCGCGAACCGAGGATGCCTCTAGCCGAATCGATTCTGCGTTTTCTTCAACTGCGGCTTGGGCGATCGCATTCAGGATATTGGCCACAAACTCCTGATCGGGATGCACATAGCTCACCTCTAGCAAATTTGTAGCGGGAAGCACTTCAATTTGTAGCGTGCTCCTCAATTCACCTATGCTGGGATATGCGATTGCATCCTCACCAGTCGTATCTGCTGTCCCCGGAAGCGCCTCATCCAGAGCGTTACTGAGCACTCGCGACGAGAGCAGCAGTTCCGCCTGGGTGGCAATCGGATTAGCATCCCCAGGTGGAGCATTCGATACTTCTGAAATCGCCCGGCCAAACTCAGTGACTCCGGTTTTGCGGTCATCAATCATCAGCCGCACTGCGGTTTGATACTGCGGGGTTGCGGTTGATAAATAGGCAACTGCGGCTCCCACCACTGACCCAAAGGTGAGGAGCACAATCCAAAAATGTCGTCTGAGGGTTGATGATACGGTTGAAAGCTTATCCACTGGCACGCTCTTGATGAACAACGATGGCTAAACTCAAAGGCCGAGTCATGTCGAGTAATGCTCGACTGCTCAATGAGTCCTATGCGAATGATTGATGACGAGCGTTTGTAAACCCGGTGCGAGTCTACAAAACCACCCTGATAATGTCACCAGAGTTTGATTCGCTGTGAAACACAAGCCTGAGGGAACAGTAAGCAAGACTACGGAGCTAGCTTGCTTCAACTTTCACGGCAAATCCGTAATAGTCCGGATCATTCTTTGTCATTGCCTAGTCTTCATCACAGCCTTGAACAGCACCCTGGACAAATAAAGTAGAGATGAATTGACGGGCAAACGGGAACCCAGATTTCAGGCCGATTTCACGCATTAGAACAGATTTCTTTTGAGTTTTGTCTACGGCATCTCTGCCCGTTGAACACGAGGCTGAACCCTGGTTAACGCACCCAATGGGAAATGGATCCATGGGCCTTGAGGGCTGCCTGCTACTCAATGTGGATCGCGGGTTCTCCCGACATACTGGACTGTAGCAATGACGGGCGATCGCTCAGAACTTGCTCAAACACCTTAAGCGTATCGGCCACAATTTTGTCCCAGGTGTAGCATTCATGAATTCGCGCTTTGGCGCGTTCGGCCATTCGTCGCATGTCTTCAGGATGCTGCATGGCCCAGGCTAGGCTGGCCGCACAGGATGCTTCTTGCCCAGCTTGAAACATGATGCCGCGTCCATCACTCAACAGTTCTTGATGGGGTGGAATGTCGCTGGCCACAATTGGAATGCCTTCTTGCATGGCTTCAAGCATGGCCAATGGCAGCCCTTCTAAATTCGACGGCAGGGCAAATAGCCCGGCGCCTCGCATGATTTCGGCCAATCGACCGCCGCGAAGCTCCCCGGTGAACACAATGTTGGGGTGCGCTTCTGCCATTGCATTCAGCGATGACACAAACCCGGATGTATCGCTGTTGCCGCCAATTAGCACCAGTTTCCAATCGTCGTCTAGATTGAGGGATTGAAAGGCTCGAATGAGCAAGTCGGGGCACTTTTCAGGCACCAGACGGCCCAAATAGGTAACGTAGCGCCCGGGAGTTAGGTTGAGCGATCGCCCAAAACTAAAGCTCGGATCTGACGCAGCATAGGTCGCTGGCGCATTCGGAATCACGACAGTATCGCGACCATAAGTTTTGAGGAAATAGGATTGGAGCGCTTGGGTCACAACAATAAATTCATCCGCATAGCGAATCCCGGCTTGCTCTCCCAGTTGAATGATGCGGCTCGACAGCTTGCCCCACTTCTCCCGCTGCCAGTCCAATCCATTGCAGGTCACCACAACCTTAGTTGTTTTAGAAAGCTGCGGGAGCCAGGTAAAGAGTGATGGCCCCAACGCATGAAAATGAATGATGTCATAGTTGCCACGACTGGTAAGCGCTGCACCCAAGCCAGAGCTGGTAAACGCATCCAATCCCTTCATCCCCAGGCACGGCAGCGAAACCACCTGCACCCCTTCAAAATCGTAGGTATGAAATGCTGGCAAGCAGGTATAGGATGACCGCGCAAACAGATCAACCGAATGCCCTTTGGCAACCATTCGGGGGTAAATCTCAGCGCAAATATGCTCAATGCCGCCCTGCTTAGGGGGAACACCTTTTGCACCAATTACGGCAATTTTCATAGCAAACTATCCTCATTACATAGCATCGTCAGGGACTAAACCGAAGTGGCAACAGGGGCAAGATTCAACTGCCAGCGACTCAGCATGTCGCTATAAATATGACCAATCACATCTTTTGCGGCGTAGGGTTTTGCCACTTGAATGCACCCCTCAACCGGAAAGGCTTCGGGCTGAGCCACAACGGTTTGGATGGCGGCGGCGATCGCTGCTGGAGTGCGCTCATGACACACAATGCCGCTAGTGTTAGAGAGCAGTTTTGGAGTCTCGCCACAGTCTGTGGTGATGACGGGATTGCCGGAGGCCAACGCCTCTAGAGCCACCAACGGTAACCCTTCATACACACTGGTCAAAATCAACGCTTGCGAAATCTGATGTAGATGCGCGAGCTCTAGCTGGTCTACGCCCCCCAGCATGGTGATGCGATCTGAGATCTGTAGGCGATCGCCCTCTGCCCGAATCTCGTCTGCCAGTTCGCCTTCCCCAGCCATCAATAGATGTATGTGGGGCTGCTGCAAAGCCGCCAAGGCTCGCACCAACAAGAGGGGATCTTTTTGTGGATGGAGCCGCCCGGCAAACAAAATGAACTGCGTCTCGTCTGGCAAGCCTCTCTGTTGAGCAAACTGCCTCCGCTGAGCGTCTTGCTCTTGCTGAGGCAACGGAAAAAACACGTCATTATCAACCGTATTTCGAATGAGCGTCACCTGATCTGCAACAGCCGGATATAGCTGGCGATACAGCGCTGCCGAGTCAGAATTACAAGAGAAAATCTGGCTGAACTGATGAACCAAGCTACGCTCCAACGCAAAATACGCTTGCGGAAAATGCCGCCAAAGAATCGCCTTTTTACTGTCTGTAGACACCATTTGTTTATGGATGTCGTTGTGAATAAACAGGGTTTTATCGCCTCGCCAAGATTGAGCAACCAGGGTCGGCTCTAACCGATGAAAATGCATGAAATCTGACTCAATGCGCGTGCGCAACAACGCTGCCGTATAGCGCAAGGTAGTGGGAATTAGCTGTCTCACGTTGTCATCTGGTAAGAAAAACAATGGCAAAAATTGCACCACACGTCCCTCAAATTCTTGCTCGTGCCACTGTCGCAGTGACATAGAAGGGTCAGTAGCAGTGCCCACCACCCGCACCACAAATTCATCCGGTGAATATTTCAAAAATGTCCGAATGATGGTTTGAATGCCCCCAATAGATGCATTCCACGGATCGAGTTGATAGAAAATAGTCAGAACAGGTTTTCGATTGAGGAAGTTAGGCGTAGCGAATTGAAATGTCATTGTCACAGAGTTGCTCGTATGGTCGCAAGGTTAGATCAGTCAAGGTGTTGACGAAGACTAGAGATTCAGCAATAACTATTCCTGCAATATTTTTGTCAGCATAAGTGAAAAGCTCGCACCTTTTTGGTACACAGTTATAGGTACAGCCACGATCAGCAAGAATCAGGAAATTCTTGACAGAAAAAAGACCAATGAACGGTGACAGGATTGATTTTGGCGAGCATTTTATCTTGAATAGATTTTGCAATTAGTATGCATCTGCTCGAATCAACACTGTCAGAATCGTTTTGATGATCAGCTGCACATCATATCCAAAGCTCCACCGCGCTTGATAGCGCAGATCTAGGCTGACAATCTCTTCAAAATCGCTGATGGTTGAGCGACCGTTGACCTGCCATTCTCCGGTGAGGCCCGGTTTAACGTGCAGCCGCATCCAATGCCGTCGACTGTATTGCGCCACTTCCTCTACCGTTGGAGGACGGGTTCCCACTAGGCTCATTTCACCGCGCACCACGTTCCAAAATTGGGGCAGTTCGTCCAAACTGGTGCGCCGCAGTATTCTGCCAACTCGGGTAATACGCGGATCATTTTGATTTTTAAAGATGGCTCCTTTCGCTTCATTCTTGACTTGGTGCTTGAGCTGTTCTGCATTTTGCACCATAGTGCGAAACTTATAGAGCATAAAGCAGTTGCCATTAAGGCCACAGCGTTTTTGTTGATAAAAAATAGGGCCTGGATCATCCAGCCAGATGGCGATCGCAATGGGGAAAAACACCATTGCTACAATTGTCAATCCCACCAAACCGCCGACTATATCTAGCAGCCGCTTTAGCAACGAATAGGCAGATGGATGAATCCCTGTAGTCTCTACCAGACAGAACTGCGATCTGTTGATTTCTCCCGGAGCAATATCAGCGATTCTCATAGGGAACCTCCGCTAAGGGGACAGCGAGAGAGAAATAGCACGATAAATCCAATGCTTGTCAGGAATCAAGCGTTGGCGTCGTGATACCTAGCGTTGAACATGCCGACCCGGTTGCAATGGGGGACAGAGTTGTTCCAACTTTTGGCAGCGCTATTCATGAGCAGGGCGATCGCCCACACTCAGCGCCGATGCACCCAATCATTCATCGTCGCGACATCGTCGCGCAATTAACTCTGCAAGCAGCGTCGAACCGATGAATCATCAATCAACGTGATCAGATGAATCTGATGCAACGCAGGCAGGCTTCTGCGAGTTGGTAAAGGATTAATTCAATGCTGATTAAGGATTAAGAACCGACTCAGAGCACAGATTATCTAGGCAGATTTGAGTCTGCTTCTGTGGCAACTGCGAACGGTAAACCCTGAATATTTTCTAAGAAACGGGAAGCTTGGCTCAGTGCAGATAGTGCCAGCACTACAACCTCCGACTTGATCTGTCTTGAGCGTGATAACCCTGTTACAGCCAATTCAGTTCTTGCTATGGGTCTTCGCGGATTATATAGACAGAACTGGTAATGAAATCGGTAGATGAAGTTGGCAGATGCTCGTACTGCACTCTTCTTTCTTCTGGGTTCTTTAGGTGCAGATAGTTTACTTTGCCTTTGCCTACTCTAATCGAGCGTCGGCAAGTACTAACTCTGCACTTAGGCATATCTATGAAGATCCAGTAAATCTGCGTAGATCCAGTAAATCTGCGTAGCATGCATTCAATACTAATGAGTGAGCGTTGCAGCCGTAAGGCTTCAACGGCTGCTTGATTGTCCTTTTAAGCAAACGTGAAGTTTACGTAAATTCATGTAAATTTACCGGAGCCGTAAATTTGCTGATCAGCGCCGATCACGTGACCCGCCGACCGGGCTCCCGCCTTCCCAAACGGTAGTTTGAATGAGTCAACGGTATGTCCCGACTGTAGACGCGCCAAGCGCTGTTAAAATATGGATGCTGCGTGGTATTAAGGATAATCATAGATCTATGAGTCGTCTTCGCTCCTTATTCGCTTTAGTGTTGGTGGCGATCGCCGCCTTCAGCGTCAGTTGCAGTAGCCCCAAGATAGCCAAAGGGCCACTCTACACTCCAGAACAACTGGCCCAAATCCAAAATTTGTCTGTGGATGTACTCGATATTCGGGAGCGGATGCTGGGCATTCCTCCGCTTGTGCAACAGGATGATTGGGGCAACGTCAGCACTTACATTCATGGGCCGTTAGGAGAATTGCGCTTCAAAATGAGCATTCTGGGCCGCAGCCTAGAGCCTAAGAAAACCAAGGCTGAAGCGGCTGACTTAGCAAAGAAGGTCTTCGGGCATCTGAATTTAATTGATGAGGCTGTCCTCACCCGCGATACGCGTAAAGCACTGCTGAATTACAACGAAGCGCTTAAGGACTTCGATGGCTTTTTGCAGCTTGTTCCTGATACCTCAACTATCGATGAGGCTGCCTAGGGGTCGCCACGCCTCAGTCGAACCCCGTTAGGCGGGGAAAGTTGTCAAACACCTCCCGATTTGGGTTATGAGGTCGCCTCGCGACTCAAGCCGGGGGGTGTTTTGATTAGGCAGTGTAGGTTACGTTTTGGTCTTGAGAACGGCGATGGAGGAATTAACGATCGTGAGAGTTGCCATTGTAGGCTGCGGCATTGTTGGGGCAATGCTGGCCTACGAGTTTTCCCTAGTTCCCGAATTGACAATCACGGTGGTGGATCGGCAGCCGCCAGCCCAGGCCGCAACGGGGGCCGCGTTGGGCGTGCTGATGGGAATCATCAGCCGCAAGGTAAAGGGAAGGGCGTGGCGGCTGCGCCAATTGAGCTTGCAGCGCTATGAAACGCTGGTTCCAGAACTGGAGGCGATGATCGGGCGATCGCTCCCCGTTAACCGTCAGGGCATTGTGCGGCTGCAGGGTCAGGTTGATCGGGCCAACCCCCAATCTGCTCAGCAGTGGCAAGCCCTAGCAACGCATCGGGCAGAGCAGGGGTTATCGCTGGAGCTGTGGGATCAGGCAATGCTGCAACAGCGCTGTCCGCAGGTGGCGCTGCCGGAGACCCCATCCGAGCTGGCGGCTGTGTATTCACCGGGCGATCGCCAGCTTGATCCCACTGCGTTAACGCTGGCCTTGGTCGAAGCCGCAACGGGCAACGGTGTCACGTTTTGTTGGGGCCTGCAGGTGACTCCCTTAACGGCAACCAATTCTGCCGGAGATATAGACGCCCTGATCTGCCAGCCTGTGGCGTCTGACTTAGCCGCTGCTGCATCAAGAGATCGGGAAACAATCGCCGCAGACTGGGTCATCTTAGCCGCCGGACTTGGAACCACAGCGTTGACTCAGCCCAGCGCCCAACCCGTAGAGGTGCGCCCAGTGTTGGGGCAGGCGGCCCGAGTCCACCTAGAGCAGCCCTTGGGGCATCCTGCCTTTCAGCCTGTCATCACTGGGGACGATATTCACCTCGTGCCGCTGGGGCAGGGCGACTACTGGCTCGGCGCTACCGTGGAGTTTCCCGATGCGGTAGGTGCAGTAGCCGCCGACGCGCAGGCTTGGGTGCAGGTGATGCAGGGGGCGATCGCCCTTTGGCCTGACTTGGCTCAGGCCACCGTGACCCAGCACTGGAAAGGGTTACGGCCCCGACCCTTTGATCGCCCCGCTCCGGTAATTGAGCCACTGCCGGGGTATCGCAATGTGATTGTGGCTTCTGGGCATTACCGCAATGGGGTGCTGCTAGCGCCTGCGACTGCCGACCTAGTGAAGGGCCATATTCTCTAGCCGTGGGCTTATCGTAATGCGGAGTTCAGCGCAGGACGGGACGGTTGATTTACCGCATGTGTCGGTCATTATCCCGATTTACAATGGCGCAGCAGATGTGCCAGCTCTGTTAGATTGCCTAGCCGCGCAGCAGTACCCGAGCGATCGCTGGGATTTATGCTGCATCGACAACAATAGTCAGGATGCAACTGAGACGTTACTGCGTCAGCACATACAGTCGTTGCCAATGCCCTGCCAACTGTTGCAAGAAACGCAAATCCAGAGTTCCTATGCAGCACGCAATCTAGGAATTTGCGCCACGACGGGCGAGATTCTTGCCTTTACTGATGCAGACTGTCGGCCCCAGCCGACCTGGCTCATGCAGTTGGTGCAGCCGTTTGAGGATGCGGCGGTGGACTTAGTTGCAGGAGACTTGCAGGCGTTGCCGAGTTCGGCATGGCTGGAGCGCTATGCGGCGCGGCGTGGCATTTTGACGCAAGAGACAACGCTGGCGCATCCGACTCGTCCCTATGGGCAAACGGCAAACTTGGCAGTACGGCGATCGCTCCTCTCCCAAATAGGGCTGTTTCGCCCTTATCTGACCACGGGCGGTGACGCCGACCTATGCTGGCGCAGTCAGCAATCCCACGCCAGACGCCTAGTCGTTGCACCCCAGGCCGTCGTGTATCATCGACATCGAGCAACCCTGCGCGACCTGTGGCAGCAGTGGCACCGTTACGGCCAGGGCAACCGCTATCTGCACCAGCTTCACGGCGCTCCGCTAATGCCCGATTGGACGGGTTGGGACTGGGGACGGCGGCTAGGGCGCTGGAGCCTAAAGCAATTGCCTGCAGCGGCGATCGCCGCCGCCCGTGGGCAAGCCCCTTGGGGGTCGCTGCTGGATGAACCGTTAGACTGGTACTGCGCTCTCGCCCGGCAGCAGGGGCAGCGCAGCGCAGCGTTGGTTGACGCCATGCGGCAGATTGACGAGTTCTGCTCTCAATGCGCCAAAGGAGGGGCAGCGCATAGGGATGCTCTAACCCAAGAATCACGACTTTGCGGCAGCGCCACCCCAGTTTTCTGGAATGAATCATTTTTTAGGACTCACTCTGTGGATTTTTTTGACAGGTGACAAGGGGGCTCGACGCCATACGGCACAATGCTTTGGGAGAATAGAGGAGCAAAAAAAATAGGGAGCCTCAGTGCAGCTCCCCCTGCTTGACTGACAAAACTAAGAAGATGGAAAACAGCTGAGAACGGTAAATTCACGGTTAAGTGCATCATCCTGTTGTCGCTTAGAGGCAAAGGCAGGCTGAGGGTCAGGGTCACTAGAAAGAAACTCAGGATTTAGTATCAACCCATCAAAATGACCCGATCGATGACGTGGATGATGCCGTTGTCGGCCTCAACATCTGCCATCAAAACTGTGGCATTCTTCACCTCCCCCGCTGCCCCATTCACCGGAATCGGTGAACCCTCCAAAGACTGAAGCGAAGTCACTTGGCTCAAGTCCGCCTGGGTATAGTGACCCGCGACCACGTGAAACTTCAGAATGCGGGCCAGTTGAGGCGGATTTTGTACCAGGGTTTGCACCGTGCCGAGGGGCAGGTTGGCAAAGGCATCGTCATTGGGGGCAAAAACCGTAAACGGGCCAGCCCCCTGCAATGCCTCAACTAAGCCAGCAGCCTGCACAGCAGCCACCAGGGTGGAAAAGCCTGGGGTTGTGGTTGCGATCTCGACGATAGAAGCCATAGGGGTGGATGGGTGGATGGGTGGATGGGTGGATGGGTGGATGAGTGGATGAGTGGATGAGTGGATGAGTGGATGAGTGGATGGGTGGATGGGTGGATGGGAAAGGCTTAGCGGTAATCCTGGCGCTGAATATCCCGCAGGCGGGCTTCGGGGCGGAGGAAGCGATCCATCTGGGCCTCGAAGAATTGGCGGTTGGCTCGCAGATGCTCGGGGTTGGGGTCGTTTAGGGGATACAGCAGAGCCGTGCGTAGGGCTTGGATCACGGCGGAGGTGACGTTGTACATCGAGCGCTGAAAGGTTGCGCCAATCTGGGTCAACTGGTCATCCTCGCCGCGACAGTGCTGGCGGTAGTAGTCCTGCAAATAGGGCGGCAAAAAGTGCAGCATATCCTGCATCAGCAGAGTGGGCGGAATGCCCGCACTGCCAATGGGAAACACATCGGCAAAGAGAATGCCGTAGTGAAAGTCAGACTGAGCCGCTGGCACTTGTCCGGCCTGGGCGTTGTAGGACTTGGTGCCGCGAAAGGGGGCCGTGCGGTAAAACACCGCTTCGACATAGGGCAAGGCCGCTTCGTAGAGCCAGGTAAAGCCGCAGGATTTGGGAATCAGCTCAAAACACTCATCCCCGACATAAACGTGGTGATAAATCGGGCGACCAGCCACAGCAAAAATACCGTTCACCAAAAAGTCCATCGCATCCGGTACCCCGGCAAAGCCGCCCTCATCGTAGATGTCGCTCATCTCAAAAAACACCGGGGCCATCACTTCCCAAAACTGGCCCAGGTTGGCGTAGTAAGACAGCTCCCGGCATTTCTCGTAGAACATCTCGGGGAAGGCTTTGTAGAGCCCCAGCATTACCGGGTTGCCTTTGAAATAGGCGCGGATGGTGCGATCGCACGCTTCTGTGTACTCCGGGGTTTGCAGGTAGTCATTAAAGCGCCCGCCCATGCCCTGATGCCATAGCATCGCCCGCATACAGGCTTCGGCAAACTCCATATTGATCCGGTCATGCCAAAGGTGATGAAACAGCTTGGGCAGCTTGTGCTTCAGCTCCCCTTTTTCCATAAACTCCAACAGCTCGGGATGGGCTGTGGCCTCCCCCCGCCAGATCCGTAGATCGGCGGTCTCCCCGGCATAGTGGTTGGGCAAGTCAAGGTAAGACTGCGGCAGAAAATACTTAAACGCCGGGATTGGATTGAGAAACACCCGCTCGGCAATGTAGAGCAAATCCCGCCAGTAAAAGTCCATCGGCACCGCATAGGCTTTGTAGATGCCGATGATTTGCATCAGGTTTTCGGGGGTGTCTGGCAACATTGACCCCCCGGCTTCTAGGCGGTGGATGATGTCGGCGTGGGGGTGGGTGGAGGGGGGGAGGGGTGTGTGGGTGAGGGTGGTCATGGTGGTTTTGGGACTAGCTGTTGAGAGGGGGGATGGGGGGATGGGGGGGATGGGGGGATGGGTGGTGGGCTTAAAAAACGGGATTTTAGAGATTGGGGTTGAGGGGTTGAGGGGTGGGTGGGTTGGCGAGGAGTTGGCCAGGGATGGTAGGTAGGGCTGCGGTTATGACTTGGGCGGTGGGAGCGCTCCACTGCACTAGGCCGTTGGGCTGGATGCCGAAGTAGAGGATTAGGCCAGCCAGCAGGTAGGCGGGGAGTTTTTCGCTGAAGGAGACTTGGGGAAAGTAGGCGATCGCATTGTCTAGCCGTCCGAAGCAGGTGCGGTTGAGCAAAATCACGAAGTACACGGCGGTGAGGCCGGTGCCGATGACCCCGAGCAAGGTTTGCAGGGGATAGGTGGCGTAGCTGCCCTGGAAGACTAGGAACTCGGTGACAAAGCCGACGAGTCCGGGGATGCCAGCGCTGGCCATGCCCCCGAGCACCAGCAGAGCGCTGACCATCGGTAAGCCCCGCACCGGGTTCATCAGGCCGTTGAGCACATCCAGCTCGCGGGTGCCGACTTTGGCTTCAATCAAGCCGACTAGGTGGAACAGAATTGCCAAAATTAGGCCGTGGGCCACCATTTGAGTCACCGCCCCGGTCATCGCCAGTTCGGTCATGGCCGCGCCGCCGAGCAGCACATAGCCCATGTGACCAATGGAGCTGTAGGCCACCATGCGCTTGATGTCTTTTTGGGCGATGGCGGTGATGGCTCCATACAGGACGCTGACGGCGGCCCAGCCAGCTAGATAAGGCGATAGCCAGACCCAGGCATCGGGGAATAAGCCCAGGCAAAACCGCAACAGGCCATAGGTGCCGAGCTTGGCCAACACGCCGCCTAGCATCATGGCCACTGGGGTACTGGCGGCAACGTAGGTATCTGGCAGCCAGGTATGGAAGGGGACTAGGGGGATTTTGATGCCAAAGGCAACCAGCAGCAGCGCCAACAGCCCGACTTGCCAGAGCAGCGGCAGGGATTGACCCAGACCGGCATGGTAGGTGAAATCTTCGGCTTGGCTGAGCCAGACGGTGCCCAAGAACCCGGCCAGCATCAGCGCTCCAGAGAGGGCGGTGTAGAGCAAAAACTTGGTGGCGGCATAGGCTTTTTTCTCGCCGCCCCAAATGGCAATCAGTAGGTAAAGGGGCACCAGCTCAATTTCATACAGCAGGAAGAACAGCAGCAGGTTTTGGGCGACAAAGGCTCCGGCGACGCCAGCGCTGACCAGTAGCAGCAGGCAGTAGAACAGGCGGGGTCGCTCTTGGTTGGGGTCACTGCTCCAGATGGCGACCCAGGTGATCAGGCTGTTGAGGGCCACCATCATCAGGGAAAGACCGTCGAGGCCCAGTTCGTAGTTGAGGCCGAGGGCGGGGAGCCAGGGCCAAAATTCGCGAAATTGCAGGCTGCCTGTGGTGAGGTCAAATTGAGTGAACAGCCAAATTGTCCAGACCAGGGCGGTTCCAGCGCTGATGAGAGCGAGGTTGCGGGCAGATTTGGCGGCGAGGTTGGGCCAGGTTGCCAGGGCGATCGCACCTAAGAAAGGCAGCAAAAGTAGGAAGGTAAGCATCATGGTTGCAAAGGTTAGGCAGCGGTCAAGACTGGGGTTGGCGATGTTTGCAGGCTAGCAGGGAAAGCTGTTCTGGCGAAAACAGGGTGCTAAAACAGAGCGCTTAATGCGGCCCAGTTCATGCCAACGCCGAGGGCGACAACGCCCAGGGCGATAGTGAGGATGTAGAACTGAAGCTGACCGCTGTTGCCGTATTTCAGGGCTTCGCCGCTGAATAGGGAGACTATGCCGACGGCGTTGACGAAGCCATCGACGACATAGCGATCGAGCCAGTCGGTGAGGCGAGAGAGGCGATCAATGCCCCAGACGAAGGTGTTGCGGTAGAGGTTGGGGGTGTAGAAGTCGTAGGCCAGCAGGTTTTGCAGTGGCTTTTTCACCAGGTTGCCGGGATGCTCTAGGGCGCGGTTGATGTACAGCGCGCTGCCGATCCCTAGCCCGGATAGGCTTGACCAAGTCAGCAGCAGGGCGAGGTCGGTGTTGAGGCTGGCCCAAGAGGGCAGGAGGTTGAGCTGGGCCAAGAGCAGGGGCAGATGGAGGACAAATCCAGCTGCGATCGCACTCGGCAACACAATCAACCAAATCGGCTCGGGCGATCGCACCGTCATCGCCTGGGGCTGACCGGCAAAGGCTAACCCCACCAGCCGGGCCAAGCTAAAGGCGGCAAGACCGTTCACGGCCAAGACCACCAGCACCAGCAAGCCTTGCTGGGTTCGCCACAGACTAGAGGCTAGGGACAGCAGCGCCCAAAATCCGCCCAGGGGCGGCAAAGCGACCAGGCCCGCCGCTCCGGTGATCAGGGTCAGGGCGGTCACCGGACGGCGGCTCCACAGTCCGCCCATTTGGGTCAAATCTTGGGTGGTGATGTTGATGATGATTGATCCTGCTCCCATCACCAGCACGGCCATCCCCAGGGCATAGACCAAGGCCAGCAACAGCGCCGCCCCTGGTTGCTGGACGCCGATGGCGATAAACATCAGCCCCATGTAGGCACTGCTGAGGTAAGACAGCACCCGCTTGATATCAACTTGGGCAATGGAAATCAGGGTTGCGCCAATAGCGGTGATTGATCCGACTGCGATCGCAAAGGCACTGGCGGTAGAAGACAACGCCAGCAATGGGTTCAGCTTGATCAGCACCCAAACCCCGGTGGTCACCACCACCGCATTCCGCAGAATGGTGCTGGGCAGCGGGCCTTCCATCGCCTCATCCAGCCACAGGTGCAGCGGAAACTGGGCGCACTTACTCATCGGCCCCGCAATTAGTCCTATGCCAATCAGGGCCATCAGCCCTGGAGCCACGTCTGCGGTTTGCGCCCAGGCTGCTAGCTCCCGAAAGTCCCAGGTGTGGCTGAGGGGATAAATCGCCAGCACCGCCATCAGCAGCACCAAATCCCCCACCCGCTTGGTCAAAAAGGCATCCCGCGCCCCCGTCACCACTAAAGACTGGTTGTACCAAAAGCCCACCAGCAGGTAGGTGCCCAGGGTCAAAACCTCCAGCAGCATGTAGGCAAACAGCAGGGAGTTGCACAGCACTAGGGCGCACATCCCCGCTTCAAACAGCGCCATCATGGCGAAGAAGCGCCCCCAGCCCCAGTCCATCTCCAAATAGCCCACGGCATAGATCTGGGCCATCAGGTTGAGGGTGGTGATCAGGATGCAGGCTCCCAGGGTGATGGCATCGGCTTCGAGGGGGATCATCAGATCTAACCCGGCGACCGAAAGCCAGGGGGCAAAGAAGAATTGTGGGGAAGATCCGCCCAGGAACACCGTGAAGGCCAGCAGGCTGTGAACTAACGCCAACGCCGTCATGGCGATGTTGAGATAGCCCGCCGGACGCGGCCCCGTGCGTCGCACAAATGCCGGTGACCAGGGAATGCTCAACAGCATTCCCACCAAGGGATAGAGCGGGATAAACCAGCTCGTTTGAGCAAGCACATGGGGCATCGAATCCTCCTCCTGCGGCAACATAAACTGCGCCAGCCTAACTCTGAGCGTCGAAGCTGGCTGAAAAAACTAGGACAGCAACCATAGACTTTAATCAATCAATTCTATTTATTGATAGTCAAAGGTCTATGCCTGTGTGTCATAGAGTTTAACCAATCCCGATGTCAGATAGGAAGGGGAAACGGGATTCAATTCAATTTGTCTTTTAGAGTTGTTTGATAAATTCTGATAATGAATGAATGCTTAGCTTGTCTTCTCTATAGAAAAAAACGGGTAGAGCAACCGGGACTTTCCCTAAGCTGGCTGGAGCCCTGAAAAGTCCCGAGCTGATGGGGCAGCAGCCTGTCTAGGCAACTGCCAGATTGAGCCTTGAGCCAGCTAATGCGGTTAATTCGGCGCGGGTAGATCCGCTAGAAGCGGGCGATGACTCCTCAGAGTTTGCAGCACTTGCACCACAGGACTTCCCCAGCCGATCATGCCGCCCTGGGCCGTCATTATTATCTCTAGGGTGTCTTGCTTAAACACTGGGAAGTAGCTGGCAGTGGCGTTTTCTACCAGCGGGCAGTCATAGCCCCAATCATTCGCGTCCCGCAGAGTCGTCTGCACACAAACTTCAGTGGTTACGCCTGCAAAAATCGGCGTTGCTGAATGACAGCATGAATCTGTGTACGATCGCACGATCGTGACTCCCTGCGAGGAACGCTGCTGCCTGAATTCATGCTCGTTTCGGCAATGCCCAAAAATCAGGTGGGTAATGCGTTGGGCTTGGAATTGGGCCGCCAGATCTGTAGCATAAAATGCGCCTTCACCCGGACTGTGTTGGTTTGTATTCCTCCTGCTAAAGAATCAAACCCGACCCCGCCCAGGGGCCAAGGTCGGCCAAGAATGGTGAAACCTCTGGGGTTGACCAGCCCAGGGGCAGGCTACCTTCGACTCGGTGGCCTTGGCGGAGGTAAAAGCGCAACAGGCGCTCGGCACCGGAGTATTGGCTGATTTCGTCGCTCTCCCAAAGCACCTCGGCGGTCCCGGTGAGGTAGAGCAGATCGCCCCGCTCAAAGTCGAGGAATAGCAGCCCGGCGTGGGGGTTGAGTTCTAGGTTGCCGAAGGTGTTGAAGTGGCAGTTGCCCGAAAAGTCTGGGATGGTGAGGGTCTGGGCATCGTCGATGCGCACAAAGCCGGGATTGCCCCCCCGGTGGGAGACATCGACGCCGCTAGCGGCTCCGGCTGAGGCGGCCTGGTAAGCGGTGGCGATGAAAAATGTGTCGGCGGCGGCGACCATGGCCCGTTCGGCGGGGCCGAGGGTGGTGAGGAAATGGCGGGGCTTGGGCCGGGTGGGGTCGTGGGCGGTGAGGTCAAACCGCCGCGCCTGAATGTACTGGGGGCAGTTGCCGAAGCTCTGGCCCACCGCCACCACAATGCCGCTGGCATCTACGGTCTCGATGGTGCCGTTCATGCGGTTGCGGCGGCGGGTGGGCAGATCGATGCCCAGCAGGCCCAGGTCGGCCCCAGGGACGAGGGTGTGGTGGAGCGGGTCGCCAAACAATGGCTGGGTGGCCAGGTGCAGGGTGCGATCGCCCTGGGCGGTCATAAACCCCGGTTCCCCCACCACAATTGAAGCCCACGGCTGACCGTCGCTATCGACAGTGCCTGCGATCGCGTAGGGTAGCTGAGCAAAAAACTGCCGGTGCTGCTCAGGCATATGGTCGCGAATGATCCGTCGCCCCTGGCGCTCCATGCGCTCTAGGATGCCGTACCGGGCGTGGATGGATCGCTCCCCCTCATGGAAGGGCGATGCGGCGTGGGTCCAGCCTGAGATTGCCATTTGAATTTCTCACTTCTTGAGGCTAAGGGGTTGGGCAGTTTTGCTCACGAAACAACCCACGAATTTTGCGTCTTTTGGGGCTAAGACTCTGCAACTGATCTACATGAGAGGGTAGTGCATTAACGTAAAGGATATAGAAAAATTAAGGCATTGCTGTCGCATGTCTAAAGTTTGAGGGAGCTGTCCTTTTCAAAGAAGCTAGAGAATCACATCGGTGCGAGCTGGATGTTCATCCACTCCTACAATCGCCAGCTTAGAGAGAAGCTAGTAGAAGGGGAAGAGCCTATCTTTCCCTCTGTCCTTTACTAAAATGCATTACCCATGAGAGATCTGCTTTTCTAGAAAACTCATCAGGCCTAGCGAAGGGCGGCATAGACGCCAGTGCCAACCATTAACGTACCGACGCTGCGGTTCAGCCGTTGGCGTGCCCTGGGGCCTCTAACGAATCTCCCGGCCCTGGCAGCGCTGTAGGAATACAGAGCCAAAACGAGGCCTAGGGCCAGACTGATGACGCCAATCGCAATGAGGCTATCAGCCCAGTCAAACCGGCTCAGGTCGATGAAGGTGGGCAGTAAACTGACGTAAAAGACAATCACCGCCGAGTTGCTAAAGGGCACCGCTAGCCCGGTCAGAAAACTTGAGCAGGGGTTTGACTGTGATCGGCTGAAATCAATCTGATCTGCCGAAACATCAGTTCTCCAAAGTTTGAGGCCGAGCCAGATTAAATAGAGCGCGCCAAGATATTTAGCAGCGATGAAAAAGCTGCCCAGGGCATTGGCGGCGGCAACTAAACCTAGGATGGCAATCATCAAGAAGATCACATTGCCCAGTAAAATACCGCCGATGATATAGAGCGTGGATTGAAAGCCCGAGGCGATCGCCCTGGCTACGCAGGCAAACACCCCCGGCCCCAGGGTTGATTCATTGTAGAAGATGAAAAATCTGCTCAACCTGGTTAGCCAGCTTCCGTAGAGCGGACGACACTGAATCAAATCCATTTAGCCGGAGCACGTTAATCGTTATGGACCGAAACAGCGAAGCAATGAGCAGGGCATTCGGGTCTCGTCCATAGGTCTCATCCTCATTGAGGACGGCATCTTTTGGCCAATGCAATCGATTTTCAATACTCCAATGCCCTCGCACCATGGTGTTCCACAGCGTGGCTGTGGTGGCGACGGAGCTGAGATAGTAGGCTCGATGAATGGAACATTTGACTGAAGTACATCGCCGTCGCTCGACACAGAGGACGGTTTTCGCACCCAGCCAGTGCTGAGGGTCAATACCTTTGGCTGCATATACCTTGACTAAGCGCTGTTCCTGGCGACCATGCTGGCACTCAAAGGGTGTTGACGCGATTTGGCGAGGGCAACGGTAGCGAACGAGGGTCTCAATCTGACAATACAGCTTTCCTTGGTTCTCTTTGACAGCCACTCAGTAGTCATTGCCCCCTTCAACAATGAGGGAGAGTGTTTTTTTGGGCGTGAAGCGCATCTATCCCTCTTTAATCACTTTGAGGGGAAGAATTTAAGATAGGAATGGAGAGTTTTAAGGTGCGAAAGATTCAATGCCTGCTTCGAGAGAGGCACGACCCACGATTCGATTTGTGGATGAGTACTGCCAATTATATGCGGGTTTATTCCCAGAAGTGCGTAGTTATGAAGCCTTCAAGTTTCTGCACTTGGGGATGATTAGCGAGATTAAACGTAAGTCGCTACCAGCCATTGCCAAAGCCGTTGGACTCGATAACCCACAAACCTTACATCACTTTCTCACCGAATCTCCC
>JAESGQ010000128.1_pt1 | contig 43990 bp, 37 predicted proteins | sample 9266251 | NCBI WGS metagenome assembly JAESGQ01 (sample SAMN17056778, study PRJNA650883) | algae metagenome | isolation source: Kaiparowitsia implicata GSE-PSE-MK54-09C and co-occurring heterotrophs from... | place: USA: Kaiparowits Plateau, Grand Staircase Escalante National Monument, UT ... | reverse complement strand
CGCAGGTTACGCAGATGTGGTTTTGTTTACCTTTCCTCTTGCCGTTCTTACGGATATGAGTGGCTCCGCATTCGGGACATTGCATCGCAGATTATCCTAATTCATCTTCTAATTATGCAACGCCGGATTATCTATTGACGTAATCTGAGCGATCGCCCTCATCACTCATACATCTTTGAACAATTGACGGCTCTTCTCCATCGTCGAAGCTGCTATTGAGACTCTTCCGCTCTGGTGTATCGAAAGATTCATCCTGTGAGTCTCAGAATTCTCATGTCTCATTGGGCATTTTTATAATGTCTTGGGGCGATCGCTCTCACTCTTAAACCAATTTCTGAGCATAAGGCTCTGTTCGGGATCAGGCTGTTTCAGTAGCTTCACGCAAATTTAATAGGTTTTTTTATTGATCCCCAAACCATTAATGCCATAATTAATAAAGCTAAGTTAAACAGCGCTGTAGTTTATTTGCCAAGTCACATCCAATTTTTGCAATTGGGTCTGGTGACAGTATTTCATCTAAATTTGGCTATCGTTTATTTCACTATTTCAAAGGCCAACTATCGACCGAAACCATCATATCTGCCTTGAGTTGGTTGCTGGCATGATAAAAATTGTGACATTCTCAGAATAAGGTGGATTAGTGGGCAGTGCGCGGCGTCAGCCATTTAAGAATTAATCGAGGGTTTAGACATGCAAGTGGTAGAACAGATTCATTGCCCCAATTGTGGAAGCAAAGCAGAGCGAATGCATGGGGTAGAGCAACAAACTATAAGGACTCAGTGTGCCGCTTGCGACTACCTCATGGTTACCTGTGCCACAACAGGGCGAGTTATTGAAGCGTATGCCCCAGGTATTGCCATGCCTATCTCACTTGCACGCTAGCCGTTCTTTAGAATTAAGTCCTCATACCGAACTCCCCAATTTTGACAAGTTCGGCATCTGCGTACGCATCAAAATCGAGGAGTTTAGGTTTAGATTCATACCTTCTGAATCGGCTAAATATTATTTCTCAAGAAATAAATTTCATGGGTAACGTTGAAGCCCTTGGTGGTCTGACCCTTTATTTCTTTGCACCTTCCTGTCCCCCAGCCCAGTATTGAAGACTCAAGTAAAGACAGGAATTGACGGCCAAACTGCGCTTGTTTTATTTCGCTAGCGATAGGCGCTGAAGCGTTGCTGTTAGTCGCGTGAGCGTGCGCTGGTTCTCCTCTGGCGTGCCCACAGTAATCCGAAAACCGCCTGCAATATACCGAATGAGCGTGCCCTGAGTCTTGAGAGATTGGAACAGGGCGATCGCCGCTTCTTCCGCAGATTGTGCAGATTGCGCCACTGCTTCAGGCGTGAGACGGGCGAATATCAGGTTTGCTGCGCTGGGCCACACTTGGAGGCTGGGACACTGCTGTAATGCTTGGTAAAGGCGATCGCGCTCAGCCGTAATCGTGCCAATCACCTCCAGCAAATTCGGCGCATGCTCGAGGGCGAGCAGTGCTGCCGACTGGGACAGGCTAGGCAAGTTGTAGGGCAAGCGAATTTTGTCGAGCGTGGCTACTAATTCAGGATGGCTGATGGCATACCCCACGCGATGCGATGCCAATCGAAAGGCTTTTGAAAAGGTGCGTAGGATAACCCAGTTGGGATGCTGGGGCATTTCCGTCAGCAAGGATGTGCCGCTGAATTCAAAATAGGCTTCGTCAATGACTACCAACACAGACTCAGGCACGTGGCGCAGCCAGTCAATTTCTGCTGGAGTGAGGGCGTTGCCCGTTGGGGAGTTGGGATGCACTACAAACAGCAGTCGCACTGCGGGCTGTGGCGCTCCGTTCAAGATTTGATTGGCCGCTTCCACATCAATCGCAAATGTGCCCTCGTCGCGGCCAACGCTGTGAACGGAAACCCCCAACGTAGTGGCCGTAATGCCATACATCGAAAAGGTTGGATCGGCGACGAGAATTGAACCCTCACCACCTAGACATGTGGCAATAAGTAGCGAGCGGATAAGCTCGTCGGAGCCGTTGCCAACTGTGATATTCTCTGGCTGCACCCACAAAGTCTGGGCGCTGATGTTGGCATAGTGGGCGATCGCCCGCTTCAACTGTTGATGTCCGCCATCGGGGTAGCGATTGGCTTCTAGCTCGTTTTGATAGAGCCATGCCAGCTTTTGCTTTAGTTCTGGGGGTAGATCATAGGGGCTTTCATTCGTGTCGAGGCGGTCAACCACTTGAACCGGGACGGAAGGAGTAGAACCCTGCACGGTGCTGCCAGGATGGGGGGTATAGGCAACTAACTGAGCCAAGTCTGAGCGAATGAACGGCAGCATAAGGGCTCCTTACAACTTCTCCAGCTAGTGGACACTACTTCCTAGAATACGGCTAGAGCAAACTATTCTGCTGCCCGATCCCTCGCGCTACGCTATTTTGGGACGATTCAGGCTTTGGTTCAAGTAATATTTGATGGTGGGGTTCAAGCCATAACTGAGTAGAGCGAGGATTTGCCCTTTGCGCTACCCCATCATGACTTATTCAGGACTACCTGATATCTAAGCGGGGAGACTGGCGCAGAACCTTCCACTGCGGCAGAACCGTATCTCCCTGACCTTGCTTCTACATAGTGACTAAATAGTGACTAACTGCTTAAGTTACGTCAGTTCAGCAAGCGCCTAAAACTGTGCTGCCTGCGACGCGGGCAGCACAGCTTAGCATTATTTCAGTTCCGGCAGCGCAGAGCTGAAGCAACGCCATCAAACTTACGCTGAGTTTAAGACATTGGTCTGGCAAAATCTTTACGGTGCAAGACTTCTCTCGTGCTGTCCGGGTTCTACTGCAATGGCGCTATCTGTGTGAATGCGATTCCATAGAAGCCGGTAAAAGCGCACGGAGCGCCCTTTACTTTAGTTGGATAATATGGAGTCTCAGTGACATCAGCAGGACTGATTCGATGGGGACTTGGCTCGCAACGCTGTGCCGACCCCTGATCATTGAGCTAGGGCTGATCTGATGCACAGTTGAGACTCTACTGAAAATCGACCTCCACCCATTCAAAAGGCACGCTTGTTTAATAAGTCATGCCTTTTCTTCCTGAAGCCATGAACATTTCCTATCGTCACGCCTTTCCACTTCTGCTGTTGTTTTTAACTGGTTGCGGGGCAGACCTCAGCCGCTTGCTTCCTTCACCCTCTGCTGATGCGCCACAGGAACCCCCTACAGCAGCGCCTGCCAATCCTCCTGACAGTTCTCAAGAGCCAGATTTGTTGGGCGATCGCCTGATTATTCCGGGCGATCGCGCCGGAGCCATGAGCCAAACCATCAGCCGCGCCGACTTGGCAGCGCTGGTGAGTGAAGATAGCCTACAAGATCAAGACATCCATGTAGGTGAGGGAGTTATGGAGCCTGGAACCATCGTGTATCCCGATAGTCCTGAAGATACCGTAACGATAGTGTGGCAAGATGCCGAGCGCACCCAACCGCTATCACTGCGCGACTTCGGCACTGCTTGGGCTACTCCAGAGGGTCTAGGCATCAACTCATCGTTTTCCACGCTTCAATCCGTATTGGGCGACTTTGAGCTATACGGGTATGGGTGGGACTATGGAGGCACCGTGCAACTAGAAGGTACGGCGCTAGAACAGTACAGCGGGTTGTTGATTCTGCGAGCATACCCAACAGCCGAAACAGTTGAGGTCGCTCAAGCCGACTACAACGCAGTCCTAGGAGATTCGCTCTATTCCAGCAGCAGCAGCCATATTCAAGCCCTCGCCCCAGTTGTAGAAGAGATAGTTATGTTCTTTAAGTAAACCTGAGTTTAGGATCAGCTCAAACCTTTGACACGCTGAACGGCAGGTTAAGGATGTTGGGGCACCGCGCGACTCGCAATATCCTAAAACCTGTTTCAATCTGAACTGAGGTTTGAGTAGGGATGAAGCAGGAGAATCAAACTACCCCAAGACCGCCGCCACTGAGGATTAAGTGTTTCGGTGAAGGGGAATAGCACATCTATGAGATGTATCAACAGCGCTTTAAGCCAGCCTCCGGCATAGCCTGCGACCAAGCCAATCAGCACGCCAGCGGTCATCAAGATCCCCACCGCGCTTACCCCAATCATTAGGGTAAGCCGACTGCCATAGACAAACCGGCGAAAAAGATCGCGGCCAAATTCATCGGTGCCAAACCAATCCGCTTTCGCAACCGACTTGTTAGCCAGAACTTAGCCCGGATTTAGGGGCTGCTTAAGAAGGGGTCAGCACACAACATGTGATGATTTGGTGAGGGTATGGCGAATATCTGATACTTGTTATCTCATCCCCCTAGTAGGTAAGCACCGCCACTGGTTTATGTTGATTTCTTTAATTGCAGACTATGGCGCAGGTGATCCTGCGTTCTTAGAGGTGGCCCAACGTCTCCAACACTTGCTGCCACAGGCTCAGGTCTATCCGCTTTCTGTTCCGGCATTTAGTACCCTCGCTACCGGCTTTTGGATTGCTCAGTTGGGGCTGAACATCGGCCCCTCTCAGCGACTGGTCTATCACAACTGTGCCCCGCGGCAAGACAACCCCGAAGCTAGACGAGATAACGAAGGTGAAGGGCTAACCTATGCGCAACTGCAAAACGGGGTGGCCGTGATTGGGGTGAATGCAGGGTATACGCTGTCGTTTATCAAGTCATCAGCCACAGTAATGCGCAGCGTTGCGGTGTCACGAGGGGGGTCGCAGTTTCGCTCGCGGGATGTGTTTCCGGCTGCCGCGGCGGCGATCGCCCAGGGTGACTTTAGCCTCCTGGGTGATCCTCTATTGCTGGAGAGTATTCCCGATGTGCCGGGCGATCGCATTGCCTGGGTGGATGGGTATGGCAATATTAAGACCACCATTCCAGCCCACTCTGTCAATTTAGAGCCTGAAACCAAGGTGGTGATTCGCATTGGTGGCGTAGTGAGCGATGCGGTTTATTCTGACGGCAGCTTTCGCGTGGCTGAAGGAACGTTAGCCTTTGCCCCCGGCAGTTCGGGCTGGGTCGAAGCCGATGGCACCACAGTGCGCTGGATGGAGCTGTTTTTGCGAGGCGGCAACGCTTGGGAGCGGTTTGGGAAGCCCCCGATAAATCAGGTGATTATACGCAGTACAGACGGTTAAGCGAGCGATCGCTAGCGTCTATTGCAGCTTTAGAAACTTATTGAGGGCTTGGGTGATTGCGGGGGGCCAGCGGCGCACCTTCATCACCCAATCGATATTGCGATAGCGAGAATCTAGGCCCAAGGCCGCATACCAGTTGCTTTCGGCTTCACCCTGTTTGCCCTCAGCCCAGAGAGCAGCTGTTAGGGCGGCACGCATGTCGGCAAAGCGAGGATATTTGCGGACAATGTTGCGCATTTCGCGCAGGGCTTCGCTGGTTCGCCCGACTTCGTAGGTGGCGAGGGCGTGGTTGGCGCGAGCAAACGCAAAGTCTTTTGCGAGGTCTGCTGCATACTGATAGTCGGCGATCGCCTGTTCCCATTGACCCATCCCGGCTTCGGCATTGCCCCGATTGTTGTAGGCTGCAGCATCATCGGGGTCAAGTTCTAGCACGTGGTTATAGTCGGCGATCGCCCGCTCCCAGTGCTGCAAGCCTTCCCAGGCAGTCCCCCGATTTAGATACGGATCGGGAGACTCGGGTGATAGCTCAATAGCGCGATTATAATCGGCGATCGCCCCATCTAATTTATTCTGGCTAACCCGCGCATTGCCCCGATTGCTCCACACAGCAGGATTATCGGGAAGCTGCTTCAAGATTTCAGTCCAGTAGGTTTCTGCCAGCGCAAAGTCGCCCTGATTCGTGGCCGTAAACGCCTTTTCCCGCAGTTCGCCCAGCGTATCTGCAGAAGACGAGTCCTCTTTCGCCAGCAACGCTGCATTGGCAGGGGCAGACAACCCCAGCCCCAGCAGTCCCACCAAAATCCAGCACAAAACAGTTCTTAACATTCCTTCATCATGCCAGATTTATGACAGCTTGACGAACCTTGCGCCTGTAGAAACTGGTGATTACCCTGCTACACAAAAGCCTGCCCATACTACTCATCAAGCAGTGTGGGCAGGCTTCTGGCATAATCCCTGACTGTCGCTAAACCTAGGCATCATAGCTAAAGCACTAGCGAGAGAGATTCACAGAAGCGAACCTTCATCAGGATTAAAATTAGCCTTCAACTAACCTTCGACGGTGATCTTACCCACCATACCTGCACCCCGGTGAGGCGCACAGTAGTAAGTGTAAGTACCCACAGGCATATCCCCACCAAAGGTGATCTCGTAAGACTCACCGGGAGAGAACATTAGCTGGTCGTGCGTTAGCTTGCTTGCCAACTCTTTGCCACCTGCGGGAATTGTTTTGTCGTCAAAGACAATGTTGTGGGGAGGGAGTTTATTGTTGACCCACTTCACGGTGTCGCCAGATTGGATGGTGACATTGGCAGGCTCAAACATGAGCATCCCACTGTCAGCACCCATCTTAACGGTGATGGTTTCAGCAGCAGCGGGGGAAACCACTGCCAAGAAGCTGGCAACCACCAACACCAATGAGCAGAGGGCAACGCTTAAACTCCGGTAAATACGTGCAGTCAAAGTCATGGTTACCTCGGGAGATTTAAGTTCAATTCTTGACCCACTCAGAATTTTATCCTGAAAGTCCCATTTACGGGCAGTTTTGGGGGTGTGGATGTCAGTACCTACAATCGCGTTAGTCTCTGCAGTTGCGCCGGTACCCAATGCTAATGGTGCCAGAGTGAGATCAGCGCTGCACCTGTCGCAGGGGAGAAACTGCTACGGCTTGGCGTTGTTTCAGCCCATCCGCGCGGCTGAAACAACGCTATCGACCTCGCGTTTAATGGAATAAATCGTCGCTGGCCCAAGCCGGAGCCTTTTCTGTCGCTCGCAGCAGAAATGCCGATAGAGTTTGGAGTTCCGCATCAGTCATCCAATTCTCTGACACTTGGCGACACCAGATGGTTTCTTCACTGCCGTCATAAACCATGGGCTGGCGCATAAAGGCAACGAGGCTGGCGATCGTGTCTCGCGGCGGTGTGGCTCCCTTTAATGCCTCAAGAGAAAGAGACACGGTTGGGTCGGGCAGGGTAATGCCACCTACGTGGCAGTTGATGCAGTTTTCTTCGAATAAATGCTTGCCCGTAGAAAACTCGGCAGCCGAGAAGGCGCGAGTGTCTCCCTTGCTGTTGAGGGGAAGGGTGACAGGCTCAGTCGCGTCAAAGTAGCGGGCGATATAGGGATCAATTGCACCGGCCTGAGCTGATAAAGGCAGGCTAAGCAGGGCGATCGCCCCCATCATGCTTCCCAGCCGCACAGCCCCTGTGAAACCCAGAATCGGCAGAGTTAACTGATGAAGCAAAACGCCACTCCCCTGCCCCACGATTCCTCGTTTTAGCGCTGCCCTGCTGCGAGTGCCCCCTGTGATTAAGCGCATGGGTAGCAATACAGTCAATACAGAACCTAATAGCAAACTCAGCAGCAGAAATGCAGTCATGTCAACCCTTGAATCTCGAATGAATCTAACCCCACGATTTGCGTCGTCCTGATCAGGAGAGTCTCAGATCAGCTGAGTTTGCGGGTGGTGGTCACCCCACACGCCCGCCTGACATCAAGACGACAATCGCTCTGATGGTTAGTGTAGCGTCAGGTTGCGTTGCACTTTGCATACGCTTTGAGGCTCGTGGGGCGCATTGAGGTGCTAAATATGGTAGACCGCAACTGCAAGGAATACCCTGATGAGGCGATCGCCCGACTGTAAGAAAGAAAAGACTCAGACCTATCGCCTGTAGGAATCAAAGTTGGGCGATCGCCAGCAGAGAATCAAGCCCCATGTTTCAATGCTGTTTTTTTGCTCGCTACTTACCCTGAAACACATGCCTACTGGCAAAAGCCGCCCTTGCTAAGGGAATGGGTTAACCAAACACAGAGATCTAACAATGTTATTCAATGTTGTTGAGAAACCCGATTCCCATACTGCCTGTGATGGTTACATCACGGGGGTTTCACCTAGACAACACCTTCAGCAAACCCTTGATATTTACGATATCAGAATTGTATAGGTGAAGCTTTTTGAGCAGGTGGGGCTTACTCAGCCCTCTTTGAAACATCAGGACACCCTATGCCGGTGTTCAGGGTTAAGACTTGCGCAGTGAGGTGGTTTGCGATGAAAGATTTGGCGCGGCTTGGCTGCTCCTGTAACGCAGCCAAGCCAACGCTAGCACTTACTCTTCCGGGGCAACTGCTATGCACAGGCCCACCACACGAACTGTCTTAAGCTAACCAGCTACGGTTATACATCTATAAATCGGGGAAATTTGGCTCATGGCGACGAATAACAACATTGATGTGCCCAACTTTAGTGACCAAGATGTGTTGGCATTTCGAGATGGAACTGTAAAGTTTGTCCGCTTTCGGCAAGCCCTTGACATTGCACTCAGCTCTAAAGTGCCCGACGCCCTAGCCGATTCCCTAAGTACTCAAAAAATGCACTTTAGCTCAGAGCGACGGTTTCGCTACAGCCGCGCTTGGGCACCGGGCGATCGCACGTGGTTCCGGGATGGGGTGGACTGTGAGATGCTACAGTTGGGAGCACCTCACTGGCAAACGGGCAAAGTTCGCCTGCGGCTAGTGGTCGAGTTCGTTCCCGACGAAGCGCCCGAGGCTCTGCCCGCCGCTGCTGACGAAAACCCCTTTGAGTTTGAATTAGAGCATGGGCTAGAAGACGGCGCGGCCCGCGGACTGACCAACGGAAATTCTAGCCGTTATATCAATAACCTCAACCTATAGATAGACATCTAGACATCAGATATCTACTAATCAGCCATCATTTACGGCGCATCTTGGTGATCTGTGTGGATAACGAGATGTGGCGCTGAGAGCCGTCGCTGCTTGCCCCCACGCTCAGGAATGACCAGGCTTTTGATCGTATCGGTCTTGCACTTGCTGCTGTAGTACGTCTTGCGGTCAGTTTTATCTATGGGACGATTGATTCGGCGTTCGGTACCGTCGATACCTGTTTGAGGGTCGATGGCATACCAGAGCCATCGTTGCTACCCCTTGAATTGCACACGCTCCATATCTTGTCCATTTCCGCGTCGTCTACCCGCACGATCAGGGCTGGAGTCGCAGGAGTTGGCGTCTGTTCTAAAACGGCTCAGTTAACTGGCTCCAGATGCCGATGTTTTTTTTAATTCCTCAATCACCGTCGTCGGGCTAACCTTCAGCACCCGAGCGGTATCCCGAATGCCGTTGCCATTCATCGCCATGTCACTGATTTGCCGCTTGACCTCAGACAGATAGCCTCGGTAAGTGTAGTCGCGAATGAACGAGGCTCGCGAACACTCGATGTTGCGACAGCGATAGCGCTGCTTGCTTTCATTGCTTTTGCCATTTTTGATGACATTCGGGGTGTGACAAGTAGGGCAGCAAACGGGTTCGAGAACCATAAGCAGAGGGTGGGTATCAGGACTTTTCTGTTCTGTCGCAAGATGCAAGTCTAAACCATTACCAAAAGATCTGCCAAAGGTTGAGCTAGGGCCGTGAATCTAGCCCCTAGAGTGAAGGGGTGATCAATTTTCTGCCCCCATTTTCCGGCCTCAAACCCCTGTGGATATTTACACTCTCGATCTACTGGTTATTGGCCTACTGCTGATGGCAGTGACCCTGGGGTCTAGCTGGATTGGCAAATTGCCACTGTCCTACGCGCTAATTTATCTAGTTGTTGGGTTCATTCTCAGTCCCTACGGTTTCAATCTGATTCGGGTACGCCCCGATGCTGGGTTTTTAGAACGGCTGACAGAGTTTGTCGTCTTAATTTCTCTGTTTAGCTGCGGCCTCAAGATGAACCGCCCGATTAGGGCCTGGGCCTGGAATTCGACAATTCGCCTGATTGGCTTTTTGATGCCGATTTCGATTTTTGCGATCGCCGCTATGGGTCACTTTTTTCTCAGACTCGACTGGGGCGAAGGCATTTTGCTGGGGGCAATTTTGGCCCCTACTGACCCGGTCTTGGCCTCAGAGGTGCAGCTCGATGATCCCCACGACCACGACGAATTGCGCTTTGGCCTCACCTCAGAGGGCGGCCTTAATGATGCCTTGGCGTTTCCGTTTGTCTATTTTGGGTTGCACTGGCTAGAAAACGACAGTTGGCAAGACTGGTTTGGGCAATGGGTGGCCGTAGATCTGGTGTGGGCGATCGCGGTCGGTTTTGGCTTGGGCGTAGGGGTGTCCTGGCTGGTCTGCTGGCTAGAGCATCAATTAGCTAAACACCATGCCGTCGATGAGTTGATGGAAGATTTTGTCGGCCTCAGCACTATTTTGCTCAGCTATTCGCTCACTGAGCTAGCGCACGGCTACGGCTTTTTAGCTGTTTTTGTCTCTGGAGTGGTGATGCACAGCCAATGCCTCAGCCCTGAGCTATCGGCCTCTCGCCTGAAATTTATGGAGCGACTTGAAAAGCTGACCGAAGTCGGGACAATTTTGCTGTTGGGGTCGCTGTTGCGCCTCGAACCGATGCTGCGGTTTGCCGCTCCGGCAGCGCTAATTGCAGGCTCCTTGCTCTTTATTATTCGTCCCCTGGGGGCTTGGGTCAGCACCGCAGGAGCCCCGCTTCGTCCCACCACCCGCTGGCTATTTGGCTGGTTTGGCATTCGCGGCATTGGCTCGCTTTACTACTTAACCTATGCCCTCGGAGAAGGGCTCCAGGGTGAAACCAGCGAGCTGATCGCTTGGGTAACCATTCTTACCGTGACCATCTCAGTGATCCTCCACGGCATTACCTCGACCCCGCTGATGCGGTGGTATGGGCAAACCCTAGAGGGCAAAGCATCCCCTCAGCTAGAAGACTTTGGGAACAATCGCTGATGTCAATAGACTTTTGAGGACTAATCCACAGACAAAGTGAACAGTACCTACTGCGGACGATCTTTTTAAATCACCTGGTTGACGCTGATGTGTTCACAAAGAGCACTTAGAATCGCTTCGTCAATTAGAGGTGGGCATTGCCCACCCTACTACTCTCTCTCATAAATCATTAGATCCCCTGGCTGACACTGGAGCGCTTCACACAGAGATTCAAGAGTTTCTTCATCGATGCGGGTGAGACGCCGACGGGTTTTCAACCGGGAAACCGAGCGCGGGTGCATTCCGGTCTTGTGTGCTAATTCTTTGTTGCTGATGTTGCGCTCAGCCATCACAACTGACAACCGCCAATTAATCACCATTTCAGAGCCTGGATGTCTCTGCATCATTGCAACGCAAGCGTAGCATTCCATAGCTTTAGAGGTTGTTTTTGGAGCCGTTGCGAGTCCAAAATAGACTGCTGCGGTTCCAAAACGGTGGCAGTTAGTTTATACTTAGCACAAGCAAAACGCGATCGCCCCTGGTCTCTGGAAAAGCTTAGGGGCGATCGCACCCCATGACGAGGTGACCTTATGATATCAACTGCAACCACCGTTCCTGACCTGCTCAGGACGGCCATTCCCGATGCGCCAACGGGGCGACAGCCCATTCGGATTTTGGTGTGTGGCGTGCCGTCTGGCGTGAATCACATCATCCATCAACTGCACGTGCTAGGCTTTGCCGACGCGGGGGAGTGGAGTCCGGCGTTGCCTGCCCCCCTTCAAGGCGAGGTCATTCGCATTCTGGTGCGGTATTGGATGGTGTAGACGGAGGCGCTGCCTACCCTATTCCAGGACGATTACAGGACGCCAAAGCCCTAAAATTGGTGAGGAACTGTTCTCGTATGGGTTGTAGACGTGACGTTTAAAATTGGTTTGCTGGGGTTGGGCACGGTGGGCACGGGCACGGCGGAGATTTTGCTGAGCCCGGCGATGCGGCATCCGCTGTTGCAAGAGGTAGAAATTGCGCGGGTGGGGGTGCGATCGCTCGATAAGCCCCGTTCCGTCGCGCTCCCTAGCCAGATCTATACCACTGACCTTGACGCTATCGTGACCGACCCGGCCATTGATGTGGTGGTGGAGGTGATGGGCGGCATTGAACCGGCGCGATCGCTCATTCTGAAAGCGATCGCCCACGGCAAGCATATCGTCACCGCCAACAAAGCAGTGATTTCGCGCCACGGCAGCGAGATTTTTGACGCGGCTAATGCGGCGGGTGTGTATGTCATGCTCGAAGCGGCGGTGGCGGGCGGCATTCCGGTGATTCAGCCCCTTAAGCAGTCTCTCAGCGTCAACCACATCTATCAGGTGATGGGCATCGTCAACGGCACGACCAACTACATCCTGACGCGGATGCAGACCGAAGGAGCAGACTTTGACGCCGTGCTGGCCGATGCCCAGCGGTTGGGCTATGCCGAAGCCGACCCCTCTGCGGATGTAGATGGGCAAGATGCCGCCGATAAGATTGCGATTCTGGCCGCGCTGGCCTTTGGGGGTCGTGTCAAAATAGACGAGGTGTATTGTGAAGGCATTCGCCACATTAGCCAGGCTGATATTGCCTATGCCGATCGACTGGGGTTTGTGATCAAGCTGTTGGCGATCGCCCGCCGTGACTCTGATCCATCGGCCCAATCCACCCACGACCGCGTCGATCAACTCCAGGTTCGGGTTCATCCGACCCTACTGCCCAAGCATCATCCCCTCGCTAACGTCAACGATGTCTACAACGCCATTTTGGTCGAGGGAGACCCCATCGGCCAGGTCATGCTGTTCGGGCGCGGGGCGGGCAAAGGCCCGACTGCCAGCGCGGTTGTCTCAGATATTCAAAACATTGTGGCGATTCTCAAAGCTAATGGGGGAGCCTCTACGACGCTGCATCCTCTGTTTGCCTGCATCCACGAGCATTACTGCACCGTTAGCCCAATTGAATCACTGGTGACGCGCTTCTATGCCCGCTTTTTAACGCGGGATATGCCAGGGGTAATTGGGCGCATTGGCACCTGCTTTGGCAACCACAATGTCAGCCTAGAATCTATTGTGCAGATTGGGTTTCAAGACGGTTTGGCAGAGATTGTGCTGGTCACCCATGACGTGCGTGAAGGAGACTTTCGGGCTGCGCTAGAGCAGATTCAGAGCTATGACGAAGTGGCTGAGATTCCTAGTGTGTTACGCGTTGTGTAGTCGCGCAAAATACTTCCATAGAGTAAAAAAAACGGCGGTATTTTTATCTTTAGAGAGATGCGGGAAAGTCGTGGGCGATCGCGCTCTATTCCTTTTAGAACTTGACCGATTATCAGATCTCGCGCCACACTAAGCTGTGTGCGTAATTATGAGACAAATTGGCTCTATATCCTTCTTTTGGAGCAGTCTTGGAGCAATTTTGTGATCATCATTACAGTCCTATGTGGAGGAGTGATTGTGAAACCGAACCTACTGCTCAAGCAGACCCTTCTGTCTTGCGGCATTGTCATTTCAGCGTTAATTGTGGGTCATCTGCCATCTCTAGCAGAAACGAATACTGAGCTTGAAACCAACACCCTGACCGCAGACGAGGTGACTGAGATGGCCCCCGGGGCGATCGCCGATGAGGCACCTGCCACCGAGATGCCGGTAGCCATTGACGAGGCTGACGCAGCCCCAACCGCTGTTGAACCCGCCGCTATGGAGTCAGATCCCGTTGCCGCTGAGCCTGTCCCAATTGAGTCGATGGAAGCCATCGAGACAGAACCCTCGACCAGCGAATTCAGTACCGACATAAATGCAGATGCAGCCCCAGACGCCACCGCTGAGACCGTGGACTCTGGGGCTGACATGCTTGAGGCCGAAGGGGCGATCGCCGAAACAGCTGACGAACCAGACCTTCTGCCCACCCAAGTCGAACTGCCAACTCGCGAAACCAACCTCACCCAGGATGCGGCTGGCGCAGGCGGCATGATTGATGTGGATGCCGAACCAGCCGAATCAATGGATGCCACTGGCACCGCAGCCGACCTTCAGGTGGCACCCCAAACTCCTGGGCTAGAGCCTGCAACAACCAATGGCACTATCCCCGCGCTGACGCTGCCCAGCAGCCAAGCCCAACTGCCGGGTGGGCTCGAGCAGCGCTACGTCTTCAGCTACATCGGCGTTGGCCCAAACCTAGGCATCACGGGTGGCCCTGCCATTGGTGAAACCGGGTTTGGTGTGCTTAGCAAAATCGCGCTGAATCCCTACCTTTCCTTTCGCCCCAGCGTGTTGATTGAGGATGAAGCCTCCTTCTTGCTGCCTGTCACCTACGACTTCCCCATTGCAGCTCCGGGCGCTGGGTTTGCGCCCTTCTTAGGCGGTGGCGTTGCGATTAACACCGGCGATGGCGATACCTTTGGCCTGCTGCTCACGGGGGGTGTTGATGTGCCAATCTCAGACACCATTGCCATTTCTGCGGCTGCCAATCTGGCTCCCTTTGACGATGTTGACTTGGGAGTGGTGTTTGGCATTAATTACATCTTTGATTCGAGCACGGTGATTACCCGCTCGGCTGAAGACGTAGCGGCTGATGCGGCGACCGACTTGGCTCAAGCAATTCCGCCAGGGCGCGCGGTTAACCCCAGCTTTATTGGGGCAGGCGGCAACATTGGTCTAGGTGGCGACACCGCATTGTCAGACAGCGCCTTTGGTGTTTTTAGCAAGTTCACTATTTCTGATTTTGTGTCGGTGCGGCCAGGGTTGCTGTTCAACGACGATGTAACGTTGTTGCTGCCTGTTACCTATGACTTTGCCCCGTTCACAACTGATTTCATCACCCTAGCGCCCTATCTAGGTGCCGGGGTTGCGCTCACCTTTGACAATGATACCGATGTAGATTTGCTGCTGTCTGCTGGGGTTGATATCCCTATCACGAATACGCTAGCGCTAACCAGCGGCGTTAATTTTGCAGTGCTAGACAGTTTTGATATCGGTGTATCGATCGGCTTAGTCTATCTGTTTAATTCCTTCTAAATTGGCAGCGCATCGCGCTTTCAGATAAGGGCTTGAGGCTAGGAGCACTCTACTATAAATCACTGCCTGACATAGTCAGGCAGTGATTTATAGTTTTGGAACAGGGTCTTGGAACACCTGTAACGCGATGTGCAACTAATTCCAAAGAAAAGGGTTTGAGAAAAGGGTTTGCCTCCAAACGCTAGGGGCTGTCATCAATCAGCCGTTGATGGCTCAAAAATCAATAGTCACAGCCCCTAGCCTGTTTTTGAGTCGGGCGTGGCAATGCCCATAGCATAAGGCTTTTAGTCAGAATTGATGACACGCCCTAGAGCTATCAAAGGGTCTAGCAGTTTCATGAAGACAAAACCATGTTCAATATGGACGGGGTCAGTGCCACCCGACGCTCAATTGGGCAGCGGGACTCACATCGGGGGCCAGGTTAGATCTAAGATGCGATCGCCAAAGCCACCCAGTGGTGTGCCACCAACCCAAGAAGCCTTCTCTGCTCATTGATACCGCTTTGCCTGTTTCTGCTTAACCCGAACTGACGTTAATCAAGTATCGCGATCGCTCAATCGTGACGTAACACTGTCGTTCCAGACGGCTGTTCCACTTGCCATAGGTGGCAATTGCGCACCTCGGTTCCCACGTTAGGCAGACGCACTGCCTTGGCGGGCCGACTTCACCATTGCAATTAAGGTTTGGTGCGCATCTTCAGAATCTTGAAGAGTGTGGTCAAAGGCCACTCTGACTGGCTCTGTAGTGCCATTGGCATCAACTTCTAGAACCATGCCTTCGGGATCAATAGTGAGCAGTCGGGCAGCTGTGGCGGTGTCAACCTTGCCGAAGGCTTTAGCGTAGAGCAGCACTGCTTCGGCGTGGTCGTCGTTCATGTGTTTGCAAATGCGATCGCTCACCTGAGGTGTAATGATGTCAGCCATAGCGTTGAATGGGGGTCGTAATATGAACTTAGGGTTAGAGGTAGCGGTTGTATAGAAGCGAGGATTGATCGATCGCCACGCTCAAGTCACAGCATTGGACTGAAGCAGCACCAGCGCGATGCGAACCAGGCTGTTGATGATAAAAGCAATGAGCACCAGCATAATCACGACATTGGCGACATTTTTAACCGTTTGCATAGCGTCTCCGAAATCAACCTACTCAAACAATACTCAACAAATCATGGGCTCAAATGAGGAACTCTAGATGGGAGAGATAAATCTACATCATCCAAACTTCCCCTATAGGCAGGGCTATCCCTCCTAGACCAGGGTATAGCGTTACGCGGTAGCAGGCTGCATCAGCAGCGGTTCTAGCGTTGCCACTACTGATGCGGCTAACGCATTGTAATCATAGCCTCCTTCTAGCCCAAACAAAATCCGAGGCGTAATCTGCTGGCAGTAGCGGGTGAATGTGCCGTAGTCGCTGGGGTGCAGGCTAACCCCACCGATAGGGTCGGCCAGGGTGGCGTCGTATCCCGCACTGACAATCAGGAGATCGGGCTGGTGGGCCTGCAAGAACGGCAGAACTCGAGTGACAAACAAGGGCTCGTAATCGGCTAGGGTGCTGCCTGCGAGCATCGGTAGATTCAGCACGTTGTGGTGAGGGCCCTGTTCGTCTGTGGCACCGGTATAGGGATACTGGGGGGACTCGTGGAGCGAGCAAAACGCGAGGTTAGGATTGGACTCGATGATGGCTTGGGTGCCATTGCCGTGATGCACATCCCAGTCGAGCACGGCCACACGCTGCACTGTTGGCTGTTGCAGGGCATAGTGGGCGGCGATCGCCGCATTCGAAAATAGGCAAAACCCCATGCCTTGGGTGGGCAGGGCGTGATGTCCTGGCGGGCGCGCCAACACAAACGCGGCATGTCCTGAGTCGACCACCTGATCGACGCCATCAAGCCAAGCGCTAACGGCGAGTAGCGCTGCGTCATAGCTGCGAGGTGACACGATGGTATCTGAGTCAATGCGCCCCCCTCCCTGCTGGGCCAACTGAGCGATCGCCCCCACATACGCATCAGGATGCACCTTATGGAGCGCAGCATGAAGGCGATCGCCCTGCGCATTAAGGGGTGTGGGCGATCGCCAATCCAACTGCTTAGCCCAGGGCGTTGCCTGCAGCGCCGTCACCACCACTCGGAGCCGGCCCGCATTTTCGGGATGGAACTGCCCGGTTTCGTGCTCTAGGAACACATCAGAATAGAAAATAGGAATCATAGATTGCTCAACCCTACAGGGTGTGAAGTTGTGTTAAACCCATGCATTCAGCGATCGGCTAGTATTCATGCTACGCAATAGGGTTTGCGTGTATCCCGCCATGTGGTTTATCCGGCTAGCCGTTTGGCAAGACATCGGGCAAGCTGAGGGCGAGCTGATAAATTTGGCGACGGGGCAGATTGGTGTGGGTTGCCAGATGGCGGCTTGCTTCAGAGCGTGACATCCCATCATGCAGCAGCTGCGTTAGCTCTGCTCGCAGAGCTACATCAGAAAGGTGAGGCTGAGTGGTCACGGCTCCCGCTACGACTAGGGTATATTCTCCCTGAGGCTGGCGCTGTTGATAGTGGGCGATCGCACCTCCTACCGTGCCCCGCCAAAATTCTTCATGCAGTTTGGTGAGTTCGCGCGCCAGCACAATCGACCGCGTTGCCCCAAAAATAGCGGCCATATCCTGTAGGGTTTGGGTCAACCGATGGGGCGACTCATAAAATACCAGCGTGCGGGATTCTGATTGCAGGGGTGTCAGGCGATCGCGCCGCTCCTTGGCCTTGGCCGGCAAAAAGCCCTCAAATACAAATCGATCGGTCGGCAATCCGGCGGCGCACAGGGCCGTAATCACCGCGCTGGCTCCAGGAATTGGGATCACCGGGATATTCGCGTCTACGCAAGCGCAAACCAGCTCATACCCTGGGTCTGAGATGCCTGGCATCCCCGCATCGCTCACCAGCGCTACATTTTTCCCCTGGTGCAATAGATCCAGCAGTTCCGCCAGCCGCGAGATGCGGTTGTGGTCGTGGTAGCTAATCTGAGGTGTGCGAATCTGAAAATGGTGCAGCAGCTTACCAGTGTGCCGGGTGTCCTCAGCGGCGATCGCATCCGCTTCTTGCAGGGTGCGAATCGCCCGCAGGGTCATATCTTCCAAATTTCCAATGGGGGTTGCCACGATATAGAGCGGCATAGCGGTGCTCCTTAATCGTGGCGATACGCGAGGCGCAGACTCCACACCAGCAATAGGGCAGAGGCGATCGCCATCAGCCCCCCCAAAAACCAGTAGGGCAACAGCAAATTCTGCGCAATCTGAGCCGAGTCAGACACGATCAGCTGGCCACCAATCACCGCCCGATTCATGAATAGATAATCTAACTGGTGGTAAGTGCTGATGCAGGCTTGCAGCCCTAAAAACTGAATCGCAAACGCCTGCAGCCACCCCGTGGTTGATGTGCCGACCCACAGCACCGCTAGCCCAATTAAGGGAATAGCCACCAGCCCAAAGAGCGATCGCACCCAAATTAGCGCCGATATCAGCAGCAGCCCTGCCAGCACTAGCAGTCCGGCTTTTGCCATCCGTCGGCTGCGCGAGGCCAAAATCAATGCTGCGCCCGCCATAGGTGGCCCCATTGGCCCGCCCATGGCGACCAGCGCCCGTCCCACCGGGCCAAAAAACTGGACACCGCTATGCACCGCCAAGCCCGACCCACTGGGAAAAATTTGCAGCTGACGAAAGGTGCCCCCGAGCAGCATAGCCGTGACCCCATGCCCCATTTCGTGAAACCAAGTGGCCAAAATGCTGAAGGGATACAAAAGATAGTTGCCAATAGGCACCTGCCAGAGCACAATCGTGGCGATCGCCGCGATCGCCAGCCAGCGTAGCCCAATGCGATCGCGCGATTTGGGACTTAGGCCCAAGTCATCATCCTGCCAACGGTTGCTCATAGTCGGTTTCAATCGAGGGAGAATATTAAGGAACGGTTGTCCATCGAGTCATCTCAACTCTAACGGCTGTCAGCTAGCAATGGCGAGCTTAACCCTCGGCAAAATACTGAAAGGCCGCGGCCACAGCCCGTGCCGACTGATAACGTGCCGCAGGCCGGGGGTCAGTCAGCTTGTCTAAAATAGCCATGAGTTGGGGGTGAAGGCTAGGCACTCGCTCAGCCCAGAAGCGGTTTCCATCCCCGCGATCGCCATAAAAATAGACGGGGTTTTGCCCCGTCACAAGAAACGTAAATAATGGCGCGATGGCGTAGAGATCTGCAGCGGGCGTGGCCTCAAGGGAGAGCACTTCGGGCGCATCATAGGCCACATCTCGTTCAGAGCCTAGCGGTGGCTTTCCGGATGACGGCTCTAATACAACCTGCTTCATTGCACCAAACCCGACCAGGCTTAAGGTTTGATGGGGCGGGGCATCTGGCTGATAGATCAGATGCTCGGGCTGGAGGTTGCGATGCAAAATCGGTGGCATGAAGCGGTGCAGATAATCCAATAGGGTGCAGGTTTCCATAATCCAGGCGATCGCCCGCTCTATCGATACTGCCCCCAGCACTCGAATGTAGCTGGCTAGGTCTTGCCCCCGCATCAACTCCATCACCAGGTAGGGCACCGCCTGCTCGAAAAAAAAATCGATCAATCTCGGAACTTGGGAATGGCTGAGCTGCCGCAGGGTATCAGCCTCAAACTCTAGGGCGGCCTGGGCTTCTGGGCGATCGCGCCAAGGCGGATTCAGGGTTTTAACGACGACCAAGTCGCCTCCCTGCCAGGCTTGATACGTCGTCCCAACGCGACTCGTCCCTAAAGCTTGCAACAGCTGATACCCGCCCACCTGTCCTAGCGAGTGGATGGGCTGCCCGCATTCCACACAAAACACATCCCCGCCCCGCTCATGCCGACAGTTAACCGCTTGGCTAGAGGACAACTGAGGCAATGTTGATACGTGGTGCAAGCCCTCTGCTTCAGTATCATCCAGCCGCAAGTGGGGTGGCACGGGAATCACACCCTGGTGCATCCGCAACAACTCAGCATCGAGGGCATCGGGTGGGGCGGATTCGCCGCTCGGCGGTGGCGATCGCCGATCAGTCACCTCTGTCGGAAACCGGGATGGATCGGGCGATCGTGACAGCGATGCTTTTTCAACATCAGTGGGAAGATTGGTTTCGATTTCAGAATTGAGCCGAATACGGACATTGGGGCCAGAGCGCGCTAGCCGAAACACCGCCCCATCGTTCACTGTAACTTGGTCAATTCGCTTGCCATCGAGATAAGTGCCGTTCGTGCCCAGGTTAACAATTTCCCAGTCGGCTCCCACCCGCCGCAGTTCTACGTGGTGCCGGGACACAACCGCGCTGTAAAGAATCACGTGGTTATCAGTAGAGCGTCCGATCCGAATCACCGATTCGTTCTCAAACGTCCACACCTGAACAGGCGTTTGTTTTATTGGATGCAGCAGGGATAGGGTAATCACACGATTGAGCGAACTGTAGAGAACTGAAATCGCAAAACTGAACTAGGTAGTGATAACGGCGCGATCGCCAGAGTAGATATGTCCCATCCTAGAATGGTTTATCCAAAACAAAACCATGCTGTCAGGGCAATTAAACTAGCACCACAGATTAAGGGAAGCGGTTGAGCTAACTGGGGTCTGCTTATCCCACCACATGGTTGAATGACGCCGCAGGAAAAAGCCGCATAAACAAACCGATAACTCAACAGGTTGGTACTCCTTCTCACACCTTGCGCATGCCCCTCTACGGCTGAGTGCCTGAGTGCCTGAGCATCTTAGGTTGGCGTTAAAGAACCCTAGCGACCTTCTAGCTATTGCGTCTGAGCCCAGATCATCGTCAGAAGCCAACCACCCCGTCAATAGACTAGCTCAGCATTTCGCCTGTTGAAACTTCCTAAGCTAACGATAGAGTCAACTCAGCTCTAGGGGCTGTCATCAATTAGCCGCTAATGGCCCAAAAATGAACGATCACAACCCCTAGCCTGTTTTTTGGATCGGGCGTGGCAACGCTCATAGCACAAGGCTTTTGGTCGGAATTGATGACACGCCCTAGCGTAAGATTCAGCCGTTAGGCTGCCCACAATTCAGCCGCGATCGACCCAGAGAGATTGGGGCAATTATCGTTGCTGAAATAAGAACGTCACCTTGTCGCCCTTGCCCAGAGAAATGCGATCGCCCGCTCTTAGGCAATGGCGATTGCCCTTAGTCAACGGCAGGTTGTTGACATAGGTTCCATTAGAACTGCCCACATCTTCTAAATAAAAGGCATTGCCTTCCACGCGAATGTCAGCATGAATGCGCGATACGATTTCGGAATGGGGAAAGCCCGAGACATCTACATCTGGGGGAATGCGGTCATTAGGCTTACCAATGTGGATCACCGAAAGATGGGGGGGCAATTCAATCATCGTATCGGTTTGCACATGCATCAATTGCGCCGCCTGCATTTGAATTTGGGTCGGCTGCACCGGGGCCGAAAACCCTGCCCCAGAGCCAGTGCTGAGTGGTGCCCCCCCCGAACTGCCAGCAGCAGGCTCAGCGGCTGATTCGTAGGCGACGGTTTCAGGAGTGTCCTCGTCGGGTGTCGCGCCCATCTCGGGTGCGGCAGATGCGGAGGAAATGGGTTCAGGATCTGCAGACGCGGGGGAGGTTGCTTCTGTCGCAGCAGGCTTTAATGGCATCAGCGGCTCCAGCGGCTCCAGCGGAGGCAGGTCTGGAATGCTGAAGTCGGGAGCTAGTGTTGGCACAGATGCCTCATCGGGCTCAACAACAGGAGCCTTGCTCGGGGCAGACGCTGCTTGAAGGTTGAAGCCGCATTGTCCACAAAAGCTGGCGTCTGCCTGCACTTTTGCACCACAGTTGGGACAGGTCGCCATGCTGGGCAAAGGCGTGTAGCACGCTTCGCACTGCACCGCGCCTTCTGGATTTTGGTGATTGCAGTTAGGGCAAACAATCATAGGGTTGCATCGTGTAGGCCAAGGGTGCGCTCTATCAATCTAAGAGAGTCAGTTCAGGAAAGGTAGATCGGCAATTGGAACGGGAATATTCAGAGAGAATTCATATCCAGAGAGTAAAAAACACAGAGTAAGAATTAGAACCCATTCGGCTGCATGCTCAAGGTCAATTTCTCCGCTCACTGTTTTTCCGCTCGCTGTCAATTTCTTCACTAAAACATACTCGGTTTTTAATCTCGTAATGCCTAAGTGCAGCATTTTGTAGACATTTTTCTAGAAAGTTTCTAGAGGGTGCTGGTAAAGCTTAAGCCGTCTAGTGTCTGTTCCTAAATTTCTCACTTAGCATGGACCGATGAAGAATCTACGATCGGGCATTCCCATGGAGCACTATTGAACGGAGCTGAACGATCGTAAGTATCTAATTCTATCCCTCCATCCTATGTCCAGGACAAAAAAACAATTCCTTTATCCATCTGCTAAAGTGGTGCACCTAAATATTGGGAACCTCGAAAAATCCAGATTTTCCTGGGAGTAGCAACGTGTTTTCAGGGGTTTCAGCCTCCCACAACCGCCGCAAGGGCAATTAATTGAGGTGTCCTATTGGGACTTTAAGCTGGATTGGCCTGCATACTTTTGAATTAGTTTTATCGTATTTTTTGCCCTGATTTAAGAGCTCTGTCGCTCTGACAATAGGACATTTGAGGAAAGTGCCATGTTTGGCTGACACGCTTGGCTAAGAAGATGGGGAGTTCAGTGCGGCACCGGCGGCGGCATCTAGCAACCACCACAACTCGCCCTCTGGGCGAATCAGGCGGGCGGGATAGTGAGCGTCGTCTGCGGTCTCGGCAAACACTTGGGTAAGGGCGGTTTGCTTGTTTGCCCCGGCCACGAGAAAGAGAATGCAGCGCGTCTGGTTGATCAACGGGGCTGTAAAGGTGAGGCGGGGTTGCCCATCCTTATTGCCGACTGTAATCAGGCGATCGCCCACGGTGAGGGCCGGGGTATGGGGGAACAGCGAGGCGGTATGGCCGTCGTCACCCATGCCCAGCAGCACAACATCCAGCGCTGGCACTTCGCCATCCGTTACCTGGAACACGCGTTGGAGCGTTTGCTCGTAGGCAGCAGCAGACTCAGCGGGGTCTGCTGCTGCCGTGGGCATAGGATGAATGTGATCAGCTGGAATGGGAACTTGGTCTAACCAGGCGCGGCGTGCCATCCCTTCATTGCTATCGGGATGGTCGGCAGGCACGTAGCGCTCATCTCCCCAGAAAATATGCAGCTTGTCCCATGGGAGGTCTTGCTGGGCGATCGCCCCATAAAGAGGCTTAGGAGTGCTGCCGCCAGCCAACGCAATGGTGAACTGTCCCCGCTGCTCAACGGCTGTATGAATGCGCGACACTATGAGTTCCAGCGATCGCGCCACAATAGCGTCCACATCTGGCAGAATTTCGACTTGGCGTTTCATCTTAAATTCATCTCCTTTGCAGTTTTATCAGTTCTGTAGGTTGCGGGTGCGGGTGCTATATGATGGCAACGGCATCCTGCAGGGTGGCTGATCAGAACTGTAGGATGGTATGGCAATGCGATCGCCAGACTCTAACTTTTTCCTAACAACTTCGTATGACGGCGGTCTTCGCCTAATGACCATACCCCCAAGAACCGAGAACTCTCACCTGTTATAGTATTGACCCCGGTCGCCGATTTGGGGCTCCCAGCGCCCCAAATTGACTTCTCCAAAATTGACTTCTCAATGACTTGTATTTTTGCTTAAGCTAACTACGTACATTGCCATGGTTTCTCCAAAGCCTACGACCCATCCCACAGCCGCCTACATAGCCTCCCGTGCCTTGATTGTGGGCGGTATCGTGATCTTTCTATTTGCTCTGGTGGATATGATTATCCAGCCTATTCCCTATCAATGGGGCGATCGCACCTGGCAAATTGCCTTTGCGGCTCAGGTGATTGATCGGGGGCTAGTGCCCTTAGTGGGGCTAGGAATGCTGTTTACTGGGCACTGGATCGATACCCAGGTAGAACCGGGTCGTCTGCCTCGACCACCGTTGGCCACCGCGCGATTTTGGGCTGCGGTGCTTGCGAGCCTGCTAGGGCTGCTCTACATCGTCTTGTTTCCCCTTCACTTAAACAATGTGCGGGCCAACAACGAAGCGGCTCAACTGCGCTTGGCTGAAGAAGTTGAACAAACCCAAGCCCAATTGGAGCAGCAGTTTACTGTAGAAGTGCAGCGGCAACGGGCTCAGATTGAACAGCTCATAGCTGCCCCCGACGAAGATTTGGATCAGGCTGTGCAGGCTAACCTGATTACCCAAGAGCAGGTTAATTTGGTGCGCGACTTTCGCGAGAATCCCGATGCATTAGACCCATTCTTGCAGCAGCAGGTGCAAGCGGGCAGAGCCCAAGCTGAAGAAGAAATCCAACAACGGCAAGAGCTAGCGCAAAATGCGGCCCAAATTGACACATTAAAGTCGGGTCTGCGGGTTGGAATTGGCAGTTTGCTGCTGGCTATAGGCTATATCACCATTGGGTGGACGGCGCTGCGCCTGATGGGCAGCAGTTGAGTGTTAGTTAGTTAGGAGGGCGATCGCGCCCTCTTATTTCATCTTCATCAGACGAATCCGACAGGTTGCATTGAATCCCACCGATGCATTTTGCCCTAGTTAGGGCAAAATGTTACCTAAGCTACGTTTAATTCCAGACGGAGGCACGGCCTTTGGCCGATCGGTGACAGCAGGTTAATTCTCTTACGCGGTTAGAGCCTCTGTAATGCTAAGTAATGCTAAGCGCTTTTGCGTAGCGATCTAGGCCTAATTGGCTGAAACTCCAATCAATTTTCTGCTAACCCTCTCGCAGAAATGTATACATAAAAATAGATAAAACCAGTAAGCCTGGGTCGCATGGCTGGGTCGGGCGGGCAGCACTCTCCTTCAGTGGTTCTGAAAACCCGCTATAATTGAAACATTTCTTAATAAATTTTTGTCGGTTGAGTTGTGTGCTGGTCATCGCGCACAGGTGCATTTCAGGTACGGATAGGGTGAAATCCGCCCTCTGTCTAGAGTTTGCAGCATGGCACAATGCATACATGTGGGCTGACTAAGCATTACGGATAGGGCGATCGCCCGTCTTCAATAGACATGCAGAGGCTGAACAGAGTGACGGATACGTAGAGCGATAGGTGTGGGGAGCGATCGTTTTCAGAGCAGGCTCGATTTATAGCTAATCACTAGCGGATACATTCAATCAGCATTTCGGTGGAATCAACACAACGAATCGGTACTAGGCAGGTGAGTTAGGGTGTCTTTGATTCAACGGCTTAAGCAAGACTTCAAGAATGACCTAATCGCGGGGTTGCTGGTCATCATTCCCTTGGCAACTACGATTTGGCTGACCTACACCGTCTCCAGTTGGGTCATTAATTTCTTGACGCGTATTCCCAAGCAGGTTAATCCGTTCAACGACCTCAACCCTTTCTTGGGGGGGCTGCTGAATCTGGCGGCTGGCTTGGCCGTTCCCTTAACGTTGATTTTGATTATGGGCCTAATGGCTCGCAACATCGCAGGCCGCTGGCTGCTTGATGTAGGCGAGCGGGTGCTGCAGGCTATTCCCCTAGCGGGTGCGGTCTATAAAACCTTGAAGCAACTTCTCGAAACAGTGCTGCGCGACTCTAGCGGTCGGTTTCGGCGGGTGGTGCTGGTAGAATATCCCCGTAAAGGACTGTGGTCAGTGGGGTTTGTAACGGGGGCATTCACGGCAAGCGCTACGCCCGACCTGGCAGGGCAAATGCTGAATTTGTTTATCCCAACTACGCCCAACCCCACGACCGGCTGGTATGCCATTGTGCCCGAGAAGGAAGTGATTGCGCTGTCAATGTCCGTTGAGGATGCATTTAAGGTGATCGTATCGGGTGGCATTGTGGGGCCTAGCATCAACAGTGCCCTGCCTGCCTCTGGGCCAGACTTGTTGCGATTAGATACGCCTGTTGTTGACCTCAAGCGCCAGCCTTACTCCATTCTGAAAGATGACGAGTAACCCAGCCTGAACACTCAGTTCACCGTAAGCTCGATGGCCGTAAGCTCGATGGCATTGTTTCCGCTCTGTGTTGTGGGATTGAAACAATGCTAAACCGTGCTGCCCACGATGCAGGCGGCACGGTTGTAGATATTTTCCGAACTGTCGTTAGGTCAGGTCTCCGGCCCAGATCAGATCTGAATCTGACCTAGGTATTGTGGGATTGATCCGGCGACACGCTCCACTCCCCACTACACTAGAGATTGATTTGCTGTGAAGCGGAGGCGATCGCCATGCAGGCTAGACGAATTGCGCGTGAACTGGCTCTGTTGAGCCTGAGTCAGCTGCGGGGGCAACAGCGGTTGTTAGACGATGGGCAATTGCAGACAGTGGTGCTGGCGGCGATTCGAGCGCTGACGGTAGAGGTGCATGACAGTCTTGAAACTGCGGCTGCAGAGCTAGAGCGCGCGACCGAGCGCCTGCTAAAAAGCGAAACGAATGCGCCCGATTTGCAGAGTGCCCGCGTCATGGTGGAAGACGCGATCGCCCTAGGTCGATCAGCAGTTAATGGGGTGGGTACCGCGTTAGAACTGCCTGAGCTGATTCAGCTTGCCAACCAGCAAGAAGTGCGTGATTACACGATGGCCTTGCTCAAAACTGCCTTGGCCAATCATGCTGAAGTGGATCAAACCCTGTCTGCTCACATGGTGGATTGGCAACTGCATCGCCTTGCCAAAATTGATCAAGATATTCTTCGTATTGCCTTGACCGAAATTCTGATGATGGGTATTCCTGATAGAGTCGCCATCAACGAAGCGGTGGAATTGGCGAAAAAATACAGCGGTGAGGAAGGGCACCGCTTTATCAACGGCGTATTGCGCCGCGTTAATGATGCAGGCAAAAATACTCGAGATACGAAGTCTCACGCGCCCCTTGCATAGAACTTCTAGAGCCGGTCTTCTGGCCCTTTCTGCAGATCTCCCCATTCTGTTCCCATACGCCCACACGACTAATGACGTTTAACTGGTTTAATCGCCAAGCTGCGGATGACGACGCTGCCAAGCAGGCGGCTAAAGAGGCTGAGCAATCTAAAGCAGCAGATTCAGCAGACAAGGCCGATGACGCGGCGATCGCAACCCCTGAGGACTATCTCACCTGGGCGAAAGCTGCCTACCAAAATATTCAGAAGCAGAAGGTGTCCGCCACTGCGGCCGAAACTGCTCCCGAACCCACGGTTGGCATTCAACTCGAGGCTGAACCTGATGTTTCGGCAGACGTTTCAACCGAACCCATCGCCGACCCCGCATTAAGCTCCGCGTCAACCAGTTCTCTGACAACCAGTTCTCCGACAATCGTGGTGGAAACGCCTCAACTTCAAGAGGTAGACCCCCAAGAGGTAGACCCTCAACCCATGACGGCAACGCCGTCAGATGTGCCGCCCACTGAGACGCTTCCCTCCTCTAAGCCTCAGCCGTTATCCACAACATCACCAGAGTCAACCCTAGCCTCAGATGTCGATGAAGCCATGTCGGCTGAACCGTCTGTAGTAGAACTCGCTTCGCCGCCAGTTGCGGAATCAGGGTCGTCGGGGGCAGCGCCTGCTGGATCATCTGCTCCGACAGACGCACCTGAACCCCTGCCTGCTGCTAGTGAGGCTGCTGAGGCTGAGCCGGTTCTGCCGCTGTGGGCCCGAGCTGAGGCCGAGCGACAAGAGCGGCTAGAGCGGCTGAAGGCCGAGGCCGAAGCCGCTGAACCCGTTGCGCCAGAACCTGTTTCTGCCGATGTGGCACCTGAGGAGGAATTGGACGAGAGCTTCCTCTGGTCGGCGCGGGTGTTGGCTGCTCAGGGACGCCGACCGGATGAGGTTAATGTTGAAGAAATCACCTGGTTGAAGCGGCTGCGGCAGGGCCTTGACAAAACCCGGCGATCGCTCATCAACCAGCTCAAGTCTATTGTTGGGCAGGGGCCGCTTAATCAAGAAGCGGTAATGGAGATTGAGGCGCTGCTGCTGCAGGCCGATGTGGGGGTGGATGCCACCGACACCATTATTGACGCGCTGCAAGCCAAGCTGCGCGAAGAGGCGCTGCCCCCCGAAGAGGCGATCGCCTACTTGAAAAAAATTCTGCGGGAGCTGCTAGACAATCCCGGCGGCAAGCCCTACGACCCCACCTTTGCTCCCGAAAAAGACACCCTCAATATTTGGTTGATGACGGGAGTCAACGGAGCGGGCAAAACCACTACCATTGGCAAGATCGCTCATATCGCTACGCAGTCTGGCTATCGCACGCTGATTGGGGCTGCTGATACCTTTCGGGCGGCGGCGGTGCAGCAGGTCAAAGTTTGGGGCGATCGCAGTCAGGTGGAGGTGATCGCCAATCCTGGCAAAAACACTGACCCCGCTGCGGTGGTGTTTGACGCGATTACGGCAGCCCATGCTCGAAACACAGAGCTGCTGCTAATTGACACAGCAGGGCGGTTGCAGAACAAGAAAAACCTAATGGATGAACTGGCGAAGGTGCGCCGCATTATTGATAAGAAAGCGCCGGATGCCAATGTTGAATCGCTGCTGGTGCTGGATGCGACGCTGGGGCAAAATGGATTGCGGCAAGCAGAAGTGTTTGCTGAGGCGGCTCAGATTAGCGGCGTAGTGCTGACGAAACTCGATGGCACCGCCAAGGGCGGCATTGCTCTAGCCGTGGTGCAGCAGTTGGGCTTGCCCATTCGCTTTATTGGTGCGGGCGAAGGCATTGAGGATTTGCGCCCCTTTTCTAGCTATGAATTTATTGAAGCGTTGTTGAGTGGTTGAGCATGGCATTCTCTCAGCGATCGCTGCAGCGGATAGCGATCGCTCCCGATCAACCCATTACTCCCCAACTCCACCTGAACTCGGCTCAGCACCATTACCTGACGCGGGTGCTTCGGCTGACGGCGGGCGATCGCTTTATTGCATTGGGTCACGACGGACAATGCTGGGTGATGGCGCTCACTGCCGATCGAGCGATCGCCATGGTGGTAGAAGCGATCGCCCTGCCACCACCACCGACCCTTTCCCTAACGCTGCTGGTGGCAATGCCCAAGGGCAGCGGCATGGATGATATTGTGCGGCAGACAACAGAACTTGGCGTGACGACCCTGGTGCCTGTTGTGAGCGATCGCACCCTGCTGCACCCCAGTCCCCAAAAGCTCGAACGGTGGCGGCGCATAGCTCAAGAAGCCACTGAGCAATCAGAGCGAGCGATTATTCCCGAAATTTGGAACCCAGTGCCTTGGGCCATCGCACTTCAGCAGATGCAGGGCACCCAGGGCTATATTTGCGTGGCACGAGGCGATGCGCCGCATTTGCTCACCTATTTGATGCAGGCTGGTGAGCGGGTGTTTGAAGGCAGAACTGTGGCAATCGCTACAGGGCCAGAGGGTGGCTGGACAGAAGCCGAAATTCAGCAGGCAGAGACTCTAGGCTTTCAGCCTGCATCGCTGGGGCGCACGATTCTTCGGGCGGTAACGGCTCCTGTGGTAGCGACTAGTGTGGCGATCGCGGCTCTAGAAGTCAGCCCTGATCTAATGTAAACCGTCGTTAAGCCACTCGTAGCGCCAGCCCGATCGTTTTTTTGCAACCTCATCTCACGTCAGTTCCGCAAATGCCTGTAATCGTGTTGACAGGCAGATCGAAATAGAAAATCTTGGTATATAGAGAATTTGGGGCACCACGCAACGCGCAGTGTCCAAATTCAGGATATTTCAGCTATCGCGCTCCAGCCGTGATAGTGCTTTGCTGCTGACGCATGCCCATAGACTAAGGTCGGCAACCCTAGGAGCTGTCATCAATCAGCCGTTGATGGCTCAAAAATCAATAGTCACAGCCCCTAGCCTGTTTTTGAGCCGGGCGTGGCAATGTCCATAGCACCAAGGCTTTTAGTCAGAATTAATGACACGCCCTAAGCCCTGCGATAACTAGCCCTGAGGCTTCATTTGCTTAGCCATATCCAAGAAAGGACTGAGGCTAGGCCCTGGGCGACGGCGACTAGAGAGAGTATTGCTGGAAATCAGAAACTTCGGCGCAAAGGTGTTATCTAGCGCAGTTTCTGGTGATGACTTGACTGTGGCAACTGAAGACTCTTTAACTACCGATTTAGACGCTGCTGCTGCTGCCGCTGCCGTCTTCGACGATTTGCTGCCATTCAGATCGTCGGTCAGATCAGCCGCCACAGCCTGCACCACTGACGCCTCTGAATCCTCTGCTGCAGTCACCTTAGGAGCCGGAGCCTTTGCAGGTGGTGTGGTTTCTTCAGCCGCATCCATGACGGTTTTTACTGCTGATTGTGCTGCATCTTTGATCGACTCAATTGGCTCTGCTTCTAAAAAATATTCAGACTTTTTACCCAGCCCAAGCAGTTTAGCTAGGCCGCCCAAGAAGGCGAACAGTCCACCGAGTAGCTTTTTAATAAACCCCATTCTTGTGATCGCTCCTGTAAGCACCAAAAACATTAGCTGTGTGGGCAGGTAGCCCCGCTTCAACTCGTTCAGATCAACTAAATTGATGATGACGAAAAAGGCTCCCTTCAGCAGAATGCCATAGGCTGCATCCCACCGATTGTTAAAACTTGTAACGGGCTTTAGGCTGCCTTGAGGCTGATGCTCCCGTATAGCAGTCAGTACTCAACCCAACTCTCTGCAAGGCCTACAGAGTTTTTAAAAACAGCTGCGGAGAATATCCCTAAACCTTTTCCTTAGAACTATTATCCCTGGTGATGGGAGCCTAACGGCATGGTTATGAAAAGATGTGAAAAAACTTTAACTTCGAGCCTCAAAGGGTCTGACAAGCAGGAGCATCTGTTCCGCTAGCGTTGAAGATGTGCTGTAGATAGCTCATGGAGGCGCTGACTACAAAATTACCCAGAGGAGATCAAAGGGATTCAAGATTTGATCTATCGTGGCGATCGCCCATGTGCTTAAGAATCAAACATTAGGGCGGAGATCCTGACTCGAGCGGAGGGATATTCCTTCATCTCTAGCGGACCCCTGTCAAAATCTTGATATTCTGCCTGAGATTTTTTCGGGCTGATTGAGGACGAACTGCGGCCCACCATCGTCTTGCAATTCACGAATTTTGGCGTTTTGGGTGCGGATGCGGCGTGAGAGCAGGCGAATGATGTTCACCGCAATGCCAGGCGTTTCTTCGATCGCTTCGTAGAGCTGCTGCTGGGTCAGCATTAGGCACTCGCAGGGCTCTAGTGTGGTGACCGAGGCAGACCGGGGCTCCGCGTCGAACACTGCCATTTCGCCAAAGCACGCCCCTTCCTGCAAGCGCACCAATTCGCGATCGCCCAAGTGAACGCGAACCGCGCCCGACACCAAAATGTAGAGCGATCGCCCCTCTTGCCCTTCAGTGAAGATGGTGTGCTTGGCCGGAAACGATAGCTCATCCATGATGGCGGCCAAACGCACTAAAAAATCATCCCGTAGTTCTTCAAAGACAGGAACGCCACGCACAAACAGTAATCGATCAACGCTTGTCAGCATATCGTCTAGACAAAGGGATAGGGATCGGATGGAGTCGCCAAGAAGATCTAGTCGCTAACATCGCTAGGTCGGGTCAAGTTGGGGCGTCCAAGGGCGACGGTCAGTGCGGTTGTGAGCGGAAGACGCTGGGGATGCGATCGCCCCCTCCGACTCTGAGACCACCTGCTGTCGGAGCGATCGCACTAGCGGGTCGGGATCAGCCTTCAGCAGCGGCAGCAAATCCTGCACAGTCCGTGGCGAGGCCACCTTTAGGTATGTCAATACCGCCTCTCGCACAAACCCCGTAGGATGGCGCAAGCTCGCCAGCGCTTGCTCTGGCGTAACGCTCCAACGATGCCGCGTTGCTAGGTGAAAGCAGCAGGCCAGTGCCCAGTCTGAGAGGAAATGGCGCAGCTCTAGCAGCGTCCGCAGCCGCTCGCTGGGCGGCAGGGGCTGATAGTCAACAAACTCTGACAGTTCCCGTAGTTTGCTGCGGGGTTTCCCTGGCTCGAGCACACAGAGCACCGCCTGTTTGCTGCGAATATCGAGCGTATTGTCTAGAATTTCTAGACCCCGAGCGTTGCTCTCGGTCGAGGCCGACTGCAAATTAAATGCCGCCGCCTGAATTGCGCCTGCAGAATATAGAAAGCGCATCAGTAAAAAGATCCGCTGTTGGGCATCGTCCAGCAAATCATCCAGGGCGCGCCGCATCAGGTCTCCTTCTCGCCCCGCCACAGCAGTAGGGGTAAAATCCAGCTGGCAGGCATAAAGCTGACCCATAAAAAAGAGTTCTTGATTGATCAAGGTTTCAATGCCATCGCGGCCAAAATAGTCCTCAACGGCATTAATGCCGCGCTCCTCCGGCAGCTTGAGCAGCGTCCGCATGACGGCACGCCGCATCGCCCCCCAAGAGGTTGCCATGTGGGCCAGCAGGGCGTTTACGGCGGGGGGACTGCCGATCAGCCCGAGGGTTTTCCAGGCGCACACGCGTAGCAAATCTAGCTTATAGCTGTCTGATCCTAGCGTTACCAGCGATGGAATGGCCTCATCTCCCAACCGCACCAACGCTTCCATCGCGGCCTCGCGGGTGTTTTTATAGCTCAATGCTTGCAGCAGCGTGGGGTAATACTCGTGCAGTTGGGTCGCGGCGATCGCTTCTAGCATGGCGCAGCGCACCCGCAGCGAATCGTCTCGCAGGAGGTCATCAATCAGCAGCCGCAAGCGCTCTAGATACTTCGCTTCGCCCAACGCCCGACAACCCATCACCCGCTCGCGCTCGCGCGGATGCATTAACATATGCCGTAGGGTTTCGCTTGCATCAATGCGCTGTTGTGAATCGCCCAATCGCAGCATCAGAGCCGCTGCCGTGCCCCGCACCTCAGCATCCCATGCCGGATTCAGGTAGGGTCGCAGTTTGTTGACATCGGGGTAGGTGTCGGTGAGCCAGACATACCGCAGTGACAGCGCCAGCACATCCGGCGGCAGCGGCTGCTGCATGAGCGATCGCACAGGTTCTACATACTCTGCCTTAGGATGCTCGTTCATGGCCTTTAAGCTCATGCGTTGCAGTTCAGGAGACATCTGCGCCAGCATTGGCGCTAGTGTTGCGGTCACGTTTTCTGGATCGAGATGGGTTAACAGCTCAATACAGGCCTTCTTGACCTCATCGCCCCGCTCTTGCATGGCCTCGGTAATGCCGCGTTTAAACTCGCGTAAATCCACCTCTGAGAGGCTCAAATCACCCCGGTCTGCCGTGAGCACCAGCAAATTTAAGTAGCGCGATCGCAGCCGCCACACCGTAAATAGCCAAGCCAAACTGCAGAGGGCAATGATGCCTAAAAAGATGAGACTTTGCCCCTGCTGAACCATCTCAGGCTCATCGGTACCCAGCCACCAGCGAGAAAACCAGATCACCCCCAGCATCACCACCCCAATGCCGCCTGACGAAATGGGTTCTACAATGCCACGCACGAAGGATTGAATGCGACTGCGGTTTGCATCGGGAATGGGCTGAAACAAGACCGGCCCAGTGCTAGCCAGCAGCGTATAGCGGAACAACTCATCCACAAACCGTAGCGTAATCATCCCCACAAAAATGCTGACTACGCCACCGAGGGATAGCGCGCTTACTACAAAAATCATGGCAGGCGAAGTCATAGTGACAATGAACACCCCCAATCGCTCAATCATGCGGCTTGATACAAACCACTGCAAAGTCAACTCAAATGCCCCCAGCACTGCACTAAATAGCGCCAAGAAATCAGCAATATTTTCCACATTTAGCCGCTGCTCAATTTGCGCCAGGTATTGGAAATCTAGCAGCAGCCACAGTACCTGCGCCATCACAAAAAACGCCACTAGCAAGAGCACATAGCGCTTCATTGGGCCTTTGAGCCGCCGCGTCGTGAAGTCGGGTTGGCTCTCTTGCAGCCGCCGTTTAGACGAATCAGGGAAAAACTGCTGATAGCTTTGGCTGAGGTAATACAGAATGCAGGCGCCACAAAACAGCAGAATGCAGGCCATCAAAATGACATTGGGCAGCCCCATCAACTGCCGCAAAAATGGCAGCGACAATCCACTGACTACATCTGCTGCTAGCACGCCGCTGCTCACTAGCGGAAAGGTGCGCTTGATTTCGCGAATGTTGAACAGTTGGTTAGCTGTGATCGAGGTATTCAGCTCATTGAGCACATAGATGGCCTCTAGCCACAGCCGCATCAAAAAGACGGTGAGCCCCAACAGAACCACAGAGCCAAGCCCAAGGCGAAACAAGGGTAGTGGCAGCGCCATCAACACCGCAATGATCACAATCACCCGGCGCAGGGGCAAAAACTTTTGCAGCAGAGAGTAGAACGATCCCAGCATCGTCCCAATCCCGGCGCTGACGATATAAATCCAAGGGAGCGATTCTGCGCCATACTCGTCTAAAAACAGCGCCGCCACACTCACCTCAAGCCACAAAATGCCGATTGAGGTGACGGTGTAATAAGCGAACATTAAAAAGGTTCGTTCGCTTTCTTCAGGGCGCAGGTTGAGCCAATCCAGCAACCATCGCTTTGACGGTTGCTTGGGGCGTTGATTGGGTTGAATCGCAGACCATTGTTTCAGTTCCATGCAGCGGTTTCAATGCACTCTCGTCTTCTTTGTATTCCCTAGGTCTGCTTAATATCTAAACACGGCATTTTGTTTCCAGCACAATTAGACTTGCCTAGATTCAACAATGGGGATGGCTTTTGAGGGTAAATTCGAGAAAGAATGCCGAATCAATCATCCTGTTCAGGTCTGGATTGGGGCATATTCAAGCGGCTATAGCCAAATCTGTGGCGCGATCGCAGGCAATAGGGAGGCTGTTTGCCTGTAGGCCGACGAACCCCAACCAGAAACTCTGGAGAAAGCCTAATCTCTACTAATCTCTATACGTTCGGCTGGGCCGCATTTGGGGAGCGAAGCCTGAATTCTAGTTAAAACGGCTGCTCTGTAGGCTGCACCGTTTGGCACAGCGCTTCTAACTCACGTCGTAGATCATCTGCATGCGGCCATCCCACAAACCCAGCGTACAAACATTGACCGGTGGCTGATTCCAAAAATACGTGGTTGATTCCTACTGAGTTGCGCCAGGTTCGCAGGCTGCTGCCGTTGGGGAACTGCGCCACGACCCGAGATCGTTTAATGCCGCGAGGATGCCCATCGGTCATGCCTGGAATGGCGCGTAGGTGTTGAATGAGGTCATTGACTAGAATTGACTCGCCAGTTTGGAAATCCTGCCAAAAATCGAGAATTGTGGCGGCTACCCGCGGATGTGCCTTGAGGCTGGCATGGCGAATGCCCGTTAGCTTTACGAACTGGGCGTGGGCAACCTGGGTGCAGGTAAGGGGCACGGTGCCATCGCTGCCGTCGTCTACGTCGCCAGCAATCACCAGAATGGGAATGCTTTGGGCGATCGCCTCTGCCATGGCTCGACGGTTTTTGCCTAAATCAGCCGCAATCCCAATGCCAAAGCTAAAGGGGTCAATCAACCGCCCCAAGTCTGCCCCGCCCACGGGCGAACCCACCAGCACAAGCGAATGCACCTGCGCTTGCCATTCGGGATGGCGATGCAGTAGCTCTAACCACATCAGGCCACCCATTGAGTGCCCGACAATCCGCAGCGGCGTATGGGGATAGTGGGCGATCGCTTGGTGAGCGATCGCCTCCAGTTTTTGAATCAGCGGCTCAATTCGTAGCCAGGTTTGCACCAGTCCCAACCTTGGGGCAACCACAGGGATGTTGGCCCCTACCAACTGCCTCGCTAGTGCAGTCATGGCCTTATTCGTGTCGTGCCAGCCATGTTGGGCAAACAGCAGAAAGTCTGGGTTTAAGTGCGGGTCTGACTGAGTTGGCCGAATGGATTCAGTGCTCATAGGGGATTGGCTAGGTTATTGGCCGTACCACTCCTTTCGCCAAGTTTCCATCTGGTCAATTTCTTCCTGCTGCACGGCCAAGATCTCCTCAGCCAGCGCCTGTAGTTCTGGGCGATCGCTCTTCTCCAGCACCTCTTGAGCCATCTCCAGCGCCCCCTCATGATGGGGGATCATGCCATTAATAAAACGCAGATCAACCTCTGCATCTGCGGCCCCCAAGGGCATATCCATCCGCATCATTGAGGCCATTTCAGCCGACATTGGCATGTCGTGATTCATCTCGGCGTGATACATCACAAGCTCATCGCCTGCAGTCGGGTACCAAGCCTGCCGCCACTCCTGCATCTGAGCAATTTCAGCTTGCTGCGCTGCAATAATGTCTTGCGACAGTGTCAAAATCTCATCGCGACTCGACTTCTCTAAGGCTTCTTCTGCCATCACGACTGCCCCTTCATGGTGCAACATCATCGCATCCAGAAATCGTAGGTCAAAGGTTGCATCTGCAGGCCCCAAATCCATTGAAGCGTGATCCATCCCATTCACATCCGCACTGCCATGCCCCATCTCGCTATGGTCTGTTGTGGCCGACTCACTTGTCGTTTCTGCGGAATGAGTGCAGCCTACAACGACAGCGGATAGCGCAGCCATGACCAAAATTGAAAGCGACTTACGTTGAATTTTCATGCGGTTAACTCCTTGGTAATGCACTGGTTATGCACTTTTGCTGTGCACTGAATAAATAAAAGGTGAGGAACTTAAACGGTTGCTGTTGTGGATTTTTGAGCAACCCCTTTGTAGAAATAGCCTGCAATTTTCGGCAGGTTTTCTCCATAGAACTCTTCAACCGCAATCTGAGGGAAATAGCGGCTTACGAGCTCTCGAATCTGGCGATTGAGATGACAACCATCGCCGACAACTTTTTGAATCGGCGTTAGGCGATTTTGCCACACTTGAATGTGGGGCTCGGCGCTAAGGCCATGCTCAATAAACACGAATGTTCCATCAGGCTTGAGCACTCGATAAATTTCTTGTAATGCTTGATCGACATCGGCAATGCTGCACAGCGTCCAGGTGCTGACCACGGTATCGAATGAGGCATCAGGCATGGGTAGATGTTCCCCATTTAAGACGCGATGATCTACCGTAATAGAAGCAGTGTCGATGCGTTTTTGGGCTAGCCGACTCACGCCAGGGTTTGCGTCAATTGCCACCAGTTTTTCTAGATGATCTGGATAATAGGACAGGTTTAACCCTGTGCCAAACCCGATTTCTAATACATCACCCTGAACGCTTGCCAACACCTCACGGCGATATCGTCCTAGGGTTTTGTTCGACATTGACCAATCTAGTAGATAGGGCAAGATTTGGCGTGAATAAAATCCCATAATGATCGATAGTAATTGTCAGAGTATTTGATGCATATAAAACATGCTACTGCAATCAGACTGCAGTTAGATTTGGTCAGGACTGACTAATCCTAATCTCAATTTATAGCTGAATCTTGCTCAATGATGGGGCAAATTGTGGCATCCATTCCATTCAGCAAATTACTTTTTTTGGAAAGCAGTTGCTGCAGCTGATGCTTTAGCAATTGTAAATCCTTAATCTGCTGATCAATATCCTCTAGCTTATCTTTTAGACATGCTTTGACTTGGTCACAGGGCAATTCTCCCTGATCGTGAATCATAAGAAATTCGCGGATTTCGGCCAAGCTTAGCCCTAGACTCTGAGCGCGCTTGATGAAGTGAAGGCGATCGCCCACCTCATCTCCAAACAGCCGATAGCCCCCCTCAGTGCGCCCTACGGCTTTTAGCAGCCCCAGTTCTTCGTAATAGCGAATCGTTTTAATGGGAATGCCGCTTTCTTTAGCGACTGTGCCGATGAGTTTTGGCGGAGATTGAGTAAGCATTGTGAGTGACTTGCGAGATTACGGCGCGATTTGCACCCATTATGACGTTACCCTCTCCAGTTTACTGGAGGGTCAAGGATTCCGACATCGCTCGCAGAGTCCCAGAGCGGTAGGATGTTAGCCGAACGCTCGCGCGACCTGCCCATCCAGCCGTGTTGGGACTTACGAAATCGTCCGAGATTCCTAGGACGCTGCCCGAAGTGCGTAAGTCCTGAGTGTAATAACGTGGGATGACGGTGCTATGACGACTGCAACCGAACTGCAAACTCTGCTGCGATCGCTCGACGGTCGCAGCTACAAGGCGTATAAAGAGATTCGCGGCCACTACCAATTTCCGCAGTTTGGGCTGCATGTGGACTCTGTGCAGGGAGACCCCTTTGCGGCGCCCAGTCGGCTGCGGGTGGTAGTGCCGCAGTCGGTGGCGGAGTTTCCGGCAGAGTATTACGCCACGCCCAGTCGGGCGGTGGCGCTACGGGACTATCTGACGCGGGAGTTTGCGGCAGCGGCGCGATCGCACTCAGAGCAGCGCGGCAGCGGCAAGAGCGGGCTGATTGCGATCGCCCCCACGGGCCAGCAAATTCTGGAACGGTCGGCGCTATGGATCGACAGTCAACAGGTGGAAGCCCGGTTTGTGGTGGGGCTTCCGGCGCGGGGGCGCAGCATTTTGGGACGGCAGGCGGCGGAGTTGCTCTGTGAGGATTTGCCGGACATTGTGAGGCGATCGCTCCTGTATAGCGCGCTGGATGCGGCGGCAGTGCAGCAGCAGGTGCAAGTGGTCGAGGATGCCGACTGGCTGCGGAATCAACTGGCTGGGCGATCGCTCGTGGCCTTCATCCCCAATGGGGCGATTTTGCCGCGCCAGAGCGGGGTGGATGATGCGCCGCTGAGCGACGGTGCGCTGCCGTTTCAGTCGCCGCCGTCGCTTCAGGTGACGTTTGATCGTCCCCACCAGGGCCTCATTTCGGGGCTGGGCATTCCGGTGGGGGTGACGTTGATTGTGGGCGGGGGGTATCACGGTAAATCGACGCTGCTGCGGGCGATCGCCCTGGGCATTTATAATCATCGTCCGGGGGACGGGCGAGAGCAGGTGGTGACGCATCCTGCGGCTGTCAAAATTCGGGCGGAGGATGGCCGGGCGATCGCCAGTGTGAACATTTCGCCCTTCATCAACAACCTGCCTCAGGGACGTTCTACCACGCATTTTTCTACCCCCAATGCCAGCGGCAGCACGTCCCAAGCTGCGAGCATCATCGAAGCGCTAGAGGTGGGAGCGCAGGTGCTGCTGGTGGATGAAGACACGTCTGCGACGAATTTTATGATTCGCGATCGCCGGATGCAGGCGCTAATTGCTAAGGATCGCGAACCCATTACCCCGTTTGTGGACAAAGTTCGCCAGCTCTACACAGACTATGGCGTGTCTACGGTGTTGGTCATGGGCGGCAGCGGCGACTATTTTGATGTAGCCGATACAGTGATCGCCATGGGCGACTATGCACCGCAGGATGTCACCGCTCAGGCTCGGGCGATCGCCCGCCAACTGGCCACACACCGCACGGCAGAGGGCGGCAGCCAGTTTGGCGATATCACGCCTCGCATTCCCCACATTCCCCGCCAGCCCTCGCGACGTGATCCCGCAGAGGTGCGATCGCCCAAGCTTAAAGTGCGCGATGTGGATGAGCTGGTGTTTGGCGATGAAACCATTGACCTATCTGCCGTAGAGCAATTGGTTGAGGTGAATCAAGTGCGCGCCATTGGGGCGGCGATCGCTTACTTGCAACAGCAGTATGGCGATCGCCCCTGGGCCCTCTCAGCTCTGCTTGCCCAGCTTCAGGCCGATCTTGATGCCGCTGGATTGGATGCCCTGACGCCCTATCCTCAAGGCGATTTGGCTCAGTTTCGTCCCGCAGAACTGGCCGCCGCTATCAATCGCCTTAGAACTCTCGTCATTCGATCCCTGCCCGATCCCAAGAGCTAAGATCATCGTGCAAGATTGAGGTAGCCGACTGGTTACCTCACGCCATCCCCCCACGAACCTAAATGTACGGTCGAATCGTTAACGCCAGCCTGACTATTGTTGTCCTTCTCGCGAGCCTGCCCATTGCTGCCCCCGGTGCAGCCCAAGTGCCTAGCAGAGAGCCCGCGAATGCGCCGACTGACGCCCCAGAGCTAGAACCGGAAACGGTATTGGAGCGGGTGGCGCGCACCGGAGTGCTGACGGCAGGCAGCCAGTCTGATGCCACACCGCTCAGTGCCATCGATGACGGCGGCAACTGGACGGGCTACTCCGTCGAGGTGCTGCGTCTCATTCACCAAAACGTAGAGCGTGAGGTGGGGCGTGAGGTCATGCTGCAAATTGTGGATATGGCAGGTCGTAATGCGACCCAAGCGGTTCAAACCGACCGCGTAGATCTGGTCTGTAGCACCGTGAGCATTACCTCTAGTCGGCAGGCATTTATTGATTTTTCGGTGGGCTATTTCTTAACCGGCACGCAGTTTTTGGTGAAGCGTGATAATCGCAGCAGCGGTCTTTTGCGGGTTGGCGTGGTGCCAAACACGACCAACGCCAGCGTGGCCCGGGCTCGGTTGCCCATTTTGAGGTTTGTGCCGGTGCGCGGTCGCCGGGCGGGGTTAGAAGCGCTGCGGGCGGGAGAGATTGATGCATTGGCGGGCGATGGCATTTTGCTAGAAGGTCTGCGGCGATCGCTCTCCAATCCCAATGATTTTGAGGTATTTCCAAACCAGCCCTATAGCCGCGAAGAGTATGGCTGTGTGCTGCCAGAGGGCGATTTTGAATTTCGCCGTCTAGTTAACGAAACGCTGTATAGGCTAATGGAAGGCGTTGTCACCCGCACTCCACCCTATAGCACCCTCTACGACCAGTGGTTTGGAGCGACGGGCTCAGTGCCGATTGATGAAGCGCCGCTACAGCAGTTTTTTCAGCAGCGGCTGCAGCAATTGCAGACCCAAATCGATAGTGACAACCCGCCCACGCCCGATCTCCCCCCTGAGTAAGACCAAAAGGGCGATCGCCGTATCCCACAATAGAGATAGGGCAGCGGTGGAACTGTAGTTGCGGCCCATCGCAAACCACGGCCCCAACCGTCTTAACTCAATCTCAACTCAATTCTGTCGGGGGGGTAGAGCTGCGATCGCCCTGCCATCACTTGACTGGGAATCTATGGAACTGAATCAAGCCACTGCATTACCGTTGTCTGGAGGACAGGTGGTTGTCACCATCCTGGCAGGGTTGCTGATGGCGATCGCCTTCCAGTTTTTGCTGACCAACTTAGGGATCGCGCTGGGGATAACGGTTGTCAGCTTTCGCCCGAAGCCCATTACAGCTCACACCGCCGAAGCGTTGTCATCTGAGGATGAGTCATCTGAGGATGAGTCTGATGCAAAGCCTGATGAGTCCGGCCCATCGTCTCGCGTCATCTTGCAGGCGGTGGGCATTGCGACGGGGCTGAGCATTTTGCTAACCATCAGCGGAGTGTTGGCGATCGCCTGCTTTTTAGCCGTGCGACTGAGCCTTACACCCGATCCCGTGGTGGGCGGCATTCTCGGTATTCTTATCTGGGCAGCCTACGTGCTACTACTGACGTGGGTTAGTTCTGTCGCCGTTGGCTCGGTGGTGGATACGGCGCTCAGTTCTGTAACCACAGGGTTCCGCCAATTGCTGTCTGCAGTTCGAACCCTACTCAATCGAGAGAGCACGACGCCCCTCCCCTCGTCTCCCTTGTCCCAGGATGTGACTGAAACCGTGCGCCAGCAGGTCGATGCTGCACTGGCCGCGATGGATCTGCGTCAGCCTTTAGATGACTATCTCGCGACGTTAGCAACATCTTCGCCTGTATCGTCTTCGCCTGTATCGTCTTCGCCTGTATCGTCTTTATCAGAGGGCGCGAACCCCGATTTCCCATCAGATGTGGCCCTGACTCGCCCCAACCCCCCTCGATCAACCCCCAAAGCGCTAGCAAACGGGCAATCGACCCGACGGTTCACCTCAGCGCCCCCTAACCGCCAACCCCTCACAACGGAAGCAACAGCGATGGCTGGTTTTGAGCCCTCGTCGCTGTTGAGTAGCTTGGGCGGTCAACTGCGATCGCTGTTGCCGCAAGTGGATGTGTCCCAGGCTGCGCAGTGGGCTTTGCAGCAAGCGCTTGACCAGGTTGATCTGTCGGAGTGGGATTTAGAACGGGTATGGCACCAGATTCAGGCATCCTCGTCGGACGACAACTCCAGCGATCCTGACGCGTCCAATGCATCCAATGCGCTACCCGCGTTTAACCTGATTCGGCTAGATGCAGAAACCTACCTGCGGCATGCCCAGCCTTGGGAGCTTCAGCCTGACATTCTTCAAACAGAGTTTGCGGAGGTTTTGTATGATCCTGACGCCGCACCACACCATATTCTGCCGTGGCTAGCGGCGCTTGATCGCTCGTTTTATGTCCAGCAGTTGCAACAGCGGCAGGATTTAGAGCCGAAACAGATTGACCAGATTGCCGACCAGTTGATGGCGATTCAAACGACGGTGCAGCATCAGGTAGAAGCGGCTGCCACGGCTGCCCAGACCCCTGCTGTGGACGTGGCACCGGACTCGACTACAGTGACAGCGGTGCCAGCGGTGCTCGATGGGGCGATCGCCCTCCTCCACGACAAGCTCGAATCCTACCTGCGCTACACCAACCTCGACAAGCTGACGGCAGACGGTATTGAACAAAAGCTGCACAGTCTGCTCGAGGACTGTGAAATTCCGGCGGATGCGGCACCGCCGTCTGCGCTCGATTGTCCTCGCCTTGAGCAGGTGCTGAGTCGCCGCCAAGGGCTAGGCGAAGCGCACAAAAAGGCTTTGCTCGCTCAGCTCACTCAAACTTGGAACCGGGTTGCTCGGCCACCGGAATCTCGGCAGGCACTCAGTGCAGAACCTGAGTCGCTTCAGTCGCTTCAGGTGATCCTCAGCCGCACGGTTACAGATGTGCTGCAAGACATCGACTGGTCAGGTATTACGTTAGAAGACGCGAAGCAGGAATTGCTAGCGGCGATCGCCCACCCTCAAGGCGGGGTGCAGTCCCTCAGCCGCCACCTCTCCACGGTGGACTGGTCACCCGTGATTCAGCGTCTGCAATCTCACCAGTTGAGCGACGATCAGGTTAGCCAGATCATGCATCAGCTTCAGCAGCGGCTTTACCGAGCAACTGGGCTGCCGCGCCGCTGGCTGCGCCGTCACCGCCCTGATCTTTCAACCCGACTGCACCGTTATTTGCAGCATCAGGCCAAGGATAAACTCACTCCGAGCGCCATTCAGCAGGATCTGCGCCACCTAATCGCGGCGCTCCCGTCTGCATCTCTGCCGTTTCAGGCTACAAAAGCTCCTAAGTCTGCCGACGATTCTGAAAGCAGGAATCACGCTGATTCTGACGACATGCATCAAAATCAAGGAAAACCAGACCCGACCGCGCCAGATGAGGGAGAGCAGGATGCAGAAAAACACGATGCCACCCACCAAATCAGCAGGGTGGCTGAGTCGTTTCCTGTGCATCCATCAGACATTGTGCAGTGGCTCGAATCCCGTCGCGATTTAACTCAGGCAGAAGTGATGTCTGCGGCTCAGCATGTCCAGACGGCTTGGCAATCACTCTCTACACAAGCTCAAGATTTGGGACATCAGGCTAGCTCAACCCTTGGTTCTTTGCAAGATGCCGCCCAGCCACAGCTCGATCGCCTGCAGGCTACTGATATCGATATAGATCGCGTCCAAAAAGACATTGGCGATCGCCTGCAGGCTCCCTTTGCCAGCCTGGATAGTCTGCAAGATGCCCTCAGTAGCCTGTTGCAATCGGCCTCTCAGTCGGCGGTGGATGCGGTGTCGTTTGATGAAGTGCGCGATCGCCTGCAACGCACGAGTCAAGAGGCCCTTGACCGAGTGGCCCACTTCCGCGACGACCTCTCGGATACGATATCCACTGGCTTAGTGCACCAAATTGAATCGACGCGCGACCAGTTGCTAAACCGCTTAGAGCAAGTGCAAGAGCAGGTGCAAACCCAGGTTGATCAGACGCGTCGGCACGTACAAACCCAGGCCGATAACGCCCGTCGAGTTGCGGCGATCGCCGCTTGGTGGCTCTTTTTTACGACCCTAACATCAGGGGTGCTAGCGGCGACTGCGGGGGTTTATGCGGTGATTGGGTTGCCGGGCTTTTAGGATTTTAGGATTTGTTGGCATAACCTGAGTTCGACCGTTAAAAAGCGGCTTGTGGCAGGGCTTTAAGCTCATCATCTGGGATGCCCAACGATGGCTTGTCGGGGTGGTAGGCGTAGGCAATCAGGCCCGAGACCAGGTTGACGAGAAA